>ENA-UAYF01001210-UAYF01001210.1-human-gut-metagenome-genome-assembly--contig:-NODE-1210-length-11438-cov-6.115611_pt1 | contig 11438 bp, 13 predicted proteins | sample MGYA00244017_ERZ654600 | MGnify/ENA primary metagenome ERZ654600 (study PRJEB26926, sample SAMN06164490) | human gut metagenome | biome: ENVO:00009003; feature: ENVO:2100002; material: ENVO:00002003... | reverse complement strand
CACCTATTAAGTCGTCGGCAGCGTCAGATGTGTATAAGAGACAGCACGAGCTGAGGCGCCATCGCATTGTTGATGTAAGGGACGCCTTTCTGGCGCACTGCGCCGAGCGCCGCCTGGCCGAAAAAGGCGACGCCCGTGCCGACCAGCTCTATCTGCGCCTTGCGAACGGGATCCTCTATCGCGCGGGACTTGGCATAGCATCCGACAAGGAAGGCGACGAGGCCGCCTGCAGCGATGTCCTGGGCTCGGATCGTGAACATGTGGGAGTAGATCTCCTGGGTCATCTTCTTGTCGCCGCCCGCCTCGATGGAAAGCCCTTGAACCCAGTCGATGATCCGGTTCCAAGGCCTGCCGCCTTCCCGCTCGGTGTCGAGGTACGAGCTTCCAGGCACGGGCAACCCTTGCTTGGACATCGTGTCGGCGAGCAGGTGACGGACTGCTTGCACGATGCCTATGAGGCCTTTCTGCTGGTACATCAGCTCGAAGGGGTTGTAGGGCATGAGCCCCCTGCCCGTCGCAAGCACATCGTGGCCGAACAGCAGCCTATGGAACATCACGTATGCCCTTTCGCCGTTGCGGGCGATGAAACCTTCTTCCGGTGCGTAGACGTCCAAGGCGTCCCCTTTGTGGAAAAGCAGGGAGCCGAGCATCTGCTGGACGACCCCGCAATCGCCGGGATTGCCCGACGCTGCATCATGGACTTTCTCGAGCCACTTCGCGACATCGTCGTTCGTCGCGACGAACACGCCGACCAATCCCGATGCCATCGAGAAGCAAACGTCGAGCATGTCCAGGTCGGCCTGGGGCAGTTCTGCCTCTACGTCGGCATCGGCGAAAACACTCTCGATCCTCGACTCCATGTTCGCGAGGTCTCGCTCGTATGTGGCGATTTCATCCATGTTGGTCATTTCTCCGGCATTCCATCAGCGGGGCAGAGCTTCCACGACCCCGCTGGTTATTCCGCTGCATGTAGCCTTCCAGAACTCCAAGAAGTCTTTCTTCGATCTGGATTCGATTGCGTCCAATCCAAGTTGGGAGATTGCGTATCCCGTGTTCCATTTTCCGTCGCAGGGGGTGCTCGACATGATGATGAACCCCTTGTCCAGCAGATCGTTTGCCAGATCCACGAAGTCCGCCTTCTGGCAGAGGAGCACCTTCTCGTCGACGTAACGCCGCTCTTTCAACGCCTTGAGCAGATCCCATCGGTTGTCGTCTTGTGTGCGGTTCTTTTTCTTCCTCGGCTCGTATCTCGCCCTCGCGTCTTCTGGGATGTCCCAAATGCCGCCGCACTTTTCGGCGCCTTCCATGAGCCCCCTTTTCAGCCAGCCTCTCAGTGTGCTCTCTGCGATGCCGTATCTGGCGCAGTATTGTGCGGGGCTCATGTCACTCTCCGTTCAAGACGATGCTCGCGTAGTCTTGGCTCTGATGGAAGAGGTGGGCGATGACGACGTCTTCCCCCTCCTTGAAGTAGAGGGCTATGTAGCCTTTCACTAGGACGGTGTGATAACCAAGCTTCGCGAGCGGCTCGAAACGCGAGAGGCGGTGCTCCACCGATCCGTCCTTCAAGCACTCGATGACGTTCTCCCATTCGTCCAGGAACGCCGACGCGGTGTTGGGCCCGAAGCCGAGCAGGTACTCGACCGTGCCCTCGAGTTCGCGAAGCGCGGTTGGCTGTATCCGCACCCTACAGGCCATGCTTCTCCCTCAAGGATTTGGTCGCCTCGAAAGCGTCGACGCTCTTTCCTTCGGCGCGCTCGCGCTCGGAGACCATGATGCGCTCGAGCAAACGGGCACGTGCCTCCGCCTGCTCCCATCGGCTGAAATCCGAGCTCTTCACGCACACGAAGCGGTCGTAGCCGTTCTTTGTCACGATGACCGGGGTGGGGCTCGTCGAGACCATCTCGTCGAATGCGGCTGTATCGCGGAGGTCTTTGATGGGTACGCACAACGACATTGGTTCTCCTTCCTATTGCATCTTAATGTACATTATTATGTCACATTTCATATTTTGTTTCCAGTGGTTGGCGGGAGCGCGATCGCAAGCTCACATGAAGCGGAACACGGCTTTGAACAGCCAGCGCACGAATGATCCGATTCCCCTGAATATCGCTCTAATCATCTCCGTATCCTTCCATCCAGTCGCTCTCGTCGTCGTCCGCGGGCTCCATCTGGGCGGCCTCGGCTGCTATGGCGCACTCGAGCACGTCGGGTGCGACGCCTATCGCCTCCGCCATGAGGACGGAGCTCGCCGCGAGCCTCTCGTCCGCGTTCGAGAGGTAATCGTTCAGCCGCGCTATGCGGCTTGCGACCGAGCCTCCGGGTCCGGCGAAGAGGGCAGAGGCGCGGTCGAGCTTCATCACGTCTACTAATTCGCCGAACATTCTCGCGAGCACCGTCTCGCCGTCCATCGTGACGCTCTCGAGCTCGCCGGCCTCTTTGGGGCTTGCCAGCTGGAACCTCCAGCCCTTCTCGCGCCGTGCCTCGGGAACATCCTCGCCGTCGGTTCGGTAGCCTTCGTTCGCGGCGTAGCAGTGGGCCGTGAGCCAGAGGCCGTTCTTCTCGGCAGCCTCGTATTCGAGCGTGAAGTCGGCGAGCATGCTCCTTCCCGAGAACGGCTGCGCCTCGGTGAAACGGTCGGTGTCGAACACCTCGACGCGCCGCTCGTAGGCGATCTCCACCCTCATCGCTCCTCCCTCCTATCTCGCTGCCAGGTCTGCCGCGCCGGAGTTTCCCGGCTCCGACGCTCCTCGCCCTTGCGCTTCACGGGTGTCTCGCCGGACTTCTCCTCCTTCGGGCGCCTCGTTTGGACCGTCTTGGGCAGGAGCCTGTTCTGCGCCACGTACTCGCGCACCTCGCGCAAGGAGCTCGCGCGCTCGCGGGAATCGCCCTCGCCATGGCTCTCGAGCCTCGCGATCCTCCTGTCCAAATCCGCGATGCTGTGGGCGTTCACCGCCATGCACGTCTCGATGGCGGCGGACAGCCGCCCTAGCTCCGCGAGATCGTTGAGGCCGATCGCCTCGGCTGCATGGGAGAGGACCTCGCGCGAGGCGGCCGGGGTGGGGCGCCATGCGGCAATCCTCCCGAAGCGCCGCCTGAGCGCCTCCTGTCCGAACGAGAGGCCGAGCTTCTCGCCCCCTATGCGCCAGGTGGGGTGGTCGGCGAGCGAGTAGATCCAGTCTCGCCTCCATGACTTCTCGGAGTTCTGCGAGACGTCCACCTCGAGCGTCGCGAGCACCGCCATGAACTCGTCCTCGTTGCGGGCGAGCGCCTTTGCCACCGTCACGCGGTTGCGTATGTCGGCGACCCAGGAGTACCCGCCCTCTTTCGCGATCTCCCTCTCGGCGCGGCGCTCATACACGCGCTGCATCGTCGACGGGGTCGCTTTCCGAGCCGGTCCTTCGTCGGATTCCCTCACGACCTCGTCGCGCATGAAGCGGTACCCGCGCTCCTCGGCCAGCTCCTGGAGGCTGCGGTTGAGCTCCAGCGGGTCGGGGGTCTGCAGGCGCCGCTCGGTGACGAGGTCGGTGTTGTTGACCACGATGTGGGCGTGGGGGATCCTGCCCTCGTTGTCGTCATGCAGGACTATCGCCACCTCGAAGTCCGCGAAATGTCTCTTCGCCCATGCCTGCGCGAGCTCGGCCACCTGCTCCGTCGAGAGGCCGTCATGCGGGTCGGGGGACATGACGAAGTGCTTGAAGGTGCGGGCCGGCTTGCCGCGGTACGTCGTGTCGTTCCCGCACGCGTGCCGCGTCGCGTCCATAGCGGCGGCCCAGTCGAAGCCCTCGGGTGCCTCCGAGACCGCCTCGAAGGTGTGCTCCTCCTGCCAGGCGAAGTTCATAACGTGCACGCCCAGTGCGCGGCCTCCCTTCTCGAGGTACCGCTTTATCCCGGCGCACCCGGTGTGCCCGGCGATGGGCTTCAGCAGCGGCATCGTCAGTCGCCCCCGACTATCGCGTGCTGCGCGAGCCCCGAGATCTTCCGGGAGAGCTCGCCGCGCCCGTCCTCGACCTGTGCGAGCAGCAGCGCGCATTCGTCGAGCTTGCCGGACACCCATTCCAGGTCGCCTCGTCCGTGGTCGAGCGCGAACTTGATGGAGTTCAGCGCGTGGACGCCCTGGTTGTAGTGGTGACCCCATTTGACGAGCTCGCGCGAGAGCTTGCGCATGGAGAGGCCGTCGAGCAGCACCCCGCCGCGCTTCGCGTTCTCGGGATCGTCGGCGACCATGCGCACGACGTAGCGCAGATATTCCGAGCGCGTGAGCCCTTCGTCGTCCGCGCGCTCGCATACCGCGCGGAAGTCCGCGTCGCTCACGCGGGCGGCGAGGACGTTGTCGTATTTCAAGACCTTCGTCATCGTCTCTTCCTTCGCATCCTTCGCCGCCTCGATGTGTGGAAGCTTCGGCGGCGTTTCTGTGTTGGAGGGGCGCGGGGCATCCCCCGCATGGCGGCGTCCGGCGCGGTCTCGTGCCGAGATGCGCCCGGCGGCACCGCCCCTCCCCTTGTGCTTGCGGCGGCGGGGCGGGGCAACGGGACGCCGGAAGGCGCCCCGGCCGCCATCTATCTCGTGTATACGAGATAGGCTACTTGCTGGAAACGGTGCAGGAGCCCCGTCGGGGCACCTGCATGGCCTATCTGCCCCCGAGGAGCCTCCCGGCCGCCTCGGCGATTTCTTCCAGCGCCCGCTTGTCCGGTTCGCTCGGCGGGTTCTTCGCCTTGGACTCGTAGCGCCCGAGCGCTCGCAGTGCGCTCGCGAGCGGGGCAGATGGCCTCGGGGTGGGGTCTTTCGGCGTTTGCCTCGTCTCGGGTCTGCCGGTCTCCCTCTTCAGGAACTCGGTCGTCTCCCTCTTGCCCAGCGCCCGCTTCTCCCATGCGACGTAGAGGCGCTCCTGCTCTTCGGGACCCTGCTTCGCCAGGGCGTCCACGGCGTCCGCCGACAGAGCGTCGGACAGAGCCGCCTCGCGCCATTCGGGCACGAGCCTCTCCTCGATCTTGCGGGCCAGGGACTCCTGTCGCTGGATGGTCTTTCCCGACACCTTGCGCCCCGTCTGCTCCGAGATGATCGCCGCCTTGATGTCCTCGGTGCGCACGCCCGCAAGCTCCGGGTTCTCTGCCCTCATGCGTTCGACCTCCACGCCCAGAGCGCGGCTTGCCGCTGCGCGCTCTGATACGGTGAGGCTGCGAACGAAGTAGTTGGCGGCGTGCAGCAGCATGACCGACTGCTCGTCGGTGATGTCTCGGATGACGCGGCAGGGTATCTGGGAGTACCTCTCGTCCTCTTTGGCGAGCAGGGCGTAGGCCGCCTTGCGGCGGTGCCCGCTCACCATCTGCCAGCTCCCGTCGCCGAGCTTGCGCACGAGCGGCAGGTCGGTGAGCCCCTCCTCCTTTATGCTCCTTGCCAGCTGGGCTATGCCCGCGTCGTCCATCGAGTAGGCGGCGTTGGCGGGGTGGTCGGCTATCTCCTCGACGGGGATCTCCTCGACGGGGTAGTCGTTGCGGGTCGACGCGTTCCTGTCGAGCAGGCCCGAGATGGTGAAGCCGGGTGCGACCGATTTAGCCATGGAGCGCCTCCTCGGCCAGCTTCTCGTAGTCCTTCGCGGGGCGGCTGTCGGGCTTGAAGGTCGCCACGGGCTGCCACTGCCAGCTTCCCTCGCACACCTTGGAGCTCGCGTGTATGACGGTCTCGAACTGGTTGTCGGGGAAGTAGGAGTCCAGCACCTCGGCTCCCGTCGCCTCGGCGTTGGTCATGAGGCCGGGCACGCAGGTGCGTAGGATGCGCCATGCGGGCGTGGGCACGCGCAGCGCGTCCGATATGGACTCGATGGCGCTGACCGTGAGGGCGGTGCCTCGCATGACGGTGGAGTCGAGCTTCACCGGCACGACGACCATTCCGTCTCCCGCCGCGGCCAGGTAGGCATTGAAGGCGAGGCGCTTCATGGTCGGGCTGCAGTCGACGATGCAGATGTCGTAGCCTCCCGCGCAGTCGTCGAGCGCGAAACGCAGGCGCTGCTCTCTGAGCAGCAGCTCGTTCTGGTCGACGAGCTCTATGGTCGAGGGCACGACGGAGAGCCCCTCCGTCTCGGTTTCGAACGCCACCTCTTCGACGGGCGCATTTCCGTAGAGGAGCTCGACGGCCCCCCGATGCTCGGCCGCCGCGCGCTCGTAGAGCCCGAAGAAGTCGGTGGTGGATGCCTGCGGGTCCAGGTCGACCAGCAGGGTCCTCAGCCCCCGCCTGGCGTAGATGGCCGCGAGGTTGACCGCGGTCGTGGTCTTGCCGACCCCGCCCTTGTAGTTCGATATGGCGAGAGTCCTCATGTTTCCTTCGTCCTTTCTGCCTGTCGCCGGAGATGGCGCATACTGCGAGTATACAGAACGAAAACGTTCTGTTAAGGCCGACCGTTTGCCACGGGATGGCGTCTCGCCATGGGGCGGGCGGATCGCGGCGACCCTTCGGCTGGCGGCCCCCTCCGTCCGGAGGGGGCCTGCCCGAGCGGGCCCGGAGGTCCTAGGCCTCGCCGAAGGCGTTGATGTGGTGTCTGAGCAGCGCTCGGTCCTCGCCGACGACGACCAGGCCGATCTTGTCGAACCTCACGCCGACCGACTCCCCGAATCCGCTCTCGGCGAGCCAGGAGACGGCGAGCGCCTCCATCGACTTGCGGTCGTTCCTCCAGCCGCCGAACCCCTCGCCGGGATGCTTGCGCGCGGCGACGTCGACGAACACGAGCTCGTCCGATTCGGGGTCGCGGGCGACCAGATCGATGGCTCCTTTCGCCTCGTGCGGCCTCCATTCGGTCGCGAGCATCTCGTAGCCCCTGATCCGAAGGAAGCGTGCCGCCGCCTCGACCGCCTTTTCCTGAAGAGTGAGCTTGCCGTCCATGGTGACCTCCGTTCGTCGGGGCGGAGCCCCTTGCCCCGCCTTGTGGCATCGGAGCCGCACCGCCGCCTGCGCCCCGCAAGGGAGGAAGCGAAGGCCCCCTCTTCTCCGTATTATTTTCGCTATCGTAGAAATGAACACTTCGCTATGTAACCTTTGAGCAAAACGCTAAGGGACATGCCCACCACACAATTGGCTAAATTGGTCTTGGATAAACAAATATGACCAAGGAGGCCGGAAAGGAATGATAAGCATGTCCCAAGCGTATTCTATACGCCAACTTAAAAGACAGGGCGAATCGATCACCGACATTGCCAAAAAGACCGGTGTTAGTAGAAACACCGTCTATAAATATCTTAAAGAAAGCGATTTTTCAGAGCCTATTCCGAAAAGAGTCGACAGGACGCGCAAACTTGATCAATACAGAGCCGTCATAGAAAGCTGGCTTGATGAGGATAAAAGAAACTGGCGCAAGCAAAAACATACTGCGCATAGAATCTGGATGCGTCTTACAGAGGAATACGGTGCATCGTGCGCAGAATCAACGGTGCGCAACTATGTAAGACAGCTTAAAGTTGAGCGAGGTGAGCAAAAAGAGCAGTTCTTAGACCTAGAATGGCCGCCGGGTGAAGCTCAGGCTGACTTCGGGGAGGTAGACATCTATGTCTTGGGAGAGAAGCGACGCTTGAGCTATTTCGTGCTTTCGTTTCCCTATTCGAACATTGGTCTTGCTCAACTCTTCTCCTCAGAGAACGCAGAATGCGTGTGTCAGGGACTTAAAAACATCTTCGAATTCATAGGGGGTGTTCCCTCCCGCATCGTCTTCGACAATGCAACCGGTATCGGCAGAAGAACGATAGGCGCGGTTAAGCTGACAACGCTCTTTTCAGCCTTCTGCGCTCACTACAACTTCGCTTACACCTTTTGCAATCCTGATTCGGGTCATGAGAAAGGAAACGTCGAAGGGAAGGTCGGATTCATCAGAAGAAATATCTTCACGCCGCCTCCTCGCATCGATAACATCGATGCTTACAATGAGCGTCTTTTGCATAAATGCATGGGGCTCTCAAAGATGCACTATGCCAAAGGTGAGTCTGAAGAGCAATTGTTCATAGAAGACAGGTTCGCACTTTTGGGTCTTCCAGAAACTCCTTTCAACGTCGTCAGATACGAACGGAGAAAAGCCGATCTTCAAGGCAAGGTCACACTGTGCGGAAATCACAAGTATTCCTCTTCTCCCGAGTTTGCCAAACAAGTTCTCATATGCGCTCTGAGCGCAAATAACATCGAACTTTATAGCGAGGACGGCACGTTTATCGTTCGACATATCAGGCAATACGGGGATGTACCTACTGATACAAGCGATCCTGCAAGCCAGCTGCCGCTTCTTATACGAAAGCCTGGCGGCTGGATCAATTCCAAAGTGCGCTTTTCTCTTCCTGAAAATCTTCGCGCCTATATGGATTCGCTCGATAGAGCAGATCTTCGGGAGGACTTGAAGATCATGCAAGCTGTAGCCGGGCAATCCGGTTGGAACAAGATGGTAGAAGCTGCAACGATTACCTTAGAGCGGTGCGGTCGGATCGATAGGGCTAGCGTAAGCGTAGCTGCAAAAGGGCTTAGTGCAACGAAGATCGCCTATGACGAGCCGATAGATTTGAATATCTATGATGCAGCTATGAGCTTGAAACGAGGGGATCTGCTATGACGATCAGATCGAAAGAGACGATAGAGCAGTTCAGGAGTCTTGCAAGAAAGATGTTCTTCTCTAAGGACAGCGTAGAGCATTTCTTAGAGAACGCGAGCGCTGCTCAAGCTGAATGCGTGATCGAACTTATCAGCTTCGAACAAGGTGTCAGGGAAAAAAACAAGCGTGATCGTCTTTTTAGAAAAGCGGGATTTCCTCAAATAAAGAGCTTTACCGACTATGACTTCGCTCAATTAGGGCTTCCTGAAGGTTATGGCAAAGAAGACATCATGTCGCTTGACTATATCTATGCAGCAGAAGATTTTGTGTTCTATGGACAAACAGGACGTGGCAAGACCCATTTAGCGATCGCAATCGGTATCGCTTGTGTGAATAGGGGCCTTGCTTGCCGGTTCTTCACAGCAGCCGAACTGGTCATCGCACTGGTGAGAGCCAAAAGAGAGCAAAAGCTCGATCTATTCTTAAAAGATCTCTTCAAAGCGGATCTGATCATCTTGGACGAGTTCGGATACGTACCGATAGATATCGAAGGAGCGCGCTTGTTATTCCAAGTGATATCCGATTGTTATGAGAGGAGGAGCTTGATAATTACCACCAACATCGAGTTTTCGAAGTGGGGAACGGTATTGGGAGACGACAAGCTAGCATCGGCCGTTATTGACAGGATCGTCCATCATGGAAGACTCATAGAATTCAGCGGACCGAGCCATAGAATGGATACAGCACTCATGCTTGGCAAGAGCGACAATTAGAGCAATTTGGGCATGTTAGCGTTTTGCTCAAAATGAGCATAGCGTTTTGTTCATTTGATCGTTGACGAAAATAAGACATTGTTGAATGCGAGTTTGCGGCCAAAGGTGTTTTACTGCACTAGCAAAACCACTACCACTATCAGTTACTACTACTTCAGGGGGAGCGATTTTTTCAAGTAGTGCCTCCCATGCTCTACGCGTTTCACCACGTGCAATATACCAACCTAAAACATACTGATCACTACAGGCAATTAAGACAACAAGGTTGCGTTTAAGATAAATCCCATCAACATAGACCACTCTATGTATCTCATCTACTACTTCTGGCATAGGCCATATGTCCCAAAACTCTTTTGTTCTTCTCCTAAACGTTCTTCCTGACCCAGGCATAGAACTTTGCGTATCTTTTGAAAACAGCCAAGACAAAAACTCTTTTAATCGTATAGAGGTGTTGTCTTTAGAGTGTGCTCGACTCATCCCACACCCCCTACAACGCCACCTTTGTTTACCTGAAGAAGTAAACCCATTCTTCTTCATTGGCGTACCACAAACAGGACATGATTTACTCTTCATAGCAAGATCCCTATTCTTAGCAAAAAAATACTAAAAACAGGGTTGCTGAACTGGGGATTTATAGCAAACCAGACACACATTTTGTCCGAGTGAATTTTTGTTTTAAAAGTAAAAATTTTAAGAAAAAAGGGAGCTGACCTGCGTCAACTCCCAAATCCAGACACACATTTTGTCCTATAACCCAACAAAACGAGTAGAACATACCTGTTCTACTCGAGTCCAAGTTCTAGTTGTATTTAGGGGAGCATATATGTGTACGCGTCCGTACATACCTTGATGCATCTCCAACTGTTGCCCGAATAAACAGTTGACTTCATAATGGCATCTTTTTGTCTAGTAAGCAAATTTTTTGGTATCAAACAATTGCTTTATTGCATCAAGCAGAATCATTACAATAACCATTTCCAAGCTGGAACAACTTGAATAACTCCGTTGCTCATCTCGATAGTCTCTTCTTCGTCTTCTGTAACAATCACTGATTGATTGACGCCAAACTGTCCCATCGCCTTATTACAAGCTCGCACCTCTCGTTCACGCGTCTTACTATCTGAAAGCGATACACATACCTGCACGATTGTTTGTTCCTCCAAAGCAAGCGCATCGCCCACCACAAAATCTATTTCATAACGTTGTGAAGCCTCTCGTGCTAATACGCGTGAAATAGCACCTGGCCGCACTGATGTTGTTGTGCGCCGCAGCTTATTAAACACTGCTGTTTCAAGTCGTTGTCCATATTCCTTAGAACCTGCAAGGGAGAATGCGCCAAATATAGCAGGATCAACAGCGTATACTTTTGCTGCCGATCGGGCGTTATCAGAAAGAGCAACGCTATAATTTTTAACCGTAAAGAGGAGATATGATTCTTCATAATAGGACAGCAGATGCGCCAAGAATTCTCTACTAACTGAAATTTGACGGCTCTTGAACTCGTTAAAAACCTTATTGACTGAAAGCTCACGCCCCGATGAGGCAAGACATCGCGCTAAGAATACCATTGCTGCTCGTGGGTTGCTAATGTTATAGCGCTCAATAATGTCATAGTTTATTGCTCGATTGGCATACTCTTGCAGCAACTGCACCGCATCAGACGAATCAAGGTTTTGTGCTGCAATAAACCCCCCTTGATATAAATAACGCTGCAAACTATGTTTTAGCAATGATTGTTGCGCACTGCTAAAAGATGACATAATGGTAAAAGATGAGTCCGTAAAGTCTCTATTGATGCCCCCCTTATTGAGACCCCTCTTATTGAGACCCCCATTATTGAGATCCCTTTGAACCTCTGTAGCCTCTGCATAAAGCTCCGTTTGTAATCCCTCTTGGAACTCCGTATGAAACCGAACGTATTCTGCAAAGCTTAAGGGAAATAATTCTCGAGAAAGAGCGCGGCCCCTAAACTCGCTCGCCAAATGAGAAGAAAGCATTTTGGAAGAGGAGCCAGTAACATAAAGACAGACCTTTTCGTCATCAACCACACGACGCATAAACTGTCTCTTATACACATCTCCGAGCCCACGAGACACTGAGCGATCTCG
>ENA-UAYF01001203-UAYF01001203.1-human-gut-metagenome-genome-assembly--contig:-NODE-1203-length-11509-cov-4.045050_pt1 | contig 11509 bp, 8 predicted proteins | sample MGYA00244017_ERZ654600 | MGnify/ENA primary metagenome ERZ654600 (study PRJEB26926, sample SAMN06164490) | human gut metagenome | biome: ENVO:00009003; feature: ENVO:2100002; material: ENVO:00002003... | reverse complement strand
GAAGTTAAAGCTGAAATGGAATTCTTACAGCGGAGAAAAGTCGGCTGAGTTCAATTATTGTTCTCGTAAGTCAACGCCGGCAAGTGCTTCCATCGCTTCTGAACGGGCTACCTTGCGATTGCAATAATTGGCAAATGCTGGGGATCATCTTGTAAAATTCTCTTTCATGGAGAAGGAGATTCTATAAAAATGCTGTGGCCTGAACTATTTAAAAGTTCTTGTCACAGCATTCCTGTTTTTTATCTCTGGTAGGCGAATATGAAATGACTAATCGGCAATCCGGGTGACATCTTTCTCTGGTTTATTATATCGTTTGCTGGCGATATATTGTTTGGTCTCGTCAATCATCTTCTGCGTAATATGGAAAGTATAATTCGTATAATCGCCTATTTCAAATGTACCTGTCACGAAAAAGCCCCACGCTTCAAAGAAGTCTGTGAGATCGGTCTTCAGTAAATCGCACGATATTTTTATGAACTCATACATATTTTGGATAGATTCGTTCCCTCTTCCTTTATCTGGATGATTGCGCATATGTTCCATCAGATCGGCATAGAAGTCGGGATAACCATTTTCCTTAGCGTATAAATAGAGTTGCCAGAAAGGAACCAGTTTCTCAAATGGATCACTTACGCACATGATGAAAGGCTTTTCTTCGGCTTCCAATACATGTTTGAAGGCATTCTCGTAGTTCTTGCTCTTACTTAATCTACTGGGCATTCCGGCTTCTTGCGAGACATACATGGTGAAAAGGTTGTTACTAACCTCAGTCATTCCACCCCATGTCAGTTGTGGACTCATTTGCATGACGTGGCCAATCTCGTGATTAACACCCCAATCACTATAAATATCCGGACCAAGTGCTGATTTCATCGTGGCTTTGTCGCCTAGGAACGCGACACCATCATCATCGCGAAACATGAAATAATTGAAGTTTACGCGTGCCAAAATGCGCTTGGGTGGTATCCGGTCGTATTTGATAGCTCCATTAAACGTATATTGTTGCTCCATAATTTTGTCATAGGCTTCTGCCAGTTCTTTCCCGTCTTCAGGTCTGAATTCTTTTAGGAACTCCACGGGATAGGCCAATTGCATATATTGCGTTTTGATGTCTAGAACCGGACTGACTGCTTGTGCCAATAAGTTTTTCCAGTCTTCGTTATTCTGTGTTTCCGCATCGAAGTAGCCATTGGCTTTACCTGTAACGAAATGGATAGTGATTTCTGGGGCAGTCTCCGGATCATCCGCAAAGTAATCAAGATATACATTTCCTGCTTTTTCGACATAAATGACATTGACTCCTTCGTGTAACGAAATGGCTTGTCTTTTTAATCCCCAGCCTTCCGGATCTTCGGTCGGTTTATATCCGGATGTAGGTTGGCGCATCCAGTCGGCGATAAGTAACTTGACTTTCCGACCGTGTAAATCGCCTACTAGGACTACATTTTCGCCTTGTTCCAAGTAGACACCGGTGATATTCTCATATTGGCTGTATCCATTGTATAGCTTGAGTGTCTTTTTCAAGACCTCGTTTGAAGGGATCGGTTTATAACTATTCAATAAATAACGTGACTGATACGTGCCGTTTTTCAGTTGCTTGGCCAGTTGTTGCATCAATGGACTATGAAACTCTTTGAGATGTTTCATTTTAAAGCCATCTGCCAGTTCAGAAGCACTCTAATCCTTAAAATGTTCTAAATCTTTCGTAATAGATTGGGTTGAATACGAAGATGTTTGCCCGCTCATAGTTGTTCCCATACATAAAAGAGCGGCGGCGGTCCATGTCATTAGATTTCTCATGCGTAATATCAATATTGTCCTAAATAAATTAGAAAAAATGAAAAGGAAGCTGTTTGCTAAGGTATAATTTACTGTCTTAGTAATGAGTCGATAACTCAACAGCTTCATATGGCAAAAATAACACTTCCCGCGGAACAATCGTACTTCTCACCAAAGATATCATCAAGAAAATTATTCGAATGCCTGAATAAACATCAATACATGCGAGTTATTTTATCTTTCCTAATCAGATAAACTTTATTCGCCCTAAGCGTTTTTATATTCGCCCATAGCGAATATATATTCAGACTAAGCGATTATATATTCGCCCATAGCGAATATATATTCAGACTAAGCGATTATATGTTCGCCCTGGGCGAACAAAGAAAATGTGGTTAGATTCTCTGGTTTTTGTATAAGGAATCCCGAAAAGTTTCAAGTATAGTTGAAACTTTCTTTGTTTTTACCAAAAGTTTCAAGTATGATTGAAACTTTTCGTATATTTGCTAAAAGTTTCAAGTATAATTAAAACTCCTGCTTATGAAATTACCTCAAACATTAATTAATCGGGAAGTCTATATCCGGCGGATACAGCCGTTCATGCGGAAAAGTATTGCAAAGGTTCTGATAGGCCAAAGGCGTGTAGGGAAGAGCTTTTTACTTTTTCAGTTAATGGATAAGGTACAACAGGAAGAACCGGATGCCAATATTATTTATCTTAACTTTGAAGATTTTGCTTTCAATCAGATTCGAACGGCTGAAGATATGTATGCATATATTTCTAGTCGCTTGTTAGAAGGAAAATATAACTATATTTTTATCGACGAAATACAGGAGATTGCTCATTTCGAAAAGGTGGTTCGTTCTTTATTGTTGGATCCTTTCAATGATGTCTATATAACGGGAAGCAATGCTAAAATGCTTTCTGGGGAATTAGCAACGTATTTGAGTGGGCGATATGTGGAGTTTAAGATATATAGTTTGTCTTATCTTGAATTTTTACAGTTTCATCGGTTGGAAAACACACGTCAGAGTTTGGATTTGTATAGTCGTTACGGTGGCTTGCCTTATTTGATCAACTTGCCTTTGACCGATGAAGTTGTCAATGAGTATTTGAAAAGCGTTTATTCAACGATTGTATTTCGGGATGTTGTGAGTCGTTATAATTTGCGGAATATTGACTTCCTGGAAAAACTGATACGTTTCTTGGCTGAGAATATCGGCAGTTTGTTTTCTGCCAAGAATATTAGTGACTATTTGAAGTCGCAGCATACGGCCATATCCGTTACTCAGATACAAAATTACACGCATTATTTGAGTAATGCATTTCTGATACATCGTGTTGAACGATACGATTTGGTAGGTAAGCGAGTCTTTGAGATAGGAGAGAAATATTACTTTGAGAATTTAGGAATCCGGAATATCGTTATTGGCTATCGGATTACAGATCGAGCCAAACTCTTGGAAAATTTAGTTTATAACCATTTGCTTTATCTGGGTTATGAAGTACGGATTGGTTACATTGGAGATAAAGAAATTGATTTTATCGGGGAGAAAAGTAACGAAAAGATTTATGTCCAGGTAGCTTTACAAATAAATAATGAAACGACTGCTCAACGCGAATTCGGGAATCTGTTGAAGATACCGGACAATTACCTGAAGATTGTTGTTACCGATGAGGCCTTCCAAGGAAATACGTACGAAGGAATCCGGCATTATTCTATTCAGGATTTCTTGTCTGGCTTTAACGGATAACGGTTTGGGTGAAACTACTGGATGGGATAAAATGAATGATCAGCAAATAGACGAATTAATCAGACGGGTGTTGAAGGATAGAGTTGGGTTTTGGAACGTTTGAAAGAACGGCGACAAATTGCACGAGATGATTATGCTGGCCGATACGGATTCTTCTTACGTGGTTATCCGGATGACGGGTAATTTTACAATGGACGATCTGCAGGAATTAGCCGGACAATCCGAAAATGATAACAAAAAGTAAAACCATACTTCCCTCATAAATCCTATCTCATTTCTAACTATCTTTGCAGAAAGAAACTAAGATATTGAGAGATGAGATTCGATTACGATGTAATAGTAGTAGGAGCAGGACATGCGGGCTGCGAAGCCGCTGCCGCTGCGGCCAATCTGGGTTCGCGTACGTTGTTAATCACGATGGACATGAACAAGATTGCGCAAATGAGTTGTAATCCGGCTGTCGGAGGAATCGCCAAAGGGCAGATCGTTCGTGAAATCGATGCGATGGGTGGCTTTATGGGGATTGTAACCGATCGGACAGCCATTCAATTCCGGATGCTGAATCGGAGTAAAGGCCCGGCTATGTGGAGCCCGAGAGCGCAGAGTGATCGTGCCCGCTTTATTGAAGCCTGGCGGCACGTCTTGGAAAATACGCCGAATCTGTGGATGTGGCAGGACAGCGTAAACGAATTAATCATCGAGAACGGTCGCGTTTGTGGCGTAAAGACCGGCATGCAGGTTGAGTTTCGTGCCGGAGCGGTTGTACTTACCAACGGAACATTCCTGAACGGTTTGATGCATATCGGGCGGACTCAAATCCGGGGCGGTCGTATTTCTGAACCGGCTTCGACAGGCCTGACGGAACAATTGGTTTCTTTGGGTATTCAATCAGCCCGAATGAAGACCGGAACGCCGGTTCGTATTGATGCCCGTAGCGTACACTTCGATGAAATGGCAGAACAACCCGGTGAAGACGATTTCCATAAATTCTCTTATCTGGATACGTCACACCGAGAATTAAAACAGCTTTGTTGCTGGACTTGCTTTACCAACGAACGTGTGCATGAAATTCTTCGGGAAGGTCTCCCCGACTCTCCTCTTTACAACGGACAGATTAAAAGTATCGGTCCGCGTTATTGTCCCAGTATCGAAACGAAAATCGTTACGTTTGCCGATAAAACGCAACATCAACTTTTCTTGGAACCGGAAGGTGAAAATACGCATGAATTATATTTGAACGGATTCTCTTCTTCCCTGCCCTTGCAGATACAGTTACGAGCCTTGCAGGCAATTCCGGCTTTTCGTGATGTGCAGATTTATCGTCCGGGTTATGCTATTGAGTACGATTTCTTCGACCCGACGCAGTTAAATCATAATCTGGAGACAAAGCAAATCAAGAATCTCTTCTTCGCCGGACAGATTAATGGTACGACAGGATATGAAGAAGCCGGCGGTCAAGGTTTGGTAGCCGGAATCAATGCACACATCAATTGCTATGGCGGCAATCCGTTTGTTTTGGGACGAGATGAAGCTTATATTGGCGTATTGATCGATGACTTGGTAACAAAAGGCGTAGATGAACCCTATCGTATGTTTACATCGCGGGCTGAATATCGTATCCTGCTTCGGCAGGACGATGCGGATATGCGTCTGACGGAAAAGTCTTATCAATTAGGTTTGGCAAACGAATACCGTTATCATTTGCTTCAGGAGAAAAAAGAGCAGCGCGATCAGCTGATTCATTTCTGTGAGAATTATTCTGTCAAGCCGCAATATATTAATGCCGGTCTGGAAAGTTTGGGCACTGCTCCCCTAGCTCACGGCTGCAAACTTTATGATCTGGTTCTTCGTCCGCAGTTGGATTTGTATAAGTTGGCCGAATTGATTCCGGCATTGAAAGCTGAATTGGATAAAGTATCCTTGTCTCGTAAGGAAGAAATTATTGAAGCCGCCGAAATCCTGATGAAGTATAGCGGATATATCAAGCGCGAGCAAATGATTGCCGACAAGATAAATCGTTTGGAGAATATCCGGATTAAAGGAAAGTTTGATTATAACAGTATTCAATCTTTATCAACTGAAGCGCGGCAGAAGCTTTGTCGGATTGATCCCGAAACCATCGCTCAGGCAAGCCGAATCCCGGGAATTTCCCCGAGTGATATTAATATCCTATTGGTGTTGATGGGACGTTGAGCTGATGTTCCACGTGAAACATTACTTTAGGTGATGGGTGTAAATAGCTGGTTTTAGGAGAATAAGTAAATAAAAACGCGGATGAGTAAAGAAATACTTGAACATATTAAGACGATCTTGGCGGTTATTCCGGAGAAGCCTGGGTGCTATCAGTACTTTGATGAGAAAGGAACGATTATCTATGTTGGAAAAGCAAAGAATCTGAAGCGGCGGGTGTCATCTTATTTCAACAAACAGCATGATAGTAATAAGACGCGGGTGCTTGTGAAACAAATCCGGGATATCAAGTATTTTGTTGTCGAGACGGAAGAAGATGCATTGCTCTTGGAAAATAATCTGATCAAGCAATATCATCCGCGATACAATGTCTTGTTGAAAGACGATAAGACTTATCCTTCGATTGTAGTCAAGAATGAATATTTCCCGCGGGTTTATCAGACGCGGAATATCGTTCGTGACGGTTCCCGTTATTATGGCCCCTATCCTTCTGTTTATACAGCCAAGGTGATGTTGCAACTGATCAAGGATCTTTATCCGATCCGTACCTGTAAGTATCCATTAACGCCCGAATCTATTCGGGAAGGGCGGTATAAGGTTTGTCTCGAATATCACATCAAACGTTGTAAAGGTCCATGCGAAGGTTTACAGACGTTGGAAGAATACCAACAGAATATTTCGGAAATCAAGGAAATCCTGCGGGGAAACATTTCGCAAGTAAGTAAACATCTTTTCGACGAGATGCAAAGTCTGGCGGCCGAGTTGAAGTTTGAAGAAGCTCAAAAGCTAAAGGAAAAGTATGAAGCTATCGAGAATTATCGCTCCCGGTCGACGGTCGTTCCGCCGATGCTGCATAATATAGATGTGTTTTCGATTACCGAAAATGATCCGTCTGCTTATATCAATTATCTGCATATCGGGAATGGCGCCGTTGTCCAGGCTTATACATTCGAGTATAAAAAGAGATTGGATGAAAGCAAAGAGGATCTATTGGTCATGGGCATTATCGAAATGCGAAAGCGTTTCGAAAGTCGGGCTCGGGAAATTATAGTTCCTTTCCCTTTGGATCTGGAACTCGATGGCGTGACAATTACCGTTCCTCAGCGAGGCGATAAGAAGAAACTGTTGGATTTATCGATTATGAATGGAAAACAGTATAAAGTCGATAAATTGAAGCAGGCAGAAAAATTGAATCCGGAACAACGGAATACACGTTTGCTGAAAGAAATTCAGGAAGCCTTGCATTTGAAAGAATTGCCCGTTCAAATCGAATGTTTCGATAATTCCAATATTCAGGGAAGTGATCCGGTGGCAGCTTGTGTCGTCTTTAAGATGGGAAAACCTTCCAAGTCGGATTATCGGAAATATAATATCAAGACGGTTGTCGGTCCTGACGATTACGCTTCCATGAAGGAAGTTGTTCGTCGGCGCTACCAGCGTCTTCTGGATGAAAAGGCTTCCCTGCCCAATTTGATTATTACCGACGGTGGAAAGGGACAAATGGAAGTCGTGCGTTCGGTTGTGGAAGATGAATTGCATCTTTCGATTCCAATTGCCGGTTTGGCCAAGGATAACCGTCACCGGACGGCTGAATTGTTGTATGGCTTTCCTCCGGAAGTGATCGGGATGAAATTAGACAGTCCGTTGTTTCATCTGCTGACTCGCATGCAGGACGAAGTGCATCGTTTTGCCATTACATTCCATAAAGACAAACGAAGTAAAGGGCAAACCCGTTCGGAATTGGATACGATCAAAGGTGTCGGTGAAAAGACGAAAACAGCCCTTCTTCGAGAGTTTAAGAGCGTGAAACGAATCCGGGAAGCGAATTTGGAGGATTTGGCAAAAGTAGTAGGTGAAGCAAAAGCCAAATTAATAAAAGAAAGTTTGAACCAAGAAACAACAAAATAAGTTTATAATATGAGAACAGTAATTCAGCGTGTGCAGCATGCTTCCGTTACGATTGATGGAACCTTGAAATCAAAGATCGGAAAAGGCATGCTGGTTCTGGTTGGAATAGAAGATCGGGATACGCAGGAAGATATTGAATGGCTTTGTAAGAAGATATGTAATCTGCGTATCTTCGACGATGAAAACGGTGTTATGAATCGTTCTGTCGTAGAAATTGACGGTGAAATATTAGTGGTTAGTCAGTTTACATTACAGGCTTCTACAAAGAAAGGAAATCGTCCCTCCTATTTGAAGGCCTCTAAACCGGATTTCGCCATTCCGATGTATGAGAAGTTCTGTGCTGAAATGGGACTTCATTTGGGAAAGGAAGTGCAGACCGGGACTTTCGGTGCCGACATGAAGGTGGAATTGTTGAATGATGGTCCGGTCACAATCTGGATCGATACGCAGAACAAAGAATAAGTATGGAACAGGAAGTAACACTTCGGGAAGCGCAGCAGCGTGTTGACGATTGGATAAAAAACTATGGCGTTCGTTATTTCAATGAGCTGACGAATATGGCGATTCTGACGGAAGAAGTCGGTGAAGTCGCCCGTTTGATTGCCCGTATTTATGGAGAACAGTCCTTTAAGGAGAGTGACAAGCAGAAAGATTTGGGCGATGAAATGGCAGATGTCTTGTGGGTATTGATCTGTTTGGCGAATCAGACTGGAATTGACTTGACTGCTGCCTTTGAAAAGAATCTTCAGAAGAAGACAAATCGCGATAAAGAAAGACATATAAACAATCAAAAACTATAAGATATGGAACATACGCACGATTGCCATTGTGGTTGCGAACATGATCACGGAATGGAAGAACGTTCTGAAGAATTTGCCAAGGTGAATGCCGATAAGTATCATGAAGCGTTTGGCAAATTTGAATCTGTTGGAACCAATGAGGAAGTGAAAGCTCAGGTAACAGCTTTACTGGATAAACATGCGAAGGAAAACTTCACTCCGGAAGTATTGAAGAAAATCCACGGTTTCATCGATCTGACGTCATTGACAAGCTTGGATACGAAAGAGAGTATCTGGAAGATGGTTGAATCAGTTAATGATTATGAAGGTACTCGTCCGGATGTACCTAATGTAGCGGCTATTTGTGTATATCCTATTTTCGTGGAAACCGTTAAGCAGGCATTGACGGCTGAGCATGTAAAGATCGCAGCTGTTAGTGGAGGTTTCCCGGCTTCTCAGACTTTTACAGAAGTGAAGGTGGCTGAGACGGCCATGTGTGTGATGGAAGGCGCTGACGAGATAGATGTTGTGATTAACTTAGGCTGCTTCATGGAGGGAAATTACGAGGATATGTGCGATGAATTGGCCGAAATCAAGGATAGTTGTCGGGATGCTTGTCTGAAGGTTATTCTGGAAACAGGAGCATTGGCTACGGCCGAGAATATCCGTAAGGCTTCTATTCTGGCCTTATATTCGAATGCTGATTTTATCAAGACTTCTACCGGAAAAGGTTATCCGGGCGCATCGCCGGAAGCTGCCTATATCATGTGTCAGGTAATTCGCCGTTATCACGAATTGACCGGTCGTAAAGTTGGTATTAAAGTTGCCGGTGGAATCAGAACTGCTGAAGACGCAGTTAACTATTATACGATTGTCAAGGAAGTATTGGGCAATGAATGGTTGACGAGTGACTTATTCCGTATTGGAGCCAGCAGCCTGGTTGGCGATATCGAACATCGTTTGGGTAAGTAATAGTGGCTTTATAATAGCAAAAGAGGCATAGAATGTTGTTGCAGACTTCTATGCCTCTTTTCTTATTTCTGACGTGTAATAACGTATTTAGCTAAATTCTCAAGAGCTTCTTTCGCCGGTGAATTCGGTAGTTTCTGTAAAATATCTACGGCCTGTTGATAATAAGCCTGCATCTTTGATTCGGCATATTCAATGCCTCCATTTGCTTTGGCAAATGAGATGAGCTGTTCGATATGCTCATCGGTGAAGTCTTTCCGCAGAATGATGTCGAGAAAACGGGAAGCTTCTTCCCCACCCTGCTTTAATGCATGCAATAAAGGCAAGGTTACTTTTCCTTCCCGAATGTCGTTTCCTGTCGGTTTCCCGATATTCAGTTCATGAAAGTAATCGAATATATCATCTTTGATCTGGAAAGCATAGCCTAAGTTGACGCCAAATTCATGCAGCAATTGGGTATTTTCTTCAGTGGCGTCGGCAGAAATAGCTCCGATCGTGGTGCAGGCCGCTAACAGAGTTGCTGTCTTTTTATAAATAACCTGCATATAGCAAGCTTCATCCACGATGCTTTCATCGGCATTCTCCATTTGTTTGATTTCTCCTTCTGAAAGATCTTTTCCCAGACTTGACACAATTCCGATAATCCGGAGATTGCCGGTCTGGATAGAACGGATTAATGCCGAAGACAAGACGTAATCGCCCGTCAGCACAGCTACACGGTTATCGAATATAGCATTTAATGAAGGAACGCCACGACGTTGTTTAGTCTCATCAATCACATCATCATGTATTAGCGTAGCAGTATGCAGAAGCTCCAGGAATACTGCGGCGTTGATGGTGCTTTCAGTTACATTTCCACAAGCTTTGGCTGCCAATAAGACCAATAAAGGACGAATATGCTTCCCGGTTGATGCCAGGATCCGGTCTATAACAGCTTGAAGACGGCGCGTGTCACTTCTCAATGATGCTTCAAACTCATCATTGAAACGGGCAAATTCTGCGGCTACAGGCTTTTCTATAATACTTCTATCTATCATATTTGAATAAACGATGCGCAAAAGTAACAAAAACTATCGAGTAAGCGACTTTTTTTGTACATTTACCGAGATTTGTCACATCAAAAAACCTGTTAAAAGTAATGAAGCTATTCCTTATAGATGCGTATGCATTGATTTATCGTTCGTATTACGCTTTTATCAAGAATCCACGGATCAACTCTAAGGGTGTAAATACATCTGCCGTTTTTGGCTTTATCAATACATTGGAAGATGTTCTGAAGCGTGAGCAACCTACGCATATCGCTGTCGCTTTTGATCCGAAAGGTCCGACTTTCCGTCATGAAGCATTTGAACAGTACAAAGCACAACGGGAAGAAACTCCGGAAGTCATCCGTCAGTCGGTTCCTGTCATTAAAGAGGTCATTCAGGCTTATCATATCCCAATTCTGGAAGTACCTTATTATGAAGCCGACGATGTGATCGGAACAGTTGCTAAACAGGCTGCAGCGAATGGATTTGAAGTCTATATGATGACTCCCGATAAAGATTATGGGCAGTTGGTTGCAGATCATATTTATATGTATCGTCCGAAGTTTGGTGGCGATTATGAAGTATTGGGCGTTTCAGAAGTATTGGAAAAATATCAATTGCAGTCGACGGAACAAGTCATTGATTTGCTCGGTCTGATGGGTGATACCGCGGATAATATTCCGGGTTGTCCGGGTGTTGGTGAGAAGACGGCGCAGAAGCTGTTAGCCGAGTTTGGTTCGATCGAGAATCTGTTGGCAAATACGGATAAACTGAAAGGTGCGCAGAAGAAGAAGGTCGAAGAGAATGTAGAGCAGATCCGTTTCTCAAAGTTTCTGGCAACGATCAAGACGGATGTACCGATTACTTTTGATGCAGAATTGTGTAAACGAGTCGCACCAGACGAGGACCGTTTGGTTGAACTCTATGCAGAGTTGGAGTTTAAGACTTTTATTAACCGGCTTAAAGGCGAATCTTCGGTGGCATCTTCTTCTAAAGAGCCCAAAGCTGCGGTTCAATATGACTTATTTGCCACCGAACCAGTGGTAGAACCGGAAGTCTCTTCATTGGCAGATATCACTACGATGCCTCACTCCTATTATC
>ENA-UAYF01001199-UAYF01001199.1-human-gut-metagenome-genome-assembly--contig:-NODE-1199-length-11530-cov-4.403834_pt1 | contig 11530 bp, 9 predicted proteins | sample MGYA00244017_ERZ654600 | MGnify/ENA primary metagenome ERZ654600 (study PRJEB26926, sample SAMN06164490) | human gut metagenome | biome: ENVO:00009003; feature: ENVO:2100002; material: ENVO:00002003... | reverse complement strand
CGAGATCGCTCAGTGTCTCGTGGGCTCGGAGATGTGTATAAGAGACAGGTCCAGCTTGTCCAGTCCCAGATCATGGTAAATGGTCATAGCCTTTCCTGCTTTAATATGGTCGAGCACGAAGCCCTCTTCAATACGTCCTACGTTCAGCATAGCGAAAGATGCTCCTTTCTTAATTGACTTTGATGTTCAGCAGCGTTAGAATCAGGGCCATACGTGCATAAACACCGTACTGAACCTGTTTAAAGTAAGCAGCGCGCGGGTCATTATCCACGTCAACGGAGATCTCATTGACACGCGGCAGCGGATGCAGAACCAGCATTTCCGGAGAAGCAAGATCCATTTTGGACTGATCCAGAATATAGAAATCCTTCATGCGGATGTAATCATCCTCATTGAAGAAACGTTCTTTCTGGACACGGGTCATATAAAGAACATCCAGCTTCGGGAGAACATCTTCCATTTTAATAACTTCCTCAAATGGAACATTGTTTGCGCGCAGCACATCATCACGGATGTAATCCGGGAGACGAAGCTCCTCCGGGGAGATTAATACAATTTTAATGCCGGTATAACGAACCAGCGCTTCAATCAGGGAGTGAACCGTTCTGCCGAATTTAAGATCGCCGCAGAAACCGATGGTAAGATTGTTCAGGCGACCCTTTAAAGAACGGATGGTAAGAAGATCGGTAAGAGTCTGCGTCGGATGCTGATGTCCGCCATCACCTGCGTTGATCACAGGAATACGGGAGTACATCGATGCAACAAGCGGAGCGCCTTCTTTCGGATGACGCATGGCACAAATATTTGCAAAGCAGGATACCACGCGGATGGTGTCGGCTACGCTTTCACCTTTGGAAGCGGAAGAAGAATTGGCAGAAGAAAAACCAAGAACAGTACCGCCAAGATTCATCATGGCAGCCTCAAAGCTGAGACGGGTGCGTGTGCTTGGCTCATAAAATAAAGTAGCAAGTCTTTTGCCATCGCAGGCATGTGCATATTTCTCCGGGTTCTTTTCAATATCGTTCGCCAGATCCATTAACTGATCCAGTTCTTCGACCGAGAAATCAAGGGGACTCATTAAGTGTCGCATATATTACCTCCTATGAAGATCCTTATTTTTGTTACCGTTCACAGGTTCCCTGCGAACGGTAACATTCGCAGCCCTCATTTAAAGTTTTGCTTCGCAAAAGGAGGGCTGCTCACGCCTGAATCACTTTCTTACGCAGCGAAACAGCAGGTGTTTCCCTGCTGAGTGAACAGTAACTTATTTTTTCTGTGTTCCACCTTAACACAAAAACAGGATAAATGCAAGATAAAAAATGGCAGGAAAAAGGTCGAAAAGCAGAGTAATATGAAATGTGAAAAAATAAAGTGAAATACCAGTCAAAAAGGAAAAAGATTGTACAAAAGCCGAATTTCGGAAGATCTTTTCTTGTAAATTAAACGGAGATGGAGTAAAATATTGATATCTGCAACAAATGCAGAGTATCAGGAGGACCAGATATGCTAGACTTAGGAAAAATCCGCGACGAGATCGATGTCACCGACGACGAGATCGTCCGCCTGTTCCAGCACCGGATGGCGCTGACGGCGGAGGTTGCGCAGTACAAGATAGAGACAGGAAAAGCCGTTTTTGATGCGGAACGTGAGCGCCAGAAGCTGGAAAAGCTGACAGGCGAGGGAACAAATGCATTCAATACAAAAGGCATCCAGGAGCTGTTCCAGCAGATCATGTCGATCAGCCGGAAGCGCCAGTATCAGCTGCTGACCGAGAACGGCGGCGAGGAGATGACCGATTACACACAGGTGGATCATCTTCCAACGCACGGAAAAAGGGTTGTCTTTCAGGGTGTGGAGGGCGCCTATAGCTTCGGTGCCATGAAAGAATTTTTCGATGATACGATCACCAGTTTCCACGTAGACACCTGGAAAGAGGCGATGGAGGCGATCACAAAGGGCGAGGCTGATTACGCTGTGCTTCCGATCGAGAACTCCACCGCAGGCATCGTATCCGACATTTACGATCTTCTCGTGGAATACCCGCACTACATCGTCGGCGAGCAGGAGCTGCCGGTCGAGCATGTGCTGATGGCACTGCCGGGTGCGAAAGTTGAGGACATCCGTACCGTGATTTCCCACCCGCAGGCACTGGCCCAGTGCCGCCGCTTTCTCGATTCCAATGAAAACTGGAAAACAGAGGAACGACTGAATACGGCCGCCGCTGCAAAAGAAGTATCTGAGAGTGGTGATTTGACGATGGCAGCCGTCGGAAGCCCATATGCAGCAGAACACTTCGGACTGCAGATCTTAAAAGAAGACATTTTTGACGCCCGGGGCAATACGACACGTTTTGTTATTATTTCCGGTCAGAAACGCTTTGTAAAGGATGCACAGAAAATCAGCGTATGCATGGAACTGCCGCATCAAAGCGGTTCTCTTTACAATGCATTGGCACATTTTATTTACAACGATCTGAACATGACAAAGATCGAATCCCGGCCGATTTCGCAGCGGAAATGGGAATACCGTTTTTTTGTGGATTTCGAAGGGAATTTAAGTGATCCGGCGGTCAAAAATGCACTGCGTGGACTTCAGGCAGAATCCGCAAAATTCCGGATTTTCGGAAATTATTAATCCAGAAGAGAGGGCCGTACCAAGCGGCCTTTTCGCATAAATAAAATGAAAAATGACAGGAAGGAAGAGACAAAAAGATGATTAGAATAGAAGAATGTATCCTCTACCGCGATTTCGCAGAGGGAGAGGTACTGCGCGATATGACGATACTGGTGGAGACCTACAAAAAACTGGTCAATGCTCAGATTTCCCTGAAGGACCGTCGGTTCCGTGAGAATATGAGCGCATATGAGCCGCAGTTTTACGAGGCACTGAACCGCCTTGTCGAGATGGCAAACCGCTACGGCTTCTCCGGAAATCTCTGGCACGATTATCTGACATATCTGTTGGTAAACAAAGAAAATGCATTTTCCACCTCGTGCGAGATTGTCGGAAAAGTAGAGGGAAGCATCAACCAGATGGCAAAACATGATTTTGTCCGTTTCAAAGAACTGTTTGATTTTGATATCTGTGTTTTTGATGAGATTTTTGAGTCCGGCGATGCCTCTGTCATCAGTTCCTACGAGAACACGGACAGTCCAAATAAACTGTTCAACAAAGAAGTCCGGGATCGTATCTGTGAGCTGGCCATCCGTTTGGCAAAGGCTGCATCCGCAGATGAATTTATGGCTGATATGGTTCAGTTTTACAAAGATTTCGGAGTGGGAAAACTGGGACTTCACAAGGCATTTCGTATTGCGCATACAGGAGAGAACGTTGAGATTATCCCGATTACCAACATTCCGGATGTGCGCCTCTCTGATCTTGTCGGCTACGAAATTCCAAAGCAGAAGCTGATCGACAACACGAAAGCGTTTGTCGAGGGCAAGAAAGCAAACAACTGTCTGCTTTTTGGCGATGCCGGAACCGGAAAATCCTCCAGCATCAAGGGCATCCTGAATGAATATTACGATCAGGGACTTCGTATGATCGAGGTTTACAAGCATCAGTTTCAGGATTTGAATGAGCTGATTGCACAGATCAAAAACAGAAATTATAAATTCATTATTTACATGGATGACCTTTCCTTTGAAGAGTTTGAGATTGAGTACAAATACTTGAAAGCTGTCATTGAGGGAGGCCTGGAAAAACGTCCGGACAATATTCTTATTTATGCAACCTCCAATCGTCGCCATCTGATTAAAGAGGATTACAGTGACAAAGAAGGAACAAGACAGGATATGCATACTTCCGACACCGTACAGGAGAAACTATCCCTGGTATACCGTTTCGGCGTCAGCATCTATTTTGGTGCACCGGATAAGAAAGAATTCCAGAAGATTGTTTCCACACTGGCCGAACGATACGGCGTGACGCTGCGTGAGGAAGAGCTTTTGGCAGAAGCGAACAAATGGGAACTGTCCCACGGCGGTCTGTCCGGCCGTACCGCACAGCAGTTTATCGATTATCTGCTCGGAAAACAGTAAAAAGAAAAAGGTCAAAAAGTCCGCTTGGTATTGGGAGCGGGCTTTTTGGGATATCCTTTGAAAAAGAAGGAGGAAAAGCGTATATGCAGTATTCCACATTTGCTGCCATTGATATCGGCAGCTACGACGTCATTCTGGAGATTTTCGAGATCTCCAAAAAGCAGGGTATCCGAAGCGTGGATAAGATCTGCCATCGGATGGAGCTTGGAAAAGATACGTACACGCTGGGGAAAATCCGCCCGGAGATGGAAGAGGAGCTCTGCCGCGTGCTCGCAGATTTCGTGCGGATCATGGAGGGCTACCGCGTGGATGCTTACCGCGCCATGGCTTCGAGCGCAATCAGTGAGGCGGCGAACAGCCTCTATGTCCTTGGAAAAATCCGTCAACTGACCGGTCTTTCCGTCACCGTCCTTTCCAACTCGGAGCAGCGTTTCCTTGGCTACAAGGCGCTCGCGGCGATGGAGGACAATTTTAACAAGATCATTGAAAAGGGAACTGCGATTCTCGATCTTGACGGTGGCAGTTTTCAGATTTCCCTGTTCGACAAGGATGCACTTGTCACAACACAGAACATCCGTAGGGGAAGTCTTCGCATCCGCGAGCGTCTTGCCGGAATTCAGAGTGAGACGGAACATTACGAAGAGATGGTCGAGGAGCTGATCTGGAACGAAGTATCAAGCTTTAAAAAGATGTATCTGAAAGACCGCAAAATTGAAAACATTATGCTGATCGGCGATGTTTTCACCGACAGTGTTTATCAGAACATTGAAGAAAAAACGACAAAAATCATTTCCCGCGAAAACTTTAATACCTGGTATGAGAAAATTATTCGCCAGTCACCGATGGAGCTCGCCGTAAAACTTGGTATTCCGCTGGAAAACGCTTCACTGATGTATCCGTCTGCTGTGATTTATAAATGTCTGATTGATATGATGGGTGCGGAGCATATCTGGATTCCGGGCGTGCATATGACACGTGGTATTGCATACGAGTATGCGGAGCAGATGAAACTGCTGAAAGGCGGTCATAATTTCGAAAATGATATTCTGATGGCGGCAAAAAATATCGGAAAACGGTACGCAGTGAACCGTCCGCATGTTCAGAACCTGGAGATGACAGCGCTTGCCATGTTTGATGCGACGAAAAAGATGCACGGTATGAAAGAGCGCGAACGGCTGCTTCTCCAGATGGCAGTGATGCTGCATGACGTTGGAAAATACATCAGTTTCAATAATGTAGCGGATTCTTCCTATAATATTATCATGTCAAATGAAATCATCGGATTGTCGCACATTGAGCGTGAGATGGTGGCATTGATTGCAAGATACAACACGGTTACGCTCCCTTCCTACGATGAGCTGGTGATGGAATCGTCCTTGAGTGCCGAGCAGTATCTGACAGTATCCGAACTGACCGCAATCGTCCGTCTGGCGAATGCGCTCGACCGGAGTCATTTGCAGAAGATTCAGGCGATCCGCGCCACATTAAAGGAGCGCGAGCTGCAGCTTTCGCTCACGGTCAACCGCGATTTTACCCTTGAGCAAGGTTTGTGCCAGGAAAAATTAGATTTCTTCAATGAGGTATTCAGCATACAGCCGGTCATCAAACTGAAACGGCAGATGTAAAAGGAGGCGAAGAAAGATGGATATTGCACCATATAAGAAACCGGAATATTTCCGCAACCGGGAGTTGAGCTGGGTCAGCTTCGACGAGCGTGTTTTAAACGAGGCGCGGGATAAGAGTATTCCGCTGTTTGAACGTCTGAAATTTATCAGCATTACATCCTCCAACCTGGATGAGTTTTATATGGTCCGTGTGGCTTCACTAAAAGACCAGGTGCATGCAAACTATACGAAAAAGGATCTGTCCGGCATGGATGCGAAGGAGCAGCTTGCCGGGATCAGCAAACGGACACACGAGCTGGTGCAGCTGCAGTACAATACGTACAATCGCTCGGCGGTTCCGTCTCTGGAGCACGTTGGCCTTACGATTATCAGCGAGCACGAGAAGCTGACGAAGGAGCAGGCGGAGTATGTGGATTCCTATTTTGAGGAGAACATTTACCCGGTTCTGACCCCGATGGCCATGGATTCGGCCCGCCCGTTCCCATTGATCCGGAACAAAACATTGAATATCGGTGCACTGGTGCAGAAGAAAGAGGATTCGCTTCTGAGCCGTGCGGAGGATAAGAAAGAGAAGAAAGGCAAGGAGAAGGAAAAAGAGAAAGAACTGGAATTTGCGACGGTTCAGGTTCCTTCGGTACTGCCGCGTTTTATTCTGCTTCCGCAGGATGAAAAGACGGGACAGCGGTATGTGATTCTTCTGGAGGAGATCATCGAGCGGAACATTGGAAAGCTGTTCTTAAGCTACGATGTGGTCTGCGCGCATCCGTACCGTGTTATGCGAAATGCAGATCTTTCGATCGATGAGGATGAGGCTTCCGACCTGTTAAAAGAGATCCAGAAGCAGCTTAAAAAACGTCAGTGGGGCGAAGTGATCCGTCTGGAAGTGGAAGATAAGATGGATAAGCGGCTCCTGAAGATGCTGGAAAAAGAGTTTGACATCGATGAAGACGACCTGTTCCGGATTCCGGGACCGCTCGATTTGACGTTTTTAATGAAAATGTATGGGCTCGACGGCTTTGATGAGTATAAAATTCCGAAATATATTCCGGCGGCAGTTCCGGCGCTGATGAATGAGGATGACATTTTTACAAACATCCGAAAAGGCGACATCCTGCTGCATCATCCTTATATGACGTTTGATCCGGTCGTGCAATTTGTACAGCAGGCAGCAAAGGATCCGGATGTACTGGCGATCAAACAGACACTGTACCGTGTGAGCGGCAATTCTCCGATTATTGCAGCACTGGCTCAGGCGGCGGAAAACGGCAAACAGGTTTCCGTACTGGTGGAATTAAAGGCACGGTTTGACGAAGAAAACAATATTGTCTGGGCGAAGATGCTGGAAAAGGCGGGATGCCATGTAATTTATGGTCTTCTGGGACTGAAAACACACAGTAAGATCACACTGGTGGTTCGGCGCGAGGAGACAGGCATTCGCAGATATGTACATCTTGGCACGGGAAACTATAACGATTCTACGGCAAAGCTGTATACGGACTGTGGTCTGCTGACATGCAATGCAAAGATCGGTGAGGACGCAACAGCAGTATTTAACATGCTTTCGGGCTATTCGGAGCCGGATCGCTGGAACAAACTGATTGTTGCACCGCTCTGGATGAAGGACCGGTTCCTGCATCTGATTGCGATGGAAGAGGAGCACGCAAAGAAGGGACAGAAAGCGCATATTATTGCGAAGATGAACTCGTTATGCGACCGCGATATTATTGCGGCGCTTTACAGTGCTTCGGCAGCCGGAGTAAAGATTGACCTGATTATCCGGGGAATCTGTTGCCTGAAGGTTGGAATCCCGGGTGTCAGCGAGAATATTACCGTTCGCTCGATTGTCGGCAATTTCCTGGAACATGCGCGGATTTTCTACTTCTACAGTGGTGGAAATGAAGAGGTGTTTATGGGAAGCGCGGACTGGATGCCGCGAAATCTGGAAAAACGGGTGGAGATTGTGTTCCCGGTTGAGGATGAGCAGATCAAGAAAGAAGTAATGCATATTCTTGATATCCAGATGAAGGATAATGTGAAAGCCAGTATTTTACAGGCAGACGGAACGTATACAAAGCCGGATAAGCGTGGAAAGACGCTGGTGAATTCACAGGAGTATTTCTGCAGGGAGGCAACGGAAAGAGCGGAAAAACCGAAAGAACAGGAAAACAGCAGGGTGTTTGTGCCGGCGGAACCGGTGGAATAGGCTCTGAGGTGGGGACGGACGCCCAGTAACGCACACAAGGGTGATGCGCGGTTTCGGGAGCTAGTAATTCTAAGGCTCTGTCATTTTGCTAAAACCATGCGCCAAAAATCAAAACTCGCTGTCGCTCAGACAGTTGATTTTTGGCGCATAACGCAAAATACCAGAACCTAAGAATTACACGCTCCCTGCAAATGCGCACCACCCTTGTGTGCGTTACGGGGCTGTGCGAAGGACGGACACGAATGTGGGCGCGGGAGCGCCCACTGCGTTGAGATGAGAGAAGAATATAGATATTGTGATGAAAAAGTGCGGTGACTTTGATAGTTACGGCCCTTTTTTTTGTGTGTCAAAATAATCTGTCTGGTATTGGGAAGAGGAATGGCTATTCAGAACTCGTTTTGAAAATTGGTTTTGCGGGTGATTTTCGGGGATTTTACAAAGAGTGATCTGGAAGAGTGGCTGGAAAAGAAGGGGATGGAGACGGAGATAAGGGAAAATGTGGACATTTTTTGTAAAGTAACCGGTTATTTTATTAACGGGTATTTTACAAAGCGGTGGTAGTGGGCTTTACGGAAGGAAAGGTATAATGAGTCTCGACAAGACGAGGAGGAAGAAAAACGAATGTCAAATATTGTGTTGAAGAATGTCTGTAAATCTTATGATAAGGAACATTATGCGGTTCAGGATTTTTCGCTTGAAATACCGGATCGGGAGTTTGTGATTTTTGTTGGACCTTCCGGCTGCGGAAAATCGACGACGCTTCGGATGATTGCCGGTCTTGAGGAGATTACGAGCGGGGAGCTCTGGATTGATGGACAGCTTTGTAATTATGTAGAAGCAAAGGATCGCGATCTTTCGATGGTATTTCAGAACTACGCGCTTTATCCGAATATGACGGTATATGAAAACATGGCGTTTTCTCTGAAAATCCGGAAACAGCCCAAGGATGAAGTTGATAAAAAGGTACATGAGGCAGCTAAAATGCTTGGAATTGAGCATTTACTTGACCGGAGACCGGCAGCACTTTCCGGCGGTCAGAAACAAAGAGTTGCGATTGGAAGTGCAATTATGAGACGGCCGAAAGCATTTTTAATGGATGAGCCGCTTTCGAACCTGGATGCGAAGCTGCGGGAACAGATGCGGGTGGAGCTGGCAAAATTACATAAGGAACTGAAAACGACGGTGATTTATGTTACACATGACCAGACGGAGGCGATGACGCTTGGTACAAAAATTATTGTCATGAAAGACGGTGTTGTGCAGCAGGCGGATACACCGGAGCAGATTTACCGCCATCCGGCAAACAAATTTGTGGCCGGTTTTATCGGAGCTCCGAGTATGAATTTTATGGAAACGATGGTGACGGAAAGAAACGGAGCGGTTTATCTGGAAGGAGACGGAGGAGTTACCCTTCGTGCCAGAGGAGAGAACGAAATGGTGCTTCGTCGCACTTATCTCGGAAAAATGGTGATCTTAGGCCTGAGACCGGAGGATTTACAGGACGAAATAACCGCTTCCGCACATCGGATCTGTTACAAAGAGAATCAGTTGAAGGCATTTGTTGACCTGCGGGAGATGATCGGTGCAGAAGCGTATCTGCATATGAATACCGGAAAAAATCTGATTACAGCAAGAGTGCCTTCCGAGGTGCCGGTTACTGTAAAGGAAAGCATTACATTGTATGCAGATATGGAGAAAGCACAGATCTTTGATCCGTTTACAGAAGAAAATATTTTATCTCTGCCGGTTGAAAAAGAAGAACTTGCAACAGCATAAGAAGGAGCAGAAAGTGAAAAAAGTAATTGAAAAGTGTAAAAAAGCAGAAGTTTATATGTATCTGATCCCGAGTATGGTGATCTTTAGCATCTTTCTGTTTTATCCGTTTTTTAAAACCATTTATCTGAGCCTGTATAAGACAAACAAGCTTGGAGAAGCGAAATTGTATGTGGGACTGGACAACTATAAAAGCTTATTATCGAATCCATCCTTTTACAACAGTCTCTGGGTTACACTGGAATTTGTGGCGATTGTTGTAGTCGGAAGTATGGCGCTTGGCCTTCTGGGAGCAGTTCTTTGCAGCAAGGCTTTCCCGGGAATCCGGGTATTCAGTACTTCCTATGCACTCCCAATGGCAGTAGCATCGAGCTCAGGCGCCATGATTTTCAAGATTATTTTAAATCCCACGATCGGTATCGTAAACAAATTGCTGCATGTGAGCATTAACTGGGTCAGTGATCCGAAATATGCGCTGATCTGTGTGGCTGTCCTTACGGCATGGCTGAACAGTGGCATCAATTTCCTGTATTTTTCGGCGGGACTTGGAAACATTGATGATTCGATTTATGAGCGTGCTTCTGTAGATGGAGCGAATGCAGTACAGAAATTTTTTAAGCTGACACTGCCGGGGCTTTCTCCGATCATGTTCTACACACTGGTTGTTAACATTATTCAGGCATTCCAGTCATTCGGACAGGTGAAAATCCTGACACAGGGAGGACCGGGAGAATCCACGAACCTGATTGTATATTCGATATACCGTGATGCGTTTTTTAATTACCGGTTCGGAAGCGCAGCCGCACAGTCCGTTGTTTTGTTTCTGATTGTCATGGCGCTTACCCTGGTTATGTTCCGCATGGAAAAGAGAGGAGTAAAATACTGATGTCTACGATAGCAACTACGATTGCCGGACCAAAAACTTATTCTGCAGAGGAGCTGCAGGCACTGCATCTGGCAATGAATGCAAAAGCAAAAAGAAAGAAAATGCTTCAGAAAACAGCGTTGGTTACCATGAACCTGATCGTCTGTCTGTTTATGCTGTTTCCACTGCTTTATACCATCAGCGTAGCATTTATGCCGTCCGGTGAGTTATACACAATGGCAATGAATATCGTTCCCAAACATCCGACACTGGAAAATTTTGTGGAAGCATTTCATAAAATTCCGCTGGTACGCTTTGTCCTGAATTCATTTTTGGTTGCGGGCAGCATTACGCTGGGTCAGATTGTAACGTGTTCTCTTGCGGCATTTGCCTTCTCTTTCCTGAATTTCAAAGGAAAAAATGTTCTGTTTATGCTGGTCATGGCGACCATGATGGTGCCGGGTGAGGCAACCATTATTTCCAATTATCTGACAGTAGGAAGTCTTGGACTGCTCGATACCTATATTGTTCTGATCCTGCCTTCTCTTACCTCTGCAATGGGAATTTTCCTGTTCCGCCAGTTCTACATGACCTTTCCGATTTCGCTTTATGAATCGGCGAAGCTGGACGGCTGCGGGAATCTGCGGTTTATCGTAAAAATCCTGATGCCGCTGACAAAGTCAGCAATGGGAGCAATGGCGGTTTATACCTTTATCAATGCATGGAATATGTACATGTGGCCGCTGCTGGTTACAGGTTCAGACAGCAAGCGTACCGTACAGATTGGTATCAGTATGCTGAACAGCGTCGATGCACAGTCGATTACCCTGATGCTGGCGGGCGTGGTAATGATTATTATTCCATCCATTTCCATCTTTATCGTAGGCCAGAAGGCCTTAATCAAAGGAATGTTTTCAGGAGCAGTCAAGGGCTGATTCCTGTGACAGAAAAAAGAATAGAAAACTGTATGAAAAACGAGGAGAAAAAAATCTGTCTCTTATACACATCTGACGCTGCCGACGAC
>ENA-UAYF01001198-UAYF01001198.1-human-gut-metagenome-genome-assembly--contig:-NODE-1198-length-11530-cov-6.431024_pt1 | contig 11530 bp, 13 predicted proteins | sample MGYA00244017_ERZ654600 | MGnify/ENA primary metagenome ERZ654600 (study PRJEB26926, sample SAMN06164490) | human gut metagenome | biome: ENVO:00009003; feature: ENVO:2100002; material: ENVO:00002003... | reverse complement strand
TCTACACCTATTAAGTCGTCGGCAGCGTCAGATGTGTATAAGAGACAGGTATGGATTTCTGAGTATACCCAGATTTTAATAATTCCTCCTGAGCAATATTGAATTGTTTTATCTCATCTAGAGTTGTCTTTAATTCTAATTGAGATTCAATTGTTATTGCCTGAGAGGCAAGTTCCTTGTCACCTTGATAAGTGACTATCTTAAACTTCTTACCTGCAAATGGGTTTGCTGGTTGATGTGCTGTGATTTTAAAACCTTCGTTATCGTTATTATTCATTGCTATATTTAATTTTAGTTATCCCAGGAATACCCACCTTCCCAAATACTTCGGTATAGGATTTGTATTTCCCTTTTATCATTGTTTTATAGTTATCGGATAATCGAATTGGGTAGACCCATATTTTATTTTCTATCATCCTATTTGTCATTATATAAGCATAAGACCTTCTAAGTTTAATACTCTCTAATGGAACAAACCCTTGAAATAATAGAGACTTCTTAATAAACCTTTCTTTGGGCAAATACCCTAAAAATTTAAGTGATGCCTCATCGAATATTTCAAGCATATCCCTTTGTGCTTTGATAAATAGTACCTTTTGTATTGGGATGTTCATCTTCTTTCTTAAATATAAAGCCAATGAACTTACCAATGGAGGGTACTGCAGGAATAACAGATTGAATTTATGTTTCTCCTCTTGACTCAGCCTGTTGTAAATCCTGTAGGATAGCAAGATTGATTTGTAATCTCTTTTGCCTTGTATACTTGGGAGATATGCCTTGCCGTTGTCCATAGAGTTTGATTGAGTACCTTTCATTGAATTCCTTTTTTCCTTTAGACTTAAAGACTCGGTGCATTTGTACCATAAATCTTCTTCGTCGGTGTTTATCTATGTGATATTCATCGGGCATTATGAACTTCCTTGCTTTTACGAATTTACCCTTAAACCAGAATTTAGTACTACCCTTTTTAAGAAGTTTACCATTCATATCGGATAATTCTCTAATGCCCTGTTTTATAAGTTTCCTCCCAGATATTATATGGATATATTGAAGAACATCTACACCATAAAGATAAACTAAGGTAACCTTTACTTGGTGTCTAGTAAAGTATGGTATACCGGTTAGATGTTTCCTATATAATTTCTTTTCAGTAACAATCTTATTGGTAGTATCTGGTCTCCAAGTCCATATATAATATCTATCTGGTCGTATGGGTCCGTTGTTACTTTCCTTTAGTTTTACCATTTATATTCCTCTTTGCCATTCTATACCAAAGATTGATAGATTTCTCATTTGCTTCGGGGAATTTCTTTTTCATTCTCCGAATAACTCTATCAAGTTCAAAACCTTTTGCAGTTAATTCGAATACATAAGATTTCTTTGTACCCTTGATAAGATTAAATTCATCCCTCTCTCTTGGTGGTTTCTTTTCTCGAGGGTTCTTTATCCCAGGAACTCGTTTGGTTCTTCTTTGCCCATTTTCCCCTTCTTCTCCGAGAAACCCAAGCCTTAATCGAGAATTTCTTAATGGGTCATCTTTCGAATACCCAATATTTTCTAATTGCTTATCCATCCAATCGTCATATTTATCAATTAACGATTTATCGGGCTTTTCTTCTGATACATTGATATAATGTAATAAGTCAAATACCCCAGCAGAACAAGCATCAGGGAAAGGCATCCCTAATATGATAGCCTTTCTCTTTAAATCCTTATAAGTCATGTTTCTCCCAGAAGCACCAAGGAAATTTGATTTCTCCTTGGATGGGGCTTTCATGTCTTTTCTACTCTTTTTTGCCATATCATCAATATTTTTAAATATTCATTTATTTTCTTTGCAAATATAAGAATAAATAATTTAATCTTATCTTATTTCTCTATTTATTTTTATAAAAATCCGAGGTTTTTGCTCGGTTCGCAGCAGTGGATTTAGGTTTTTTAGGCTTTCTCTTGATATGTGTGTTATAAGCCATATCCAATTTCTTAATATTGAATTCTATGTTGTTCACTTGATTATAGTTTACTGCTCTTTCCACACAGCAACGATACTCTGGCCAGAATTTTTGTCCAAGCTTAACAGATTCGGTTTTAATCATGAACTTAGATACCATAAAACCAAAGGTATCAGCATCATCTTTAGTTTTAAATACATACATGTAGAATCTACTAAATTCATCTACTACTTCATCCAAAGGTCTTACTGGTAACAATAGATAACCATCAGTATATAGGTCCTCAGATATTAAAGCTACCCAGTATTTTTCCTTTCCTGGTTTTACTTTATACCTAAACCTTTCCTTGAGTTTAGTGTGCATCCAATCCGGTACTCTATTAAGAAGATACTTGATATATATCTTATCCTTCTTATTCGACCGCCTTTTAAATGCAGATGGCTGTTGTAGCATCCTTGGAAGTATTCTAAAGTTATTCCACCTATCAAATTCAAGAATTAATCTTAGAGTGTCCATGTCCCATTCATCATCAGACTCCTTTAACCTCTTCATGTTTCTCTCTATATTTTTAGAGTTTACCTTTGGGAGTAATTGAGCTGAGTCTCCTGTGAATAAGCTTGCTTCTTTTCTTTTTAATCGTTTCTCTAAACATCCCTCCATATAATCTTGGAAATTCCTCTCACAGGGGCAATCTGGTCGAAAAATAGAAGTGTGTTTCTCAAAAAAATCCGAGAATAGCCTAAAGAATTTCTCTGACCGTTCCCGGATTTCAAGATACTTGTAATGAGATAACTTTAAAATTTCACCAGCTTCCCATGAAGATTTACTTTCTGATAGTTGAAGGAATAATGATTGTTGTTCTTTATCAATTAAACAACTCCAGGCTTTTTGTTGAGCTTCGTTCATAACATTAAATTCTCCTATATCTCATTATACTATCAATTGCTTCATGGGTTATCTGATTAGGGTCATATTCCCCAGAATTAGCATAAAGCTTATCTGGATCATAATTTAAATATACACTATAGATAACGTTGTCAAAAGGTAACCATACTTCCATTCTTCCCATTTCAGGGTATATAAGAACTTTTACTCTTTTACAAAGATGGTCAACCTCTAATACTGTAGCATCTACTCCCTCATAAGGATAACACCGTAATACTAAGTAATCTCCAGGCTTTACATTGACTAAATCATCTACTGAAAACTTCTTATTCTCTCTAGCAATACGTTTAAATCGCCTTACTTCTTTTCTACTACAAGTAGCCACTAAAGAGAAATCATCAAAGTCTTCTGCATTGTCAATCCTTACCTTTTTCTTTCTTGGGTGCATTGTCTCGGTATTACGTAACCAAGTTCTGATACCAGATATATTCCTACGTAACTTATTAAGAAAGGGCCTTGAGAATGCTAATTTAGTGGGCATTCTCATAAAACCATAATTGAATAATACTGGTACTTCTTCGAATACCATCTTACCCTTTGTGGTTTTTCTTAATACGTTTACCATAGGAATAATTGCCTTGATTTGGTCATACCCCTTTTCTTTAAGTTCTTTATTAATTTTATCACAGTACTTCCTTTCAAGGTAAAATATACAATATGAGTATGGGGTATGCTTCTTCATGGGTTACCGATTTTTAAGAATTAACTTAGCTTGTTTATGTACTAACTTATAGTTTACATTCTTCAGTATATCACTAGCCATGAATACATAAAGAATCTCATCTATCTTTGGTACATCAATTACCATAATATTGGCTTTATCGAATAGGGGTTTATATAATACGGAAGATAGACCCTTTCCAACTACAAAGAAAAATTCTTCTGAGGGCATTGAATTATATCTCATACAGAGTATGGGAACTTTATTTGCTCTTTTTGCATCCTTAGAAGCTTGTTCCCAAAATTTCAATATATCGCATCCCTTATTACCTAAGAGTAGATGTTCAAATTTAATCTCTTTATAATTCTTGCATTCAATAGATATCTTACATCTATGAGCATGCCTTTCATCAGTACAGGTTAAATCGGAAGTGGAGTCCTTGTTTGAATGCCAAGCTCCACTCCCTGCTCTATTCCTTTCAAATTTGTACCCGGTCCATTTCGTAAAAAACCCGGCAATTTTTCTTTCGAATCGACTTCCTTTATTCTTAGAGTTCATAATATAATGGTGTATTGTATTTTATATATCATTATAGTAATTGGTACCTACTCAGGCCTTGGGTCTTTTCCACTTGCAGAATTTTGGTATTACCAAGAGGAAGTGAATCTAAGTGGGTTATCAAGAATAGAGTTTTCTCTTTGAATATGTGACGTATTAGTGAGGTAACTACTTCTACATTATCTGAACTTAAAGATTCAAATACCTCATCGAGAAATGCTAAGTTAATACCCTTAGAAGCCGTAAGAGCTTCATTCATTGCAAATGCCATTGCAACATTACATAATTGTTTTTCTCCACCGCTAAGTTCATCATAATCAATTATTTGACCATCCCTTTCAATAAGAGTAACAAATTCTTTTCTAGCAGTACCCAAATCGATATTAAATTCAATCCTAAATCCCAATACCTCTGAATACTTATCAAGGCATTTATTTAAGAACTCGAGTGATGAATCGAATAAGTATGCCTTAATCCCATTATTACCCAATGGGTCATTAATTAACCAATTATAATTCTCTAACTCTAATTCTTTGTTATGAAAATCCTCATCAACTTTCCGTAAGTTTTTCCTAATCTCTTTAAGCTTCTGTTTATACTTGGGAGACATGACCTTAAGCTTTTCCTGTTTGAGCTTGGCCAAATCTTCGTCAATAGAAGCAATATCAGAAGCAATATCATCACAATCTGATTTTAATTTCCTATATCTATCATTTACACTACTAAGTTCTTCTAGCCTTTCTAATGCCTCTTGGTATTCTTTATCATATTTATCAAGGTCAGAGAACGCTTTATATATTGATTTGGCATCACGTAATGCACGTTTGTAGTTACCGGCTTCTAACTGTATTACTAATTCTTTAATTACCTTCTTAAGAGGTACATTCGATAAATTCTTTGCATCTTTTATCTTACTCCTCAAATCAAGGATTAGTTCATTTTGTTTTTTAATCTTTATCTGAAGCGAAGCATCTACTTCATCCTTGATTTGTTTTTGTTTTTCAATTAGTAGCTTAGTTAGCTTTTCCCTATCTTGCTTTAACTCTCTTCTTTCTTCTTTGATTTTTTGCTTGAAGGATTTTTCTCTATCTCTCATATCGAAGTAAGCTTCCTTGTTAGCCTCTAATTCTTTCTTAAGCATTTGAGACTCATGCTCTACCTCATTTATTTGAGATATCAAGTTATTTTTATCTTGTAATGCAATGCCTTTAGCAAGGTTTAAGAACTCTAAGTCAAATACTTCTTCGAATATCTTTTTCTTATCAGAATTAGATTCTTGTATGAGTCTTTTTATACCCTGACCAAACATGATTGAGTTCATAAACAGAGTATATGATAAACCTATCTCTCGGTTTATAAAATCTTGTATCTTCCCCTTCCCTTTGATATCAACTATATCCCCATCTTTCATGAAGATAAGTCTGTCTTTACCTTTAGCACCATCCTCAAGTACTTCATCATACTTTTGACATCTAACTATCTTATATGTATGAGAATCTTTCTGAAAATATACTTGTACCTTAGTACCCTTGTAATCTTTAGGCCTTACTTGCTTCCAAGTATTTACCTCAGAAACACCCTTTAGGTTTTTCCCATATATTGCCCATACCAAGGCAGAGAGAATAGTTGAATTATGGGTAACTATAAAATCTCTGGTAATATATAGGCCTTCTGAAGAATCTACTTTAATGCACCTACATACCTTTTTCCCTATATATTCAATATTTCTTATGGTATTTACCATTCTATTTCTCCTGGTAAACTCACCATAGGATTTAGTTTTATATTTCCTTAGAAAAGGGTTAAAGGTTAGTCGTATTGAACACACATATGAAGTAGTATACCTACCATACTTAAACCGGGTACTTTCATTTTTAGTAGATAGGCCTCCAAGGGATCTTACCAAATAGCTAATACCATCTCTTAAGTGCTCACTCTTAGATGAATACGTAGAAACCTTTGAGATTTTCTTTTTGGAACCAACACATCCATCAGTATCTAATAAACCAGCTAATAATAATCTACGATTCTCGATTGATGATTTCAAATATAACTCTGGTATAAACTTATCTTTAGACTTACAACCAATTAATCCTAAATCCTTGAGTTCTTTACCTAAACCATGAATCCTAAAATGTTTAGCCCCTCTTACCTCTGTACCTTCATGAACCAGGTTTGGGTCTGGCAAATATGACCTTAATCTATCAACTATCTCTGGCCAATCCTCTCTATTGGTAGATACTCTAACTGTAAGCCTATTACCGGAAATACAACCATCGCCTAATATAAACCCTAATACGTAGGGGTGTATTGGTAATTTAGTATAATTACCATCAATTGGTACGGTTAATGGAGTTGAGTATCTATACTTGAAAGTACCAGGAGCAGTTTTATTCTCAACCTTATAATCCTTTAGTAAAGTCTCGGTATCTAAGGTTCTTAGTCTGTCTTTAGCTTTACCCGATTTGAATACTGACCATAAATGGTCTCCAGCACATTCAGTACATGAGCCATCAGAAAAGGTTATTTTGTAAGTATCTAATAGACCTCTATCATAAATACCCAATAGCTTGATGGGTTTACCTGTAACTGGGTTAATTACTTTATCATTAAGAGTTAATTCCCCCATCTTTTTCCAACCATTAGCGGTTAAAACTGGTTCTTCTAAAGGTTGTGCTTTACCTTTCCCATTTGGAGCTTTGATTAGTATGGTACAAGTTGGGTTTAATTGTAGATGTAAGGATTCTATTGAACAAAATCCTTCTGCCTCTAAGTTTAAGAACGTTAACATGATTCAGCCTTTTTAAGTGTTTCAATTAATAGATTAGTTTTAACCTCATCTTTAATACCTTTCTCTCTTAGGTATCTCTTTGCTAGAGACTTCTTAGAAAGTTGCTTAGTAATCTTATGTTTATTATTAACTGGAGTACTAGCTTTTTGGGGAATTACCGTATAATAATTACCATCATCCTTAATATCCTCTTCCCTTTCTACATCGATAAATTTCGGAAACCTTTTTAATTCTACAAATTCCATGGATAGGTCTGAATAAAGTTTCCAATATCCAAGTTTACAATTTTTATCTGTCCTTCTTTGTTGATAAGGGGCTCCTATCATATATACTTTCTTTGAAAGTCTTTGAGGTTTATGTATATGACCACATAATACCAAGTCAAATCGATTCAAGATATTTACATTGAGATTTTCTACAGAATCAACTTCCCTACCGTCGGTATCCTTTGCTCCAGGGTAGTCAGTATGAAGAAGAAGTATGTTCTTTACATTCTTATCTAATTTGAGTTTCTTAAGATATTCACTTAGACCCACATTATTATCAATGTATGGAACTCCATAAATGTGGTAATCTCCATAAGAACACCATTTGATTCTAGTTAGATTAACACAGCTCATAAAATTCTTATGAAATACAAAAGGCCATCCCTTAGTTATCCTATCAATACGATTTACAGATTTCAAATCGTGATTCCCGTCTATATAAATCATTTTGAATTTTGGATAGTTACTCTCTAACCTATCAAACTGTTCAGCAATGAATATTGCTAAATCTTGGTCAATTGATTCTGGCTTATGAAATAAATCTCCACAGAACAAAGCAGGACATTTGTACTTTTCACATTGACCTGCAATAACGTCAAGGACCTTGATACTATTCAAGGTCCTATTGTTGTTCTCATTGAATTTTGCCCATAGATTGATGTGCAAATCCGAGAATGCTATAAATACTACTTCTTTATTCATGAAGAAAATCAATAATAAGTTTCTTACGAATATCCAAATTAGCTTCTCTTATACAGAGAACTTTAGTTTCACCATATATTGATTTGATTACTCCCTCTGTTGCACCGTATTCCAAGAGTTGATTCTTAAAAATGTTCTTATAAATAGAAGATATTTCCTTAGTAGGTAAGAATCCCCACAAGTTCAATACGTTATCCATTATAGAAGATATTAAGAACTGGAAGTAATTGTTATCTATTCGTTTACCATTATCTTCCATAACCCATTCCTTTACCATGGCAGTAGTAAAGTCTAATAGGATAAGATGAGTACATTGTTGATTGAGTAACATCTTGCAAGTTTCGAAAAAGTGTTCCATTTCACATTTAGGAACATTCTTGGCTTGCTTGTAATAGAAATAGGCAGCTAAATCAAGATAGCTTCTATCTGTAACAAATCTATCCCTATCTCTGAACATTTTGTTTCTTAGGTTCATTACCTGAAAATCTTCGAGTAACAAATCCTTTGAATCCCTTTCTAACATCTCTTTATGAGACATATCCTTTGTTTTAGGTATTAAGTCTGATACACTACCAGATATAAAATCCAATACTGGAGGGTATTCTGTTACATCAAACTTAATCATCCCGGGAACTTCTTTTGCTAAAGTGGTTTTCCCAACTCCACTTGCACCTGCAAACATTATTTTCATTCGGATAACTCTTTAAATGGTTTAATAAATTCTTTAGTTAGGAACGAAGCAAGAGAATACTCTATGCACAGTTTCCTAAATTTATCATAGTTGAAAGTCTTCTTTCTCTTGAGAGGTATCTTATCTAAAGGGACATTACCTACAAACCAGAATAAATCAATCAACTTACGATTCCTTTCCCAAGCTTCTTGATACTCCTTGTTTGGCTTAGCTTCCAGATATTTGTAGATTGATTTATACTCATCTAATATCTTTCTTGCAGTTACTGGACCTATACCCTTAAAACCTGGAATATCATCGGAAGTATCACCCACCATTGCAAGGTATTCAACGGTCTCATGTGAATGATAACCAAATAACTCTTTACAATTACCCATTCGAATAACTTCATCCTTTCTTGGATTTAATATCCTAACGTTCTTGTTTAGAAGTTGATTAAAATCCTTATCTGATGATACCAAGATTACATTATCCGAACGATAAGTATTAATAATTAGGTATGCTAAGAAATCATCTCCCTCATATTGAGTTTTATTCCTTTTATCAAATATATAAGAAATTCTTAGCATACCTAATATCTTCATTATGATTGCCTTTTGTATTTGCAAGGATTCATAATCAACCGATATATTTTTTCTGTGTCCCTTATAGTTAGGCAATAACTTATCCCTTACTGGTGAATGACCATTATCAAAGGTTATAACTACTTCGTTTGGTTCAAACCTTGTAAGATACATGTGAAGTGATTTGAAAAATCCAAATATTGCTCCACTTGGTTTACCGTCTGTGGATTTAAGTTTCTCGAACTTGTGAAAAGATTGATGGAGAATGTTCTCCCCATCAATCAATAATACTGTTTTCTTACTCATCGTCTTCCTCCTCGTCATCTGATTCGTTAAATGATTCATATTCTACTCCATCTACTGGATATAAATTAGTAGTCAATGCTACTATCTTCTTTCTAGTTGTACCGATAGTATTTATCTCAGCCTTCTTTAATAGTTTACGACGAAGTTCATCATCCTCTTCCAAAAGCTTTTGGAATTTCTCTTCACCTCTTGCAAGAGTTTTTCCTTTGAACTTATATACTCCACCTGAAGATTTTTCTATGATATCATTTTCTACCAATACATCCTCAAGAGCATAGCATCTATCAAAACCTACTTCATGGAACTTAGGATTGAAGTAAACTGGGCACTTACTGATTGTAGGTCTTGGAGGAGCAACTTTATTTTTAATAAGTCGGATTGTGACCAATTTACCAGCTTTCCGTTCTTTACCTTTCTGTTTAACAGTGATAGACTTGCCTGAGTAAAAGGCAGCTCTGATTGAAGCGTAGAACTTAAGTGCTGCACCTCCTGTAGTAGTTGTGTTATCTTTTCCAAATCCGACATTTAAAGCAGTTCTTAATTGGTTAATGTAAATCTGTGTAACTCCTAATCTATAGAATAATTCACTTCTGATACGGAAGTATTTATAAAGAGCTTTTGCTCTACCTCCCATTTCTGCTTTACCCTCTACCATTTTAGAATCTATGTTATCTGCACAATCCATAGCAGCAACTGAATCTATTACCAGAAGTATGGGCTCATTGTGTATTAACTGAGATCTGAAATATAATGCTAAGTCTGCTACTGCATCGGAAATATACTCTATACGAGTATCATTAACTACTGTAACTCTTTCTGGATCAACTCCATTAGTTTGAGCCCAGGAATTCATCCATGATTGTTCAGCATCTACCCATATTACATGCCCTCCAAGTTGTTGACATGAATAAGCAAAGTTGTAAGCTATAAGTGATTTACCAGAGGATTCTTCTCCTGCTACTTCTAGGATTTTACCATAAGGAATACCCTTACCGAATAAGTAGTTCAGAGCAAAGAAAGTAGATGGTATATATAAATCGGTATCAGTAACTTCTGAAGCTAATTTAATCATACTTCCATATTTCTTTGCCATCTCATTTGCTGTTGGTACTTTTAAACCAACCTTAGATTTCTTTGCCATAATGTAATGTCTTTAAACTAAAGAAGGTGATAACAGAACGAATCTAATTACCACCTTCGAATGAAACCATATTACTAACCCTTAAATATCCGATTTGTATTTTCTTTTCTTTTTCTTGGGTTCATCATCTTCCATGTAATGGTCTTTGTGAACTCCCTTTTTCTTTTTCTTCTTGGATTTATCATCATCATCGTCATCCCCATGGTCTTCGTTTAGATACTGTGAAAGTAAATCTTCCAACTCATCATAGGATTTGATTTGAGAACGAACTATCCCCTCAAGGTCAATTGTACCTTGATATTTCTTGTCCAACTTAGTTGGTTTGCAAGCACGAGCAGAATAAGTGGTGTCTAGTTTACCAGACCCTGAACGAATTACCTTGATATCATATCCAGTTTTTGGATCTGTCATATCACCTGCCTCATCTTCATCAAGGTAAAGGTCAATGATATCCTGGTATACTGAGCGAGGAACTAAAACTCCCTTATCTTTGCCTTCGTAATCTACCTTACTACCCTTTTCATCTGAGTAAATGATACCACCGATAACATATCTTCTTCTTGGCACCAAATTCTTGGCAAGTTCCTTGTCATCTTCATCCTTAGAGTTTTTCAATTCTTGATATTTCTCCATGAATGGGCAAGGTTCATCAAAAGTAGCCGGAGATATAACTCCTCCCAAATTGCCACCCAGGTAGAATTGAATAATTTCGATACCCAATTCTTGGTCATCACCGGGAGATTTAATTCTCATTCTCAGTGTTCCTTCTTTTGGATATACTAACCCACTACCATTTCCCTTGGATTCTAGCTGTTTCTTTCTAGCTAGCATCTTTTCTTTTGTAGAAAGTCCTTCTGATGAAACTTTCTTTTTCTTCTTGTCTTTTATCATAATGATTAGTTTTAATTCTGTCTCTTATACACATCTCCGAGCCCACGAGACACTGAGCGATCT
>ENA-UAYF01001181-UAYF01001181.1-human-gut-metagenome-genome-assembly--contig:-NODE-1181-length-11636-cov-6.159485_pt1 | contig 11636 bp, 10 predicted proteins | sample MGYA00244017_ERZ654600 | MGnify/ENA primary metagenome ERZ654600 (study PRJEB26926, sample SAMN06164490) | human gut metagenome | biome: ENVO:00009003; feature: ENVO:2100002; material: ENVO:00002003... | reverse complement strand
CACCTCGTGCCCGCAGCCGCAGCAGCGCATTTTAAAATCCACGCCTACGCGCAGGATCTCGAACTCTTTCGCGCCGCAGGGGTGCGGCTTTTTCATAACGACCCGGTCGCCCACCTGAATATCCATACCGAAACCCCTTTCTTTTTTCTTTAGTCTATTATATAGAGTGCGTGCGCGTTTTGCAAGTGGGCATAAACGCACCGGCGCCGGCATACTACTGAATTAAGGCAAAAAAACAAATTGAAGCAAAACAAAGGTAGTGATGGAATGCAGTATTATCCCGAAGGGCAGGGTCGGTATCTTTCGCCGTCCGATCTCACGGCCGAGGCGCTTGGCGCGGCGGCGGCAGAGGGCCGCGTGCTGGAAGCGGTGGTCACCATGTGCGACAGCGCCCACAATTTGCATGTAGATCTCGGCGCGGTGCACGGCGTCATCCCGCGCGAGGAGGGCGCCGTCGGCATTGCGCAGGGCACGGTGCGCGACATTGCCCTGATCTCGCGCGTCAACCGGCCGGTCTGCTTTGTGATCTCGCGGTTTGAAACGCTGCCCTCGGGCGAAACGGCGGCCGTGCTCTCGCGCCGCGCCGTGCAGCAGGCGTGTATGGAAAATTACATAAACAAGCTCACCCCGGGCGACGTCATCGACGCGGCGGTCACGCACCTGGAACGCTTCGGCGCGTTCATCGACATCGGCGCCGGCATCAACGCCCTGATCCCGATCGACATGCTCTCGGTCTCGCGCATCCAGCACCCCGGCGAGCGTGTGCGCCCCGGGCAGGCCATCCGCGCCGTTTTGCGCAAGCGTGAGGACGGCCGCCTGACCTTCTCTATGCGCGAACTGCTGGGCACCTGGCTGCAAAACGCCGCTCGGTTCCAGGCCGGCGAGACTGTGCCCGGCATCGTGCGCAGCGTGGAGGAGTACGGCGTGTTCGTGGAACTGGCGCCGAACCTGGCCGGTCTGGCAGAACCTTGCACCGGGCTTGCGGCGGCACAGCAGGTGTCGGTGTTCATCAAGTCTATCCTGCCCGAAAAAATGAAGATCAAGCTTGTGGTGGTGGATGCGTTCGGCGCCGCCGGCGCGCCCGCGCCCCTGCATTTTTTGGAGGATGCGCACCACCTTTCCCGCTGGGTCTACTCGCCCCCGGGCTGCGGCAAACACATCGAAACCGTTTTTTAGTCGCAGGAATGTTTGGGAAACAGCGGCGGCTCGCCCGGTAGGGAATGTATAGAAAGGGAAACGGCTTTTTAGTCGCAGGAATGTCTGAGAAGCAGCGGCGGCTCGCCCGGTAGGGAATGCGCTTAAAGAGGAACGGCTTGTCTCGTTGCCAAAGCGCCTGAAAGCAACTGCGTGCGGCGGCTTTTTAGTCGCAGGAATGCTTGGGAAACAGCGGCGGCTTGCCCGGTAAAGAATGTGTTGAAAGGGGAGGGGCTTTTTAGTCGCAGAAATGCCTGGAAAGCAGCGGCGGCCTGCCCGGTAGGGAGTGCGCTTAAAGGGGAGCGGCTTATTTGGCCGCAGGGATGCTTGGAAACGGCGGCGGCCTGCCCGGTAGGGAATATATGGAAAGAGGGACAGGCGGCGCGCTTAAAACTGCGCGGGGCGCACACCTTCGGCGATTTTACCAAGCTGCGCTACACGCCCCGGTAAACGCCGCGCCGGCGAAAATGTGAAAATATGGCAAAACAGCCTGTATTTTATTGACACGCCCGCACCTGCGGTATATAATGAAAATGCAGAATATTTTCGGGGTTGAGTGAAATTCTCTACTGGCGGTAACGGCTGCGGCCGAAGTCCGCGACTCGCGCAAGCGACTGAACGGGTGCAAGTCCCGTACCAACGGTCAAAGTCCGGATGATAGAAAATAGCTTTGTTTTTCTATGCATATCAGACCCGGCATACCCTGCCGGGTCTTTTTTCTCCGTGTTCTGCAAAGGAGGAAAAAGTTATGAAAAAAGTAAGCCAAAAAACCGAACCGCAAACGGCCGCCGCGCAGGCGCAAAGCCCGCAAAAGGGCGACAAAAAGAAAATGTCGCTTGAAACGCTCGTCAAAATCGCCGTACTTGGCGCGCTGGCCGGCGTGATCATGCTGATTGAATTTCCGCTGCCGATCGCGCCGCCGTTTTACGAAATGGACTTAAGCGAGATCGTCGTGCTCGTCGGCGGGTTCTCGATGGGGCCGCTGGCCGCCGTTGCGATCGAGGCGGTCAAGATCGCGCTGAACCTGATCCTTACCGGCAGCGACACAGTGGGCGTCGGCGAGCTGGCCAATTTTCTGATGGGCCTGGCGCTGGTGCTGCCGCCGTGCATCGTCTACAAGCACACGCCGCTCAAAAACACCCGAAAGGGCGCGGCCGCCGGCATGGTGGCCGGGGTCGTCTTTTGTGCGGCCGTCAGCGCGGTGCTCAATGTGTACATGCTCATCCCGTTTTATTCCACGGCCTACGGCCTGCCGGTGGAGCAGATCGTCGCCATGGGCGCGCAGATCTTTAAAACGGTCGATTCGGTCTGGATGCTGGCTCTTTGCTGTGTGGTGCCCTTTAATCTTATTAAAGGCACGGTCGACTGCCTTGTGGTGTTCCTTTGCTACAAGCGCCTGTCGCCGCTGCTGCACCGCCGCTTCATCAAGTAACGCGCGCCGCCCCGGCGCCGTTGCGGCATGGAAAATGCCCGGCTGCTGCCGGTAGAACGCAGGGCTTTGCCCGGATAGAGGAGGAATTTTCATGAACTACTGTCAAAAATGCGGCGCCCGCCTGCCCGAGGGCACGACGGTCTGCTCCATGTGCGGCTTTGACAACGCGCAGGCAGCCCGGCCGGGCGCTGAGCCGCAGGGTCAGCCGTTTAATCCCGGCGGTCCGGCTCCCGGTCCGAATCCACCTTACGGCCGGCCGAATCCGCCTTACGGCGCACCGCCGCACGACAGCCGGCGCGACCCGCTTTCGGTCGGCGACATTTTCGTGTCGTGGCTGCTGCTGTCGATCCCGATCGTCAACATCGTTATGATCATCGTGTGGCTCACGTCGAGCAGCACGAACGTCAACAAAAAGAATTTTGCCAAGGCGGCGCTTATCATGTATGCCATCGGCATCGTGCTGTGGATCCTGGCCGCCATCGTCTTTTCGATCGTCGGCGTCGGCGCTGCCGCAGCGTTCGATGACTATATTTATTACATGATCCCGCTGCTTGGTCTTTAAACGCAACGACCAAAACGGCGCACAAAGCCCGTTTTTACGGACGCAGCAAAAGACCGCCCGCTCTGAAAAGAGCGGGCGGTCTCAGCGTGTCGGGCTGTACAATTTGTTGCAAGCACACCTTTTTTTGACACGCTGAAACGGACACGCGTTTGCGTGTCCGTTCTTTGTGCTTTTTACTGCTTGTTCGCGGCGTTTTGCCCCTCCAGCGCCAGCTGGTAGGGGTTTTTGCGCTTTTTCTTGGGCTTGTAGGGCGGCGGGCTCTGCAGCTTTTTGACCATGCGGCCGTTTTTGGCCGTGATCTTGTTGATCTCGTGCACGGGGCCTGCCATGTATTCCGTCATGTACTGGTCGGCGACCTCCATCATCTTTTTGTCGCCGCGCATCGCGCCCAAAATCGTAACGCCGATGATGTCCTGCACCTCGTTCGTGCCGTCCTCATAAACCTCGTTCAGCATTTTGAACAGCTTTTTGTGCTCTTCTTTTGTGCCGTTTTGGATCACGTCCAGCACTTTCGGCGTGCCGTAGTTCATAAAAAAGTCCTCGGGCAGAAACTCGCCGTAGTCGGCAATGTTCTGTTTGATCTGATCCTTCAGTTCGGGGTAGAGCGTGCCGAAGCGGTTCGCGAGCGAATCCACGTCGTAGCTGACAATGCCGTTTTTGGCCTTTGTGCGCGACACGGCCTTCGGCAGTTTGATTTTGTCGAGGTCCTTTTTGCGCACGCTGCCGTACAGGCTGTGCAGTTCGTCGCTCACCTCGTTGCAGCCGGAGCGCACGTCGCGCAGCTCGGCCGTCTCCAACTCAAACAGCGATTTGGAGATGGTGGCAAATTCCGTGGCCTCTCCCTTGTCCTCGCCGGCGCACTCCAAAAGCATCAGGTTTTTCTTTGCGTCGACCACCACGCGGTAAAGGCCGTTTTTGCCGCTGAAGGTCACGGCACCTTCCGTTTGGTTCTTCGCCTTGCGGAAACCGAATTCTGTGTTGACCGGCTCCAGATTTTTTTCGATCAGTGCAAGCACTTCTTCAAGCTGCATATGCAAAACTCCAGTCGTTATTTTGATCTTTCGTGTCTTTTTTGCGTCGCTGCGCCGCCGTTTGCCGCAGCGCACAAACATTATAGCAGAGAATTTCCGTTTTGTCACTATTTTTGCGGCAATTTTGCCAAAAACGGGCTGTTTTCGGGCGTGTAAGTCTGTAAAAACACACCGCCGGGCGCTTTTTTTCATGTTGAATCTGTGTGTAAAATATGGTATTATAAAACGAAAGTTGATAAAATACAAATAAGGTAAAAACTTTTTCTTTTTGAGGTGTTTTTTTATGGCAAAACTGCGGCTTGCCGTTTTGTTCGGCGGCGCGTCCAGCGAGCACGACGTTTCGCTCATGTCCGCCGGCGGCGTGCTTTCGCACATAGACCGCGACAAGTATGAACTTTACCTGCTCGGCATCACGAAAGACGGGCAGTGGTACCTTTACACCGGGCCGCTTGACCTGCTGCCCGGCGACAAGTGGGTGAACAGCGGCTTTTGTGAGCGCGCGGTCATCTCGCCCGACGCTTCGGTGCACGGCATCGTGACCGAGTCGGGCAAAACCATCCGGCTCGACGCCGTCTTTCCGGTGCTGCACGGCAAAAACGGGGAGGACGGCACCCTGCAGGGGCTTTTGCAGCTGGCCGGCCTGCCGTTCGTGGGCTGTGCGTCCACGGCCTGCGGCGTGTGCATGGATAAGCGTATCACAAACGCCATGGCCGATGTCTACGGCATTGCCCAGGTGCCGTGGTGCAGCACCAGCGTGCACGACTACCGCAAAGACCCGGCCGCTTTTCGCGACGCGGCCGTTCAAAAGCTCGGCTTCCCGATCTTTGTGAAGCCCGCGAACGCCGGCTCCAGCGTCGGCATCTCCAAGGCGGGCGACATGGTGTCGCTCGAGGCGGGCATTGAAAAGGCGTTTCGCGAGGACAACAGCATTCTTTTAGAGGCGTTTGCCGACGGGTTTGAAGTGGAGTGCGCCGTGCTCGGAAACGACGACCCCGTGGCGTCCGACGTGGGCGAGATCCTTTCGGCGAACGAGTTTTACGACTATGAGGCCAAGTACTTTAACGCGGCGTCCAAAACGGTCATCCCGGCCGGCATCGGCGAGGAAAAGCGGCGCGAGGTGGCCGAAGCGGCCGTGCGCGCCTTCAAGGCGTTTGGCTGCGCCGGGCTTGCGCGCGTGGACTTTTTCGTGTCGCGCAGCGACGGGCGCGTGCTCTTTAATGAGATCAACACCCTGCCCGGCTTTACGCCCATCAGCATGTACTCCATGCTGTTTGAAGCGGCCGGCGTGCCCTACAGCGAGCTGATCGACCGCCTGGTGGACCTGGCGGTGCAGAGGGGAACAGATTTCTGATGGCGCATACGCAGGATGTGATGATCGAAATGAAAAGCGCCCAGCGCGTAGACGGCGAGCGCGACTGTGCCGAAACGTTCGTGCGCGGCCGCATCGGCGAGCGCGACGGTCTGTTTTTCATCGAGTACAGCGAGCAGGACGAGGAGACGGGCGCCGGCGTGCGCACCGTGATCGAACTGCTGCCGGACGGCGGCGTGCAGATCCGGCGTTCGGGCCCGTCGGTGGGCTGCTACCGCGTCAGCCTGCAGCGGCGCCATTTGTGCACGTTTGCCACGGCGTTCGGCGAGCTGATGTTCGGCTTTACCGGCCGCGAGATCTTGTTTGAGCGCGGCGAAAACGGCGGGCGGCTGTTTCTGCGCTACGATCTGGACACGAACGGGCTGCTCGCTTCTGAAAATGAGATCGATTTAAAATACACGGTTTTGGAGAACTGATTATGGATATGGTAAAAACGGCGCAGCAGCAGCTGCGTGAAAAAATCATGGAGGCGCTCGGCCGCGCGGTTTCTGCCGGCGACCTGCCGCAGGAGCCTGTGCCGGGCTTCATCATCGAGGTGCCGGCCAACCGGCAAAACGGCGATTTTTCGTCCAATGTGGCCATGGCCTCGGCCAGGGCGTTCAAAAAAGCGCCGCGCCAGATCGCCGAGGCGGTCCTTTCCCACATCGACCTTGCCGGCACTTATTTTGACCGCTGCGAGGTGGCGGGCCCCGGGTTCATGAACTTCTTTCTCGGCCCGGCGTTTTACGCCGCAGTCGTGACCGGCGTGCTCGACGAGGGCGAAAAGTACGGCCGCTCGGACTACGGCGCCGGCAAAAAGGTGCTGGTGGAATTCGTTTCGGCCAACCCCACCGGGCCGATGCACATCGGCAACGCGCGCGGCGGCGCCATCGGCGACTGCCTGGCCGCGGTGCTGGAGCAGGCCGGCTACGAGGTGTCGCGCGAGTTCTATGTGAACGACGCCGGCAACCAGATCAACAAATTCGCCCTGTCGCTGGAGGTGCGCTACCTGCAGCTTTACCGCGACGGCGTGGAGATGCCGGAGGACGCTTACCACGGCGCCGACATCACCGAACACGCGAAAAATTTTGCGGCCCGCTACGGCGAGTGCTATGTGGACGCTTCGTCCGAGGTGCGCCGCAAGGCGCTTGTGGACTTCGCCCTGCCGAAGAACATCGCCGGGCTGGAGCACGACCTGGCCGAGTACCGCATCCGTTACGACAACTGGTTCAAAGAGAGCACGCTGCACGCCGACGGTTCGGTGCAGCGGGTGATCGACGCGCTCAAAGAACGCGGCGTGACCTATGAAAAAGACGGCGCGCTCTGGTTTAAAGCCAGCGAATTCGGCAACGATAAAGACATCGTGCTGGTGCGCGCAAACGGCGTGCCCACCTACATCGTGCCCGACATCGCCTACCACTACAACAAGCTGGTGACGCGCGGCTACGACCTGGCCATAGATGTGCTCGGCGCCGACCACCACGGCTATGTGCCGCGCATGCGCGCGGCGCTGACGGCGCTCGGGCTCGATGCCGACCGCCTGCACGCCGTGATCATGCAGATGGTGCGCCTGGTGCGCGGCGGCGAAACCATCAAGCTTTCCAAGCGCTCGGGCAAGGCCATCACGCTGAACACCCTGCTGGAGGAGGTGCCGATCGACGCGGCGCGCTTCTTCTTCAACCTGCGCGAACCGAACGCGCACTTTGATTTTGACCTGGACCTGGCGGCGGAAAAGACGAACGAGAACCCGGTCTACTATGTGCAGTACGCGCATGCGCGCATCTGCTCCATCCTGAAAAAAGCGCAGGAAAACGGCGTTTCGCTGCGCGCGGCCACGGCCGAGGAGCGCATGCGCCTGACCTCTGCCGAGGAGCGCGAGCTGATCCATCACCTGGCGCGCCTGCCCGGCGAGTATATTGCCGCGGCCGACGCTTATGACCCGGCCCGCATCACCCGCTATGTGGTGGAAGTGGCCACCCTGTTCCATAAGTTTTACAATGCCCAGCGCGTACTGGACGACGATCCTGCCCTGACGGCCGCCCGGCTCGATCTGTGCCGTGCCGTCAACCGGGTGATCGAAAACGTGCTGGCGGCTTTAAAGATCACTGCGCCGCAGCAGATGTGACGCAGGAAAGGGGATTTTTGTGAATCAATTTGAATTGTCAGTGCTGCGCGGCATCGGCAAAAAGCTGCTCTATTACGCGTATAAAGACCCGAAAAAGAACATCCCGCGTGCCCTGCGCTTTGCCAAAAAGTTTGCCGGCAGCATGTTTACCGAGTCCACGTTTACGTTCCCGCTCGACGTCGTGAACAACGAAAAAAACATCTGGCACCGCTATCTTTTTGACCTGCTTGACCAGATCGACGGGGAGTTTCTGCGTCAAATGGTGTTGACCTTTGCCGTGGACTGCGGCTATGTGGGCACCAAGACCCTGCGCAAAAACCGCGAGGTCTACCAGTGCAACATCCCCTGGGTCATTTTGATGGACCCGACTTCGGCCTGCAATCTGCGCTGCAAGGGCTGCTGGGCGGCGGAGTACGGCCACAAGTCCAACCTGGCGCTTGACGATATGCGCCGCCTGATCAAAGAGGCCAAGGCGCTCGGCACCCACTTCTTTATGTTCACGGGCGGCGAACCGCTTGTGAAAAAGAAAGAGGTGCTCACCCTCTGCCGTGAAAACCCGGACTGCATTTTCCTGGCCTTTACGAACGGCACGCTGGTGGACGACGCGTTTTGCAGGGAAATGCTCGCCTGCAAAAACCTGACGCTTGCCCTGAGCATTGAGGGCAGCGAAGAGACGAACGACGCGCGCCGCGGCGACGGCGTTTACGGCAAGGTGCTGCAGGCCATGGCCACGCTGCGCCGCAACAAGTGCCTGTTCGGCATTTCGGTCTGCTACACTTCGCAGAATTACGAGGCCGTCACCAGCGATGCGTTTTACGACAAAATGATCGAAGCGGGCGTAAAATTCGCCTGGTATTTCCACTACATGCCGGTCGGCTCCGACGCCGACAAGTCGCTGCTGCTCACACCGAAGCAGCGCGAACACGTTTACCGCCAGATCCGCGCTAAACGTGACAAGTACACCGGCAAACCGCTCTTTACCGTGGATTTCCAGAACGATGCCGAGTACGTCGGCGGCTGCATCGCCGGCGGGCGCAACTACTTCCACGTCAATTCCGAGGGCGACATCGAGCCCTGCGTCTTTATCCATTATTCCGACCGCAACATCAAAAACACCTCGGTGCTCGAGGCGCTGCAGTCGCCGCTTTTCAAGCGCTATTTCATGGGGCAGCCTTTTAACGACAACATGCTGCGCCCCTGCCCGATGCTGGAAAATCCGCAGGCGCTGCGCGACATTGTGCACGAAACGAACGCCCGCTCCACCAACCTTTTGCAGCCGGAGCCGGTCGATGCGCTCTGCGCCAAGTGCGACGATTATGCCGCGGCCTGGGCGCCTACGGCCAAGCGTATCTGGGAGGAAAAGGCGCGCTTTAAACCCAAGACCCAGTATTACAGGGACATGGTAAAGGAGAAGAAGGATGAAAATTGAAACGGTCACGCTTTCAAACGGCGTGGAAATGCCCGTGATCGGGCTTGGCGTCTATAAATCCGGCGAGCAAACGTACGACGCGGTGCGCCGTGCGCTGGAGCTTGGCTACCGCATGATCGACACGGCCGCGTTTTACGGCAATGAGGCCGATGTCGGCCGCGCCGTGCGCGACAGCGGCATTCCCCGCGAGGAGATTTTTGTCACCACCAAGCTGTGGAACGACGACCAGCGCGCCGGCGCCCAGCAGGCCGCGTTTGAAAAAAGCCTGCAAAATCTCGACCTTGGCTACATCGACCTTTACCTGGTGCACTGGCCGGTGCCCGGCAAGTATACCGAAACCTGGAAATACATGCAGTCGTTTTACGACAGCGGCAAGGTGCGCGCCATCGGCGTAAGCAACTTTTTGGCGCACCATCTGGAGGATATTTTCCTGCTCGGCGGCGTGACCCCGATGGTCGACCAGTTCGAGTGCCACCCGGCCTGCGCCCGCCCGGCGCTGCGCGGCTACTGCCGCAGCCGTTCCATGGTGCCCGTTGCCTGGAGCCCGCTGGCACGCGGCCGCTATTTTGACGACGAGCGCATCCGTGAAATCGCCGAGCGCCACAAAAAGTCGCCGGCACAGGTCATTCTGCGCTGGGACTACCAGCACGGCGTGGTCACCATCCCGAAAACGGTCAACCCTGAACGTATGGCGGAAAATGCCGACATTTTCGACTTCTCCCTTACGGACGACGAAATGGCGCTGCTCGACTGGATGGACAAAAACGACATGCACGGCGACCCCGACAACTTCGATTTTTAAATCGCAGGGCTGCCTCATAAACAGCGGCGGCCTGCCCGGTAGTAAATGCTTGTAAAGGGGAACGGCTCGTTTTGGTGCAGGCGTGCATGGCAAAGCGCAATGATTTCGCAGCGGCTTGCCCGGTAGTAAATGCTCGTAAAGGGCAGCGGCTCGTTTTGGTGCAAGGGATGCTTTGGAAAACCGAAACTGCAGTTGGCCCGGTAGTCAGTATTTATAAAGGGAAGCGGCCTGTTTTGGCGCAAGCGTGCATGGCAAAGCGCAATGATCTCGCGGCGGCTTGCTCCCGGCATCGTTGCCGCAGATTTGAATATGAATAAAACAAACAGCCTTCCATTCAGGGAGGCTTTGTTTATACGACGCTCTGCTTTCTCTTTAGAAAGGTCTTGTATTATTTTTCATATATAACATGTCTGCTCTGCGGATAAGCGAGCAATGCTCGCCTGCAGGAATCTGCGCAGGCAAAAAGGATGGTAAGAAAATGGAGCCAAAAATCTACGACCGCCGTGCCATCTGCGCCCTGCTTGACGCACATGGCATCGCCTACACGCTGGTGGAACACCCGCGCGTTTACACTTCGGCCCAGGGCGACGCGCTGGCGCTCCCCTTTGCCCGGTCGGTCGCGAAAAATCTGTTTATGTGCAGTGAAAAGAAAACAGCCTATTTCCTGTTTTCTCTTCGCGCCCACGGCCGGGCAGACTTAAAAGCGCTGGCGGCGGCCGTGGGGGAAAAGCGGCTGCGCTTTGCCACGGAAGACGACCTTTTCACCCTTTTGCACCTGGAAAAGGGCGCGGTCACACCGCTCGGCGTGCTGAATGATGCCGGCGGGCGCGTTGCGGTTTATCTGGATGCTTCGTTTGCCGGGCAAAGCATTGCCGTGCACCCAAACGACAACGGCGCAACGCTCTGCCTGGCGACAAACGACCTGGCGTCGGTCCTGCAAAATGCCGGCCACCGCGTCTGTTTTCTGCCGCCGCTGCATGAATGCCTGCCGGCCGCACCCCAAAACGGCGCGCCGCCCGCATGAAGATGACAAGGAAACCACGCCGAATCGTAAAGTCGATTACTTTACAAATCATCTGAAACGCTCGCACGGTTTTTTGTGCGGGCTGATTTTTTTGCCGGCCGAATGCAGCGCAGGCTTTTTGACTGTTTGTGCTGTTTTGGCTGTATATTTGCCTTGTTTTACACTTGTTTTTGAATAACGCTTTGCTGCGCAAGCCCGATTTCGGACTGCGCATTTTTAAAACGCACAAATTGTAAAGCTGATTACCTTTACAAATGTAAAGCGCACAGATTTACAAAATACGATGATTTTAGGTAACATATAACCTAAAGCGAGGCTGCGCTTTTTCACCGTATCCGTTTTTGCAGGCGTGGGTGGTTTTTGAAATCCGCTGCACTTTTTTGGAAATACCGCTATGCGCTTGCGTGGCCACAGGTGATTCTGTATAATAGAGTTGCGGCATTGTCGCGAAACGGAGGAAATTTTATGTCTATACAAATTGCAAATCTGGAAAATGAAGAAAGAAAAATCACGGCCAGTCTCGGCTGCCTGCATGTGCTGGAATATGCGCGCGACTGCAGTGTGTCGCCCTGGAACGCGGCGGACCAGTACTTTATGGCCAAAATGGGGGTGCGCCGCCGCCAGATCATGGCGCAGCTGGACGGCTCGGTCGGCGTAGTGACACAGGCCGGCGCCATGCAGTGGACGGC
>ENA-UAYF01001177-UAYF01001177.1-human-gut-metagenome-genome-assembly--contig:-NODE-1177-length-11651-cov-4.885047_pt1 | contig 11651 bp, 6 predicted proteins | sample MGYA00244017_ERZ654600 | MGnify/ENA primary metagenome ERZ654600 (study PRJEB26926, sample SAMN06164490) | human gut metagenome | biome: ENVO:00009003; feature: ENVO:2100002; material: ENVO:00002003... | reverse complement strand
CGAGATCGCTCAGTGTCTCGTGGGCTCGGAGATGTGTATAAGAGACAGGCATAGGCGACATGCCGGGCTTTCGGATGCCGGTCACGGATCGTCTGAACGAAAGCGAGCGCCTCATCCAACGAGCTGATATGACAGGCGTCTCCGATGAATTCCGATTTCTTTTCGACGAAGGCGTCGTGCGCCGGCCGATCGGCGGAATCGAGTATGGTCTGCATGCTGTTCAACCTACCTAACCTCACCAACCGCGCGCATATGCTGCTTCCCGGTTATTTTTTCAGACGACGACGTTGAATTCCTCCCCCTTGAAGAAGGCGGCGATGGATTGGACCACCTGCTTGGTCATGCCGATATACGCGCCGTCGGTGCGCCATGCGATGTGCGGGGTGAGCACGATGCCGGGAATCTTGCACAAAGGATCGTCGGCGGCAAGCGGCTCATGATCGAACACGTCCAAGGCCGCCGGAATGTCTCCGCGTTGAAGTCTTGCGAGCAGTGCGCCGGGTTCGATGACTTCGGCGCGGGCGGTGTTGACGAACAGGGTTCCCGGACGCAACGCGTCGAGGTTCTTCGCCGTGATGATGCCACGGGTGGAGTCAAGCAACGGCATATGCACGCTGACCACGTCTGAATTCGAGATCAACTCGTTCATGTCTTCCACCGGAGTGACATTCAGGTTCTCGAACACCTGTGCCGGCACGTGGGAGTTCCACGCGGATACTTTCATGCCGAAAGCGTTGGCGATGCCGGCCACGGTCTGCCCGATGCCGCCGAGTCCGATGATGCCGAGCTTCTTGCCGAACAGTTCGAAACCGTCGGCACCGTCCCAATCGCCTTGCTTGACCTGCATATCAAGCGCTCCGGCGTGCCTGGTCAGTTCCATGAGCAACGCCATGGCGTGCTCGGCGACGGCGTGGTCGCCGTAATGCAGCACGTTGCAGACGCGGATGCCGCGTTCCTTGGTTTTCTCAAGATTGATGTAGCTGGCGACGCCGGTGCCTCCGAACGCATAGCACTTGGCGTCGAGCCTGTCGAGGATGGCATCGGCGCAGTGGAATCCGATGACCATGATGGCGTCGGCATCCTTGCAGCGTTCCACGATGGTGTCCTCGTCCAGTGTGAAATCCTCGTACATGCGCACGCGGGCCACGTTTTCGAGCATCGTGAAGTTCTGTTTGAACGGTCCGATCATCGATTCGATGACCACCGGCATGACCACCAGCGGCAAGTCGGTGCGGTCCGGCTGGGTCTCGAAAACTCCATCCATTTCTTTCACCTCACATCACGAGCGGAAACGCTCCATACAGGTCGATTAACGAATACGAGGCATATTCTGCCACGGGAAACTACTTTCCAGATGAACCAGCTTGCTCTGCGGTGATGTTCCATTCGCGAACCACGTTCTGGTCCGCGCCCATGGAATAGATCACGTTCCAGATACGTTGTCTCTGATTGGCATCTTCTGTTTCGTTCCAACAGGCTCCATCCGGATGGTCGTCCGAAATCGGACACCACTGGTATTGGCCTTGACGCACATTGGCCGTCGGCACCCAATCGATGCGATTGACCCGCCATGAGCCGGCCACGCCTTTCTTGCCGGCGAATTGGACGCGGGCCGTCACGCCTTGGTTGTTGACCTCGTTGCCTGGAATGTAGGACGTGACCGTCACCGCGTTGCCCAGACCGTAGATGATCCATGTGCCGTTGTAGTTCTCAACGGGCTGCGCACAGTGGCATCCGGCACCGTAGATGACGTCGAACGCACCGGTGTCGGCCAGCTCATGCGCTTCGGACTGCTGCCACGAGTCGGCGTAGTCAAGATATTCTTGCACGGAATGCATGGCGATGGCCACCACGTCGGCGCCTTGTTTACGGGCCTCTTTGGCTTTGGCCACGGCTTTGTCGATGTCGGCCTGATGGTTCGGATCGCCGCTCTCGCGCAGACGGTCGACGCGCCAATCATAATCGGGGGTTTGCGCGTTCAGGGACACGGTACCGGCGATCAGGCCCAGTTTGCCGCCACCGGTCGGGGAATCGATGACCAGCGGTTTGGTAGAGTCTTCCTCGGTCTTGTAGGAGCCCGTCTGTGCGATGCCGTCCTGGTCGAGGGTATCCCACAGGCGTGTGATGCCATCCACGCCTTGATCCCACGAATGGTTCGACGCATGCGTGCATGCGCGATACCCCACCTTGGCGGCCGCGTCGGCGACCTCCGAGGGAATGTTGAACACCGGATACCCGGTGTAGGGGCCACCGCGAGGCGCGATCGGCGTTTCGAATTCGCACACCGCGATATCGGAGGCATCGATGTACTTGCGCATCGGTTCGAACAGACTGGTGAAGTCATAGGCCGTACCGTCCGTCGCCGCGGTATTGGGACCGGCGAAGTTGTCCCACAGACCAGGGTGGAACAGCAGATCGCCATTGACCATCATGGCGATGCAATCGGTATCCGGACAGTCCGGCGAATTGCCGTGATGTTCCTTTGGCTCGGCCTTTTTCACCACATGCTTTTTCTGCTTGGCCACGTTCATCTGCGTTGTGGCCCCCTGCCCGGCTTGGGACTGTGATGAACGCAAGCACCGCGTCAGGAACCACCCACCTACCGCCAGCAATACAACAAGCACGACGGCTGCGACGATGGCCAGCCTGCGACGCCCTGCAACCAGCACTTCCGGGTTGCGGGCATGCACCGCCTTGTCCCTGTATCTCATGGCACTCCCCCTGTTTCTTCTCATGTTCCACATCACTCTCAATGTTCAAGATTACCTGATGGCCCCGTACGCCATATGCCAAGACGCACGCTTCCTTTACCGTATTTGAGCCGCACCGCGTCTAATGCCGCTTCCGCACCGCGTAGCCGTTCCGATTGGGTCGACGGTTCGGCATCCGTCCCACGACCCCGCTGCGCCTCGTTCCGCTCTTCAAGCATGTCATCAAGCGAAAGCTGAACCGCCGCATCCGCCGCTTCGACCAAACCGCCCGCGCTCATGCCGGCAAGTCGCACCGGTCTGGTCAACGAAATGGCGTCGATAGAGCTTTCCGGCATGCCCATCATGGCCAGCAATAATGCGACACATTGCGGATACAGCATGCTTGCCGCATCCGTCGGACAGTCCAGCGTATGTCCTTTCGTCGCATAGCTCAAATCCGGGAATCGCAGCTTCACCATGACCTTACGCGCCATCAACCCTCGTCTGCGCAGCGTGCCGGCCACATCATCGCAACACCAGCGGAGCATGGATGTCACCTGCCGCATGTCTTGGGTGTCCTTGTCGAACGTGCGTTCCGCGCCGACGGATTTCTCCTGCGCACGCGGTGCGACAGGGCGGTCATCCAATCCGCGTGCCGCCATGTACAACCCGCGCGCGCTGATGGCTGACCCCGTCGCCTGCTCAAGCGATTCCATGCTCATCTTCGCCAAGTCAGCCACGGAATCAACGCCCCATGCGTTCAGTCGTTTCTCCAAGGACGGACCGATGCCAGGTATGCCACGCAACGGCATCATCTGTACGAATTCGGCATGTCTGGCCACGGGGATCATGAGCATGCCATCCGGTTTGGCATTGGTCGAAGCCATTTTGGCGACAAGCTTGTTCGCCGCGATGCCGACGGAACAGGTGATGTGGTACCGTCTGGCGACCTGATCGCGTATCCAAGCTCCGATGGCGCGGGGACTCTTCCACCGCAGCAGCGCGCCGGAGACGTCCATATAGCATTCATCCACGGAAACCTGTTCGATGCGATCGGTGACGCGGGAGAACACCTCTGTGAAGATACGTCGGGACATCTCACGGTAGTAGTGGATGTCCACCGGCAGAAAGACGCCGTTCGGGCATAGTTTTCTTGCCCGGGAGCTTGCCATCGCCGAATTGATGCCGTATTTGCGTGCCTCATAGTTCGCCGCGGACACCACGGAACGGTTGCCGATGCCGATGATTACCGGTTTGTCGGCGTATTCCGGATGCCGCGCCACTTCGAGGGATGCGAAAAAAGCGTCCATGTCGATATGCAGCACCGTGCATCCGACCTCATCGTGACCCCAGTCACGTTTGGCCGCTGCGATTCTTGGTGCTGTGCTCATGATTCCATGATAGACAACGATTCGGCAGTTTTGGAACAAATGTTCGAATATGGCGAAACCTGCGGGCATACCGGCGTGTCGCATATCAATGAGACCGCTCGACACGGCTCACGAGTTCGAGTCCCACTGACATCACCACACGTTTTTCTCTCATTTTTTCACAATATGGTGTTTCGCACGCGGATAGATGCTATAGTTACATGCTGTTGCGTCGTAACGCAACAGTGGAGTCATGCCTGAGTGGCCGATAGGGGCACCCTGCTAAGGTGTTAGTCGTGTTTAGCGGCTCGAGGGTTCGAATCCCTCTGACTCCGCCTTGAGGGTTTTCGGAGAAATCCGGAAGCCCTTTTTTCATGCCAAAACGGCGGAATACCAACGATTTCAAAACATACGGCGCAAACAGAGAATGTACGGAAATGTACGCCAATGCCAACATTTCCGGTACCCAGCAAGGTACCCGAGTTGGGTACCCAACAAGACAGCCGACGACTGCACTGCAAATAGGCCATCGTGTCGGCAATGGTCATGAGCGGGGGTTCAGTCTTCCTCATAATCACCCCCGTTCACGCTCACCGCAACGTCCAACAATTGAGACGCCACATCCGACGGAATCCACGCAGACACGCCCCTATACGGCGAAACGTCCGGCCTAGAACACTTCAAACAGCTCCTAGCCTGCACAACGCCGAACAGGGTCTTTAATGGCCCGAGCCTCCGCGAGACGCCACCGACGAACCAGACGACAGAAACGGTGAAAAGTCGGATAATCAGTCTCGAAATCCTCCTGCACGCGCAACGGCAAATCATTATGCGGCAGGGACGATCCGCAAAGACCGTCCCTGTTTACATATCAGTATGTATACATCAACGGCATGCCGTCACATGCCGAATGCTTTTCGATCCGTTTCGGTAAGCCAATCCGTCCGCATGCCCGGTTCTTGGCACAAATGCATGGCGGGGCATTCCTCACCGATGCAAGGATCCCATACAGGAAGCGGCGTTCCGTCACGGTCCGTTCCGTTGGGATCGCCATTGGCGGCAAAATTGGTCCAGTACAGCCCCATTCGCCTTGCCAGATCGTAATGCCATCCAACGAACGGACGCCAGCATTTCGCAAGGCTTCCAAAGGAGAACCACAGATCGGATGAGTGGAAGGCTCCGGCATCATCCCCCGGCATAGCGACATCGAAATGATAGTAGTATGGCGCGGTCCCACCGCTTGCGGTCCATTTGCGGATCAGCGTGAGATTGCCGAGCTGGCCGACATGCACAGGCTTCCCATCTTCAGTCGAAGCGATGAACTCATTGGTCGTGTTGCCGACCAGCATGTCGACGTTGTTGGCCTTGCAGCCCTCGACGATACGCTCCTCCTGATCGGGAAGGAACAGGCCGTCCACGCATGGCGCCCAATTGACGATCATCGACCAGTCATCTTCACGTCCGCTGTCCGGTGGAACAGGCAGGGACTCGGCGGCTTCCAATACCGTTCGGGCCGGGATTGCACGGGCCTGCTCCAGCGTGGAGACACCCAATGCTTCGAACAGACGGATTCCGTTGGCCTGCGCATGCTCCAGCGTGTCCTGCCGCGCATTGAAATGCCCTAGGCCTGCGCCGGATTGCATGATGGCTTTCTGAAACAGGCCATGATTCATCGGCGAGCAGATCTGGGCCAAGACGCTGGCGGCACCGGCCGATTGACCGAAAACCGTGATGTTTTCCGGATCTCCGCCGAACTTCGCGATGTTTTCCTTCACCCATTGGATTCCGGCACGCTGATCCAGGAATCCGAAATTCGCATATGGTTCGCCGTCGCCGCGTTCTACGGCCTCCTCATGCAGCAAAGGGTGCGTCATAAACCCAAATGCATTCAGACGATAGGCCACACTGACCACAACGACGCCGTTCGCGGCGAGATGTGTGCCGTCGAATTCCTTTTCAAATGTGCCGCCGCATTGATAGGCTCCGCCGTAGATCCAGACCATGACCGGCAGCTTTTCGGAGGCTACCATGCTATCCGCGCCATATCCGCGTAATGCCGGAGTCCAAATATTCAGGTAGAGGCAATCCTCGCTCATCGGCACGGCCGGATCGGTGCCCCATTCACGATCATAGAAATCATCGGAGGCACCCGGCGTCGGCTGCATCGCGGTAGGCCCGAAATCGAAGGCTTGCAGCACACCATCCCATGGCAGGGCCGGCTGCGGCGCACGCCAGCGCAGACTGCCGACGGGAGGCTGGGCGAACGGGACCCCTCGGAACACGGTGATGCCCTGATCTTCAGCCGCCAAGCCTTCGACAGTTCCCTGCGCCACTATGGCCTGTCGCTTCATCGCCCTCCTTCCTTCGTATTCGGCGTCGAATACGCAAAGTCGTAAAAATCGGCGATTCCACCGGTCTCTTTTGTCGAATACAGGAACAATCCGATACGGCAACCTGTGAAATGATCCATTTTGAAGACCATCCGGTGCGCTGTCCCCAATGGGCGCCATTCGGATTCCGGCATATCCGCATCGCGGTAGAAGAACGTCACTTCATCCTTGCAATCGGTGAAATCATATACCGCGCGCAGGCGCATGCAATCCGCATCCGCCATGATTTCCGCATCCGTTACGGCTGGACTGTCCCAATCATTGTCGGAGAAGATGGAATCGTCATTCACCGGCTTGTATTGGACGGTCAGCATCGTGCGGCCGTTCCTTCGCGTAAGCGCGATGTAGGAATAGCATCCTTGGAACGCCGCCAATCCGGCGAAGTCGCCATCATGCAATGTCGACGCGTCGACGGTGACTTCGGCCACCGTCACCGGCCCCATCGTGCGCTGCGTCAGCGTGTTCCATGCATGATTGAGATTCGAGCTGATGCGTCCGGAATGCAGGCGGAATGCTCCCGGACGTTCCGTCAGTGACCAGTATTCGTCATGTGTGATGTGATTGAACTGCCAGTATGGCTGCAGACAGTTGGCATCGACTCCGCCTTCAGCGTTATGCCGGGCTATGAATTCGCTGCCGTTGATGGGCGCGACAGGTTCGGCACAGCTTGCAGCCGGCACGCTGACCAAATGCGGCACTTTGCCGTTCTCGCCGATGACGGGGAATCCGTCCTCGCCGAACCGCATCGGCATCAGTGTCGGCACGCGTCCCACACCGCCGCGGTCCTGCATCATGAATGCATACCAGTCGCCGTCCGGAGTGTCCACCATACCGCCTTGCGCGACTCCGTAACCGTGGAAGGACAGGTCGTCGTCGATAATTTCACGCGCTTCGAAAGCGCCATCCAAGGATTCGGCTATCAAGCAGGCTTCTGTTTTGCCCTTGTCTTGCGGGAAGTGACAGGTGAAGACGTAATAGCGTCCATCATGCTTGTATAGGTGACTGCCCTCATAACCAAGGTCAGCCTGCGGATCGTCCTGTGCGATGACCCGGTCAAGCCCACCCGGCATCGGCCCGCTTAATTCAGGATTCAACTCCGTGATGCGCAATGTCGACTGCCCATGTACGACATAGGCTCGATCATCGTCGTCAAAGAACAGTCCGCTGTCGTAGTAGAAGCCGTCAAGCTCACGCTTTCGCCATGGGCCGCATGGATCGTCCGCCGTCAGCAGATAGCTGGCATGCGTATCGTTGGCGGCGAACAACACATACCAGGTGCCCCGATGGTAACGCAGTGACGGCGCCCACATGCCTCGACCGTAGGCGTTGGCACCTTCACATTCCAAACGTTCTTCAGGGGTATCCGCCACGATATTCAATGCGTGCGCAATGAATTCCCAATGCACTAGGTCATAGCTGCGCAGAATATCGCACCCGGGTGTGAAATGCATAGTCGTAGTGGCCATGTAATACACGTCCCCGACCCGGATGATGTCTGGATCAGGAAAATCCGTGTAGACCACAGGATTAGTGTAGACCATAGGATTAGTTGAGGTAATCATCATTCATACCGATACTTTCCGCTCAACGCCAGCATGGCGAAAGCATAGAGGAAATTGTCATAGTAACGACGCGTGCCGGTTCGCATCGGCGTATTCCACAGCATGCGCACCCATTCACGGGCATTATGCTCCGCGTCGGGCTGGGCCGAATGCACCGCCGCAAGTGAGCCTTGCGCGGTCGCGGCCAGGAATCCGACCGGATGAAGCACGACCTCGTCCACGGCGGTGCCGTCGATGGCGTAGACGCTAGTACGGTCGTGGGTCAGGAAGAATCGCTGCAGCGCGGCGACGCGGTCGCACAGCACTTCCTGCAGACCGTTCCAAGCTACATCCAGTCCGATATTCGCCGCGGTACGGTAGGCGTCGGAATAGAAATGCCAATGATTGGACTCGTCAACATGCGGCTTTCCGTCATAATCCGCGTATTCAGCGTTCATGCCGGTCCGCTCGTCGCAGGCCGCCTGCAGATAGCGACGGCTTGCGGCGGCTGCCTCATGCCAAAATGGACGGTCTTCTTCGTCGGCTTCTTCGGCGAATACTTCATAGAAGTGCGGCAGATGGTAGGACGGATCGCTCCACTCGGTTTCCGGAATGAACTTGATGAGCTTGTTGTCGGGATTCCACATGGGCTCGCCGTCGTAGCGTTCGCCCTTATGAACGCAATATCTCAAGATCTCGCGTCCCCATGCGGAATATTCGTAGATATCCTCGCCATCACCCCAGCGACGGGAGGCGAGGAACAGGTCCATCGCGAAATATTCCTCGCCGTCAGGTGCAGGACCATTCGAGTTCGGCGTACCGTCCGGCGCGACCGACCATGCGAAATAATGCGCATGATGACCGTCCTTCATGTACATGTGACGCATTACCCAGCCCCACAGCTTGTCGAATACGTCCTTACGGTCGTATTGCAGGGCGATCATCATCGCATAGCTCATACCCTCGGTACGTACATCGTTGTTGCCGGTGTCCATCACATAGGCAAGGCCTTCGTCGTTCTCCCAATAGAATTTGTTCGGACCTTCGAAAATTTCATACCAGACCTGTGACACGCGCCTATCGATGGCGTCCTGGGCATATCCGCACTGTGCGAACATGGACTCGCCCAATGTCTTGCTGGTATCGGTTGCATTTGTCATATCAGTTGTTCCATTCCCAGATTCGGATGCGATTCTCTCCGGAGACAAGACCATTCAACGCCCCGGCTTTGCGTTCCGTTGCGGTCAAGGCTTGTCCCAGCAAGTCGGTGTCTAGCACATAGTCACTGCCATCGGGCTGTTCATAGCGTTCCTCCACGATGCGAGGCACGCCGAGCATATCGCTGGTGACGACCTGCATCCTGGTATCGGCGACGGCCTGTGGCACAGTGCACTGCAGATACAGTCCATCGGGTTCTTCGACCAATGTCACCGGCATGGGCTCATCACACGCAACGCTCGTGGAAACGGTGCCGCCGAAGAACGGGGCGTCCTCCTGCATGCGCTCCGAATCGTCGGCCGCACCTTCCTGCTTGTTCAGCCCCTGTGCGCCGGACAGATAGATGTTGCCGCCCGCATATAGAGACTGCAGAGGATTGCGCTCGCCACCACCCTGCGAAGGATCTGCCCACATGGCCCGCTGGCGTTCCAAGTATTCATGCATCGACATCGGGCAATCGCTGTAGGCGGACAAACCATATTCACCGACAGTCGGTTTCACCGGTTGCGGCGCGAACATGTTGTTCAGCCAACGCTCATCGCCGCCGGATACCACAGCGCACCCGGCCACCTCGGTGGTGTGCGGATAGTGATACGGCGTGGAACGGTCGGGGACGGTATGCGGTTCAATGCCGCCACAAATCAGATTGTTGACGAAGGCACCACCTTGCGACCAGTTCTGGAACATCACCGGCGAGGCGAAAACGTTATTGTCCACCAGATACGGCCCATGACTCACTTCAATCATGAGGTCACGGACGTTATCGTGGAACACATTGCGCGTGATGCGTGTGCCCTGCGTCTGCCAATCCATCCACATGCCCAGCGAGCAGTCGTGGATGTTGTTGTTGGCAATGACCGTATCCAATGCGGCATGGAATTTGATGCCAGCGACTTCCCATCCGAAGAATTCACGCTTCAACGCAATGTGATGGACATGGTTATGCTCGATACGGCAGAATGCGCTGCCCATATGTCCGACGATGGCATTCTGTCCACACTCGTAGATGTCGTTGTTGCGTACGATATGACCGCCGATCAGCCCCTTTTCCCAGCCGATGCGACGGGCCTTGAACACGGCCTCCAACTGGTACTGGTAACCGGTCTTGCGCTCGGTTTTCGTCCACTCGTTGTCGCCGGATGAGATTTCCTTGCCCAATGACACCGCGGAGAATTTGGCGTCATGCAGCACGTTGTCTTCGATGATCCAGCCATACGACCAGTTCGGGCCGATCATGCCCCACTGCTGCGAGGTAGGCGGCGCCCAATCTCCAGTGGCCTGCGCCATTTCAAAGCCACGCACGGTGATGTAGTTGACATGGTTGCGGGAGGGGAAGAAGCATGTGCGACGAACACTGACCTCCACCAGTTCCTCATTCGGATCGGCACCTTGGAAATTCGCCCAGATCGTTGTGGTGCCGGCATTCTCGTCCACTTCGGCATGCCATACATAACGTGTACGGTCCACATCCGGCACAGGGCAGGGAATCTTCAACGCGAAATCCTCATCCGTATCACGCGGTTGCGGATCGTATACGCCTTCCAACGTCGTCGATTCGAAGAAGGAAACACCGTTGAGATACACATCGCCAAGATGTTTGTCCGGATCCTTGCCGAACTTGGGCATTTCCAGCCAGTCACCGAAAATCGGGGTCGCGAATGGATTGAAATCCCCGAACATCGTATTATCAAGCATCACCGTCCACACATGCGGGTGATCGGCCAATTCCGTCCAGCCCTGCACGCATTCCGAGCCTTTGATAACCGGCCGTGCTTCGCCTTCGGCTCCGCAGTAGGTGATGCGCTCATGTTCACTCAGACCGCCGCGTTTCGGATCGACTTGTTCGCGGTATACGCCTTCATGCACGATTACCGTGTCCCCCGGAGAGGCCATCTGCGCGGCCTTGGAAATCGTGGCGAACGGATGCTCCGCGTCGCCGCACGCAGCATCGCTGCCGGTTGGTTTGACATGGTATTCAAACTTCATTGCTGAATCTCCTTATCCAATATCGGATGTGGGAATACAAAGTCTTTCTCCCTTGGCGACATGCACGAACACACATCTTCATGTTTCGTAAATGCTTTAGCATTTCAGTCAAAGCATTGCTTGATTATATGACTTGACTTTCAAGAAAGTCAAGTCATTTAACTAAATACTTAAATTTTTTTGTTACGAAAGTTCTATATGCAACTATTTACGAAACTTTCGAATAGATTTAAGTATTCCAAACGCAGGAAATTACAGGCTTCCGCCCAAACACGATTAACTGCAAAAACTATTTACGCTGTCCCCGGCAATAGCGTTATCATCGATGCTTCATTGGCCGACAAACTGACACTGTACTGGGGAGAGCTCTCTCACTGCGCCACTCGCACGCCCGGTTCCGTGACCGCCATGGCAATCGTACCGACAAGCCCTGTCTCTTATACACATCTCCGAGCC
>ENA-UAYF01001164-UAYF01001164.1-human-gut-metagenome-genome-assembly--contig:-NODE-1164-length-11731-cov-12.161528_pt1 | contig 11731 bp, 12 predicted proteins | sample MGYA00244017_ERZ654600 | MGnify/ENA primary metagenome ERZ654600 (study PRJEB26926, sample SAMN06164490) | human gut metagenome | biome: ENVO:00009003; feature: ENVO:2100002; material: ENVO:00002003... | reverse complement strand
CGCTCAGTGTCTCGTGGGCTCGGAGATGTGTATAAGAGACAGGTATGCTGCTCATTAAAAACAATGGCAAATGGGTATTTTTATATCCAGATATACAAATGATAAACAGGAGGTTTTTTATGGATAAACACATAGAAAAAGCAATGCAGTTAAGAAGTAATGCGATGTGCCCGAACTGTGCGGAAACGATAATGATGACCTATGCAGAGGAGCTTGGTTTGTCGGAGAGCCAGATGAAGGCACTTGGTACAAATTTTGGTGGAGGAATGAAGTCAGGCAGTACATGTGGAGCTGTGACAGGAGCACTGATGGTACTTGGAGCATTGGGAATCTCAGATCCTCATATCGTAGGAGAGTTCCAGAGAAAGATGAAAGAGAATCATAATGGTATGATAAATTGCTTTGATCTGTTAAGAGCAAATGCACAGGCGGGCGGTCAGAAGAAACCACATTGTGACGGTATGATCAAAGAAGCCATTGAACTGATAGAAGAATATAGGTAATACCCTGGGAGGAGAAACATTATATGAGAGGAAAACGAGGACTTTTACTAGCCGTAGTTATTTTATTAGTATTCGGTATATTTGCATTTCAGGGAGCCGATATAGAGACTTATGCAAAAGGTACAACTTCGAAATGGACGGTAGCTACGAGTAAAAAAACTTATGCTTATACAGGAAAGAAAATTAAACCGAAAGTTACAGTGAAGTATAAGGGGAAGAAATTAAAACCGAAGAACTATAAGGTTACATATCCTAAAAAGCCCGTCAAACCGGGTAAGTACAAAATTAAAGTTACCTTAAAAGGCAAATATAAAGGTAAAAAATTAAAAGGAAGCAAAACCATAGAATATAGCATAGCGGTTCCTGCGGTAAAAGGTCTAAGTGGCACAATTAAGAGCGGTGAGTATTATGGGGATGCTTTATGCTTTAGCTGGGATGATAATTCGGCTATGAATATCGATGGATATGACATAGAAGTAAAAAATAATGGGAAAAATGGAAATAAATTAACAAAGAAGAAAATAGAAGCTTATTATAGCAACTACAATGTTGAGATTTATGAATATGGGACGACATATACATTCCGCATACGTTCCTATAAGAAAATAGGCGGGAAAAAATATTATTCCAAATGGTCTAAAGTAACGAAAAAGGTACCGGTACCAGATTATCATATGACTACTAAGACAGTAAATGGGATAGAGCTTGCATACAAGCAGGACGCATTTCCATTCTTTAAATATACCGGTTATTCGAGTTATGATGGCGATGTAAAGGACAGAACTTCAAAGAATTTTGCACAGTGCTATTTTCCGATCTTTATTAAGCAGAGGCTGAAGGATAATTTTATAATTCATACAGAATATAATGAAAAATGTGGATTTAGCAGTTTTTCACATTCGCAATACATTCCGAACAGAAAAGATGTTCAGGTAGCAACAAATATATCGGTGACATATTATAATGAAATGCCGTTTGAAGATAAAATGCAGCAGGCCCTTTATAAGCAGGGCTATGTTGGATACATACTTGTAAATGCAAGCTGCCTGTTGGATAAAAAGCAATCGGTAGGTGTATATTTTGGTGATGCAAAGGTTGTAACACTAGTATCAAATGGATATTCAAAAGCCAAGGAATATGACTACAGAAAATATAGAGGATATAATCCGTTCATAGAACCTGTGTATATTTATGAAAGCGAAGTGCTTCTAAAAGATATGTTAAAAGATGTTGCCCAATGTGCACCAAACATGACAGATTATGAAACATATACGGCACTTAAATATTGGATACAAAATCACACCTATACGGAGTACTCATGCTGGGGTGCGGCAACAGTGGCAAATGCTATGATGGAGCTTGGTTATCCATACATAATACTGTCTTGTTCGTATGATGGGAAGGATGGACTTTATAACGACTACAGCCGATACTATTCTCCTGCAAGTAAAATCGCACATGATTCGGCTGGACATATGATAACATTGATTTTTATGGAGCCGGGCAAATATGTAAGGTGCGAGGTCCAGGGATATGGATTTGGCAGTTCAGAATTTAAGTTTGATCCTACAGGATGGCAGAGACCTGTTAACAGCACATTAACTTCCGCATCAGCTGAGTTTGGGTTAAATGAATATAATACCATCGAAGAATTAATGAAGGGAGATTATTATATAGATATCAATAAATACGATCCATATGACTGGCATACATGGTCCGCTCATTTAGAGTAAAATGCAAAGTCGCCAGATGCCTGCAGAAATGCAGGTGTCTGGCGACTTTGCAGTATTAAATAATATATTGTGGATGAAAAGAGATTTACGGATGTACATTTATTTGGACATGATAGTTGCTAATATAAAGCCATGAAGACGGGGACATTCATAAGCAACAAGATATAATGAACGCAAAATTATTTGCTCGCAAGGATGTTGATTTTGCGGAATGCATTGAGTGAGCTATGCTCACGATATAATATATGATCAGAAAGGAGTCGGTATATATGAAGGATATGTATTTTACAATTACAGGATGTAATCATTATCTGGGAAATGAATTTATGGAAAAGGGTATGAAGGTGAAACTGAAAAAGGAACCGGACAATGAGTTTGATACAGAAGCAATTATGGTGCAGATCAAAGGCATTGGTAAATGTGGTTATGTTGCAAACAGTCCATTTACTGTCAAGGGTGAGTCTTTAAGTGCCGGTCGGTTGTATGACAGGATTGGTAAAACAGCCAAGGGCAAGATTATCGCAGTTATTGATGGCGGTGCAATTTGCAAGGTTGTGGAGGATGGAATAAAATAATTTATGAGCAAAAGGCAGCTAATCAGAACTACCAAAGAAGCTATTATTTCATAGTTCCTAAAGCGCTGATTTCTGTCTCCCCTCCACGTTCTTCATATGTCGTACATATACGATAAACAGTGCACATCCGGTAAATATCCATGAAGCCACATATACATTCAACAGCCAGTCAAATGTTGGCAGCAGGCGGAAGACCGTGCCAAGCCAGATCAGACGGAAAACAACCGTTCCTAAGATGGTGAAGATTGCAGGTTCTACTGATTTGCCCATACCACGGAGAGCGGCACTTTCAACCTCGTAAGTAGTGGTCAGACCTTCCAGTGAGCAGACATGATACATACGGATCAAGGCATAGGCGGCGACTGCTGTACTTTTTGTGTAGATTCCGACGAAAAAGTCACTCCATACGATGAAGATAACTGCGAGAATCTCTGTGAAGACAATGCCGAACAGCATGTTTAACCAGAACACCTTCTTGCAGCGTTTGATATTTCCTGCGCCATAGTTCTGGCTGGTGAAGGTGACCGTTGCCTGTGCAAATGCATTTGCAATGTCATAGGTAAAATATTCAAAATTAAGCGCAAGAGAAGAACCTGCGATCGCAAATTTGCCAAATGAATTAATACCACTCTGGATAAAAACATTCGAGATCGAGAAAATGGTTCCCTGGATACCGGATGGAATACCGATCTGAAGGATCTTGCGCAGATATGGGCGTACAATCTTCATCCGGTTGAACCGGAATGCAAACTCATCATCTCTGCGGTAAAGATATACCATGACCATAACAGCACTGATAACATTAGAGATTACAGTGGAAATGGCAACACCGGCAACACCCAGATGAAAGCAGATGACGAGGATCAGATTCAGGATGACATTTACGATACCGGAGATGATAAGATAGAACATTGGTCGTCTGGTATCACCGAAGCTTCGCAGAATGGCAGCTCCAAAATTATAAACGGTCATAAACGGAATGCTTAAGAAATAGATGCGGATATATAACAGTGCTTCGGCAAGAACACCGGACGGAGTACCGGATAATTCCAGAATGATCCGGGCAGAGGCAAAGCCGAGGATCATAAGCCCAAGTCCGAGGATTGTGCCAAATGTCAGGATCGTATGTACCATATCGTTGATCTTGTCACGCTGTTTCTGACCGATCAGATTAGCGAGGACGGCATTTGGTCCCACAGCCAGACCGACGATCAGGTTGACAAAGATGCCGACCAGAGCCACACAGCTTCCGACTGCAGCGAGCGCATTATCTCCGGCAAATCTGCCGACAACAGCGACATCTGCGGAGTTGAATAATTGCTGTAAAATGCTGCTGAATGCAAGCGGCAGTGAAAAAAGGATCAGCTTGCCAACTAATCCCCCGTTTAACATATCCATTTCTTTTGACTTTATCGTTTTCATATCTATAATCCCAAAGTAGTATTTTCAAATAAATTTTTTCATACATTAGAAGCAGAATCTATTTAAACACTATCGACAAATGCCGTCAAGATTGGATTATAAAAAATACGTTTTTCTGTAATGTTTTTCAGTTGTGTTGTCATATAAGCGATGGAAAGTGAATAAGGAATTAAAAACACTTTGCAATACAACATTAAATATTATTAATGTGATATTAATGTCAGATTTAACATTTTTTTCAAACGTTGTGATATACTGAAACAGGTATTGGCAAAGACATGGTAAAGAAACAGTAAAAATGCTTCATGCATAAGGCAGTGAAATTGGAAATGAGGACGTATGGAGAGTAAGAAAAAATGGATATTTAATATAATTTTTTTGCTTCTGATCTTTGCGGCAACTTTTTATGGTGTGTTTCATGGTAAGGATATGGGGCGGATCATCGAAATAATTAAAACTGTGAACCCGTTTTGGTTGATTCCCGGCGTTATCTGTGTAATAATCTTCATATGGGGAGAATCTATCATTATTCATTATCTGATGCATTCACTTGGTATAAAGGTAAAGAAATGGACCTGCTTTTTATTTTCATCCGTTGGCTTTTTCTTTAGCTGCATTACTCCGTCTGCATCGGGCGGTCAGCCGGCACAGGTTTACTATATGAAGAAAGAAGATATACCGATTCCGATCTCAACGATGGTATTGTTGATCATAACCATTATCTATAAGATGGTACTGGTACTGCTTGGTATTGCATTGGTGATCTTCGGGCAGGGATTTATACATCGGTATTTATCGGATGCAATCTTCTGGTTTTATCTCGGAATGGGATTAAATGTGGTGTGTGTAGCGATTATGGTTGTATTTGCATTTCATCCGAATTTTGCGAAGTCAATTATGATCAAAGGGCATATTTTGTTAGAACGAATCCATATATTAAAACATAGAAAGTCAAGAGCAAAGAAGCTGGTTCAGTCGATGGATCAGTATCGGGGGGCTGCTGTTTATTTGCAGGAAAATAAAAAGGTGCTGATCGTTGTATTCCTCATTACGATGGTGCAGCGGTTTGCGTTGTTTGCAGCAACCTGGTTCGTATATCTTGCATTTGGATTAAAAGGAACATCGGCGTTTACCGTGATACTTCTTCAGGGCTCAATCGCGGTTGCAGTTGATATGCTGCCGCTTCCGGGCGGAATGGGAATCAGTGAGAAGATATTCCTTGATATCTTCCTTCCGGTATTTGGAAGTATGCTTCTCCTTCCGGGTATGGTATTGTCCCGTGGACTGGGGTATTATACGGAACTGATCCTCAGTGCGATATTTACGATTGTTGCAAATTTTACTATTGGAAGAAAAAAGAAAAGTGTGGTAGAGAAATGTTAGGTGTTTATGATTATACAGTAATTCTTACATATATCAGTCTGATGGTGTCCATCGGTGGTATGTTATTTTCATTAAATGGCGACTGCCGGATGGCGCTTGTATGTCTGGCAATTTCCGGTTTGTGCGATATGTTTGATGGCAAGGTTGCACGGACCAAGAAAGATCGTACAGAGGCTGAAAAACGATTTGGAATCCAGATCGATTCTCTGGCGGATATTGTCTGCTTTGGAGTTTCACCGGCAATCCTTTGCTACCGCATGGGAATGCGTGGATTGACTGGTGTTGCGATCCTGTTATTCTATGTGCTGGCAGGCCTGATTCGTCTGGCATGGTTCAATGTTTCTGAGGAAGTCAGACAGGATGAGACAGAGGAAAAACGTAAATATTATCAGGAACTTCCGATCACATCTATGGCTGTGCTTCTGCCACTTCTGGCAGTATTTAAGCCGATGCTTGGCAAGCGGGAATTTATGCTCAGCCTTCATGCGCTGGTACTGTTGGTCGGTTTGCTGTTTATTACAAATTTCAAATTCCGTAAACCAAAGAACCGCACACTGGCGATTATCGTTTGCGTTGTAACGTTGGCTGTACTTCGGATGCTCCATATATGGTAGGAGAAGATTGGAGAAAAGAAAATGAGTATCATATATATAGATCGAAAAGGACATAAAAGACAGGGCGAGACCGGTCAGGATCGCCTGCTTGCATTTATCTATGGACATGCAGTGACGAGGTGTTTGATCCGTCCCTTTCTGTCACCGGTAGTGTCCCGCATAGGCGGGGCATTTTTGGATACCCGGATTTCAGGACTGGCAGTTCCGGGGTTTGTAAAGAAGAATGGCATTGATCTGTCCTTATATGAGAAACAGATATTTGATTCATATAATGATTTTTTCACTCGAAAGATCAGAGCAGAAGAACGACCGGTTAATCCGGATGCAAATGCGCTGGTCAGCCCAAGTGATGGAAAGGTCAGTGTGTATAAGATCTATGGAAACGGACATTTTCTTATTAAACATACCGAGTATACATTGGAACAGTTGTTGCAAGATAAGAAGCTGGCTAAGCGGTATCTGGACGGATATATCTATGTGATCCGGTTGACGGTAGATGATTATCACAGGTATTGTTATGCGGCAGATGGAAGAAAATCCGAACAGCGTAAGATAGCAGGAATTCTGCATACGGTGAACCCGGTTGCAAATGATGTCTGTCCGATCTACAAGATGAATTCCAGAGAGTATTGTCTGATAAAGACGGAGCAGTTTGGAACGCTTCTTCAGATGGAGGTCGGGGCATTGATGGTTGGGAAGATCAGTAACAATCAGCAAGGCTCGGGATTTGTTCATAAGGGTGTTGAAAAAGGACGATTTGAATTCGGTGGTTCAACGATCATTCTGCTGACACAGAAGAATGTCGTGATACCGGATCAGGATTTATTGGAACATACCGGATCAGGAATGGAAACACTGGTGAAAATGGGAGAGCAGATCGGACGATCAGCGAACCGTTTGGATGCATAATTGGATATGCAGATATATATCGAAAGAATAGTCAGGTGATCATAAATGAAACCAAGATCAGAAGCAAGTAAAAACCTGTATCAAATGATGCTTGACCGGGGATACCCGGCGGAATTTTGCGAGGTTATAACACAGAATCTGAATACAGATTTTACAGCCGGTCGTATGATCGGCTATTTGTCACATTATCAGACCCTTCCCATGGAGGAAATCGTAGATGAGATGCTCGCGATCCTCACAGACCGCAACCGCATCATGCAGAAAAAAGAACTGGAGCGGAATAACGCCAAGTGGAATGAATACCTGGCAAATGGCATTCCTAATGACGAGGAGTAATGCCGAGATTCAGATATTTTATATTTATAATAATACCCCTATTGATATAACATGAACGAGATTTCGTTGTGAGAATGCACATTGGGAAATTAGAGTAAGCTACACTAACCTCAAACTACGCTAACGCTTGTTTTCGCTAAGTGTACTTACATGGCACGCACTAACCTCAGACTTCGCGCTAACGCTCGTCTTCACTAAGTGCTCCGCTCAGCCCAAAGGGCGAGTTTGCACAGGAGCATTTACGAATCAGGCATGTGCACCGAACAGAAATCGTAGTGTGTTATTCAATAGGGGTATTGTTGTAAATAGAAGTATCTGAATCTCGCATTATCCCTGTTTTAGCCGATTCCGCCCAGTGCAATTCCCAGTATCAGGACTAAGATGCAGATAGGACAATAGACATATTTGCAGATTGGCAAGAATTTGTCGGTGAACTTCTTTTCACGTCCAAGGTTTACCTGCTCCTCTACATATTTCTTACCGCATACCCAGAAGAACATGATTCCGGCAAGTCCTGCACCAAGCGGGCAGATATAGATGGACAGAACATCCATCCAGCTGGATACGATTCCTTGAATACAGATGGATACGATCACGCCGATTCCTGCGATCACGCCACAGGATAACTTACGATTTAATCCGAGCTTTTCTTGAATCGTTGCGATCGGAGCTTCGTACAGATTGATCAATGAGGACAAGCCCGCAAAGAATACTGCAACGAAGAAGATCATGGCGATGATATGTCCGCCCGGCATAGATTTGAACAGGGCAGGCAGATAGATGAACATAAGTCCGGGACCACCCTGGTCTAACTGCGCACCGGTCGTTGCCATAACCGGAATGATAACGAGGGCGGCAAGTAACGCAGCAATCGTATCAAATAAAGCAACCTGTCCGGCAGCTTCCGGTATATTTTCTTCGTCCGGCAGATAAGAGCCATAGATCAGTGTTCCGTTTCCTGCAACAGACAGGGAGAAAAATGCCTGACCAAGTGCGTAGATCCATGTCTTTGGATCGGCGAGAACCTTTGGCTCGATCCGGAAGATATATTTATATCCTTCGGCAGCACCCGGCTGGCAGGCGGTATAGATCGCAAGAATGATAAACAGGATAAAGAACAGAGGCATAAGGATCTTATTTGCCTTTTCGATTCCGTTTCCGATACCAAACATCAGAATGATAATGCCGACAGCGAGTGCAATGATCTGCCACAGGTTATTGCCGAATGCAGAAGCGGTTGAGCCAAATGCGGCACCAAAGGATTCTACATTTTCCGGTGCAAGTGTTGAACCAGTAAATGCACCGATCATATATTTTAAGATCCAGCCCATTACGACAGTATAGCCGATCGCCATGGCAAGCGCGCCGAGTACCGGTATAAATCCAAGAATTTCGCCAAGCTTTCGTTTGCCCTTTGTTCCACAGGCATAGCCGAAAGCGTCGACTGGACCGGATTTGGTAGCACGTCCGAAACTCATTTCGCCGATCACACCGGTGAATCCGATCAGGATAACGAATATGAAGTAAGGGATCAGATAAGAGCCTCCGCCATAGAGGGATACTCTGGTTGGGAACATCCAGATATTACCCATGCCGACCGCTGAGCCGATACAGGCGAGGACAAATCCCCATTTATTGTTAAATGATTCACGTTTTTTCATCTTTTGATAACTCCTCCAAACAAATTACATACCCATATACTATACAGGAAAATGTGGGATTACGCCAGCAAACTTTTCAAAAGTTTTCATGGTGTGGCAGAAAAGAATGTTGTTATTGTCATATTACCGTAGAATTTATATAATGAAAAAGGATGAGAAAATTCTCTGGGATGCGCGAATTATCCCAACTGCAGATATACAAAAGAGATGAAATGACAGGAGGAAATACATGAAGATAAGAGATATTATAGGGCAGGAGAAAGCAACATTGTCATTTGAGGTTTTTCCGCCGAAGAAGGATACAGATTTTGCAAGTGTGGAAGCTGCGGCACTTGGAATTGCGGCATTGCGGCCGAGTTATATGAGTGTTACATATGGAGCGGGTGGCAGCACAAAAGGACATACGATCAAGCTTGCAAATGAGATTCAAGAAAAATACGGAGTTCCGACGATTGCGCATCTGACCTGTGTATGCGCAAATAAAGACAGCATCCGGACAGCACTTTCTGAAATGAAAAATGCAGGGATTGAAAATATCCTGGCACTTCGTGGGGATATTCCAAAGAATTATGATGGACAGGTATTTACTGATTTTGCTCACGCATCGGAGCTGGTAAAATTAATAAAAGAGAGCGGAGACTTCTGTGTGGGCGGAGCTTGTTATCCGGAGGTTCATCCGGATTCTGCAAACAAGCAGGATGATATTGCAAACCTGAAAAAGAAAGTGGAAGCGGGATGTGAATATCTGACTACACAGATGTTTTTTGATAACAATATTTTCTTTAATTTCATGTATCGTATCAGAGAAGCAGGGATTACTGTGCCGGTGATTCCGGGAATCATGCCGATCACGAAGCGGGTTCAGGTGAAAAATGCCGTCAAATTATCCGGCTGCAACGTGCCGGAACGTTTCAAGAATATTGTTGACCGGTTTGGAGATACCGAAGCTGCAATGAAGCAGGCAGGTATCGCTTATGCGACTGATCAGATCATAGATCTTCTGGCAAATGGCGTAAAGCACATTCATGTATATTCCATGAACAAGCCGGAGGTGGCAGCAGGAATTCAGGCAAATCTGTCTGATATTTTGCTGGTTTAAAAGATGTACGATTTTTTGTGCATATAAAACTGTAATATAAAGCCATAAACGGGTTGACTGTATAAAAAATACAGGAAACTCAAAGAATATCGGAACTTTATAGGGCAGAACAAATGTACAGGAGGTCGGCATTATGATAAAAGGATATTTTGTAACGGAAGGTTATATGGGATATGTAGATGGAAGATACCAGCTTTTTGCGGATGAAACAGATTATATTGAATACATGGAAGAATAGTGAATGATGGCATTCCAATGATATTTGCCCCATGCCAGTATTCATCTATTATAAATGGCTCGCTGTGGTTTCTATTCCATGCACATGCCTGATTCGTAAATGCTCCTGTGCAAACTCGCCCTTTGGGCTCAAACAAGCACCCACATTTACTGGCAATGTGCATGTCATAACGAAATCCTCGCTGATGCCATGTTATAATAAATGAATATTGGCATCAGACAAATTATTCATTGGAATGCCATTTTTACATTGTTTATAAATATATAATTGTTTTATGCGAATACTAATAGTAACATGTGTAGTATATGAAAATAATAAGAATATAATTTTGAACCTGGTGAGTGCAAGATTGTAAAATTGAGAAAACAGGAAAGGATGATGGTTATAGATGTGTACAGCAGCGACGTATAAAACGAAGGATTTTTATTTTGGCAGAACATTAGATTATGAATTTTCTTATGGGGATGAGATTACGGTGACACCGAGAAAGTTCCCGTTTGAGTTTCGTTATATGGGAAAGAGGGATTCTCATTATGCGATCATTGGCATGGCGCATGTGGCAGGTGGATATCCGCTTTATTATGATGCGATTAATGAAAAGGGTGTCGGTATGGCGGGACTTAATTTTGTTGGAAATGCAGTTTATCAGGCAGTAGAAGCTGGCAGGGATAATGTTGCGCAGTTTGAATTTATCCCGTGGATACTTGGACAGTGTGCGGATCTGGACGAGGTACGGGCATTGCTTGACCGGATGAATCTGGTTGGAACACCTTTCAGCGAACAGCTTCCATCGGCACAGTTACACTGGATCATAGCAGATCGGAATGCTGCGATCACAGTTGAGTGTATGGCGGATGGAATGCATATACATGAGAATCCGGTCGGAGTTCTCACGAACAATCCACCATTTGAGACACAGATGTTTTTATTGAATAATTATCAGGGATTATCTCCGAAACAGCCGGAAAATACTTTCGCAGAGCAGCTGCAGTTACAGTCTTACAGCAGGGGCATGGGTGCACTTGGTTTGCCGGGTGATCTGTCGTCAGCGTCACGATTTGCGAAGGTCGCATTTACAAAAATGAATTCAAAATCCGGTGACAGCGAGGCGGAGAGTATCAGCCAGTTCTTCCATATTCTTGGATCGGTTGATCAGCAGCGTGGATGCTGTGAAGTGACAGATGGCAAGTATGAGATCACGCTCTACACCTCCTGCTGTAATGCAGATAAAGGAATCTATTATTATACAACATACGAA
>ENA-UAYF01001161-UAYF01001161.1-human-gut-metagenome-genome-assembly--contig:-NODE-1161-length-11749-cov-6.388062_pt1 | contig 11749 bp, 12 predicted proteins | sample MGYA00244017_ERZ654600 | MGnify/ENA primary metagenome ERZ654600 (study PRJEB26926, sample SAMN06164490) | human gut metagenome | biome: ENVO:00009003; feature: ENVO:2100002; material: ENVO:00002003... | reverse complement strand
TCTCAGCGTGTCGGGCTGTATATTTTATTGCCGTTATACCTTTTTCGACACGCTGGGGCGGCTTATGGCCGCTCGTTGTTGTTTTTTCATTGCGTTGCTGCAGCCAAACAGGCCGCTATACTTTACAGAGAATTCTTACCGGGCGAGCCGCCGCTGTTTACAGCGTATTCCTGCGATTAAAAATTTCTGCGTTATAAAATCACTTCCATGGTGGTGCGCTGGGGGTGCAGGCCGCAGCTTTCGTAAAAGCGCCGGGCGCTGTCGTTCAGGCTCCACACGTTCAGGGTCAGGTTGTAAAAGCCGTTTTCCTTGGCAAAGGTTTTCACATGTTCAAAAAGCGCGCGGCCGATGTGCTGCCCGCGGCAGTTTTCGTCTACGCACAGGTCGTCTATGTACAGGGTGCGCATGGCGTGCATCAGCGTGCTTTCCGGCGTGTTTTGGCACACGCAAAAGGCGTAGCCCTTTACATCGCCGCCGGTGTCCTCGGCCACAAAGATCGGGCGCGTCTCGTCTTTTAAAATCGCGGCCAGCTCTTCGTTCGTGTATTTTTCGCCAAGCTTAAACAGGTCGGGCCGGCCCTCGTGGTGGATCTTGTTCACCTGTTTCAGCAGGCGGTGCAGGGCCGGCATGTCGGCCTCAGTCGCTTTGCGGATCTTCATATTGCGCATCCTTTCGTTTTGCTTTACAGGTATAGTATACACCGTTTCGGCCGTTTTGTCACCATGTGCAAAATTGTGCAAGGCTGTGAAAGCGGATGAAAAGCAAGCGGTCATGCGCATTTTCGCCAATGCCGCGCTGCGGAAAAAAAGCCGGCGCCCGGGCGGCATGGACCGCCTGTAAAGGCACCGGCTTTACGAATGAGCCGGAAGATTTTTGTTGGCTGTTTTTTTAAATGCAGAAGCGGTGGCTGCCGATCACGCGGATCACCTGGCGCGAGTGCATAAAACGGTCGTTCGTTTTGTTTGGGTTATAGTAATAGATGGCGCCGCCGGTCGGGTCCCAGCCGTTGACGGCGTCGCGCGCCGCGCGTTTGGCGCTTTCGGCCACCGGCTGCGACCAGTTGCTGTCGTACACGCAGGAAAAGGCGCCGTTCTGGTACACCACGCCGCTGATGCTGTCGGGGAAAGACGGGTGCTTTACACGGTTGAGCACCACGGCGCCCACGGCCACCTGCCCCTCGTAGCTTTCGCCGCGCGCCTCGGCCGAGATGACTTTGGCCAAAAGCTCTATGTCGGCGTTCGAGTACTGGCTGTTGCCGCCGGAGCTGCCCCCGCCGGAAAGGCCAAGGTACAGCAGCGTCTGGCTGCCGGCAATGCCGTCGGCCGTAATGCCCACGCTTTTCTGGAACGCGGTCACGGCCTGCTTGGTCTGGCTGCCGTAAATGCTGTCGATCGAACCTTTATAAAAGCCCAGCTCGGCCAGCTTTTGCTGGATCTTTTTGACCTCGCTGCCGGTGGAGCCCATTTTGGAGAGGGCATAGGCCGACTCCTGCCGGTCCTGCGTATAACCGGCCAGCCAGATGCCGGCCGGCACCAGCAGGGCGATCGCCACGAGCACGGCGACGGCCTGCTTTGCAAACAATTTTAAAATGTCGAGTTCTTTCATATTTTCACCTGATCCTTTTTACGCCCGGCGGTCACAGTAGCGTCAGCAGCATGGCGGTAATGCTGATGCCTGCGCCCATTCCCAGGGCGATCTGTACGGCGTCGCGCAGGCGCTCTTTTTTGGTGCGCCGAAACGGCGGCAGCGCGGACGCCTCGTCCGAAACGGCGCGCGCTTGCTGCGTCAGCTTGCGGCGGCTGTCGTTTTCATGTTCGGGCGACACGAAAAAAATGATTTTTTCAAAGTAGGGGTTTTCCGGGTTCGTGACTTCCAACACATGTTTGTTCGTTCCTCTGAGCATGGCGCCATTCCTTTCATTTGAACTTTGTTTTTAGTATGGGACAAACGGTAAAATTTATACGGTCTGCGCGGCGCGGAAAAAAATTGAAATTTTGGCACAAATCCAGGAAAAAAAGACTTGACAAGCCGTTTGTTTTACTGTGTGTATATTTCTCTTTGCAGCCAAAAAGCTGCGGAAAACACTGTGGAAAATGTTGAAAACTTTGTGAAAAGCGCTCCAAAAAGGCATCTTCAGGCTGTTGAAAAGTCCTTTCACGCGTAAAAGCGGTCTGATTTTCCGCACTTTACACATAGTTTTCAACAATTTTGCTTTTTACTGTTTGGCAAAATCTTTTTGGTGAAATTGCTGATTTTGCCCTTTTCGGCTTGACAGAAATATGTTAAAATAAGTCGAGAAAAGAAAGGGGATTTTGTCCGATTGACCTATTCGGTTTCCGGCGGTCTGGTGGCGGTCCGCGGCGTTTCGTGCCTGGATCTCGGCCGCACGCTCGACGGCGGCCAGGCGTTTCGCTGGCGTGAAACGAACGGCGTCTGGGCCGGCGCAAGCGGCGCCCACCGCCTGCGTGTGTGGCAGCAGGGGGACGCTTATTATTTCGACTGTTCGCTGCACGACTTTGAAAATATCTGGTTTTCCTATTTTGACCTGGGGCGCGACTGGGACGAAGTGTGCGCCCAGATCGGGCAGGACAGGCGCGTGCGCGAGGCCATGCGCGAATACGGCGGCATCCGCATCCTGCGCCAGGAAGCGTTTGAAACGCTTTTTTCCTTTATCCTCAGCCAGCAGAACAACATTGCGCGCATCCGCCTGATCCTCGAAAACATCTGCCGCGCCTGCGGCGACGACCTCGGCGGGGGCATTTACGGCTTTCCGCCCATAGAACGGCTGGCACGGCTGACCCAGGCAGACCTGCGTGCCCTTGGCTGCGGTTTTCGGGCAAAGTACCTGGAGCGCCTTTGCGCGGCGCAGGCAAGCGGAGAACTGCATTTGGAGGAAATTGCCGCGCTGGATGAAGAGGAAGCCCGCCGCCGGCTGATGCAGCTTTACGGCGTGGGGCAGAAGGTGGCCGACTGCACGCTGCTGTTCGGCTTTGGATTTTTAAATGTGTTGCCGCAGGATGTGTGGATGAAGCGCGTGCTGCGGCTTTACCCGAACGGGCTGCCCGAATGCTTTAACGGGTATGCCGGCGCGGCGCAGCAGTATCTGTTTTACTGGGCGCGCCGCCATCTTGCAAAAGGGGGAGATCGGCTTGCGTAAGCTGTTTGTGGAAAAGGTTTTGTCTGACCGTTTGGTGCTGGATGGCGCGCAGTCGGCGCATCTGGCCGGCAGCCTGCGCATGCGTGCGGGCGACATGGTCACGGTCTGCGATGGCAGCGGCACCGACTACGGCTGCCGCATCGTGTCGGTCTCGCCGGCCGTGGAGCTGGAGGTCTGCTACCGCCAGGCAAGCGGCAGTGAGCCGCCTGTAAAGCTTTTCATTTACCAGGCCGTGCCGAAGGGCGACAAGCTGGCCACGGTCGTGCGCATGTGCACAGAGCTTGGCGCTTCCTGCTTCGTGCCGGTGCTTTCTGCGCGCTGCGTCAGCCGGCCGGATGCAAAAAGCGCCGCCAAAAAGGCAGAGCGCCTGCAGAAGGTCGCGCTGGAGGCCGCCCAGCAGAGCGGCCGCGGCATCGTGCCGCAGGTAGAGCCCTTTACACCGTTTGAAACGGCTGTGCGCGCCTGCACGGCAGACAAAAAAATCATTTTTTACGAGGGCGGCGGCGCCGGGCTCGGTGCGCTGCTCGGCGGCCGTTTGGAAAGCTGCGCCGTGCTGATCGGGCCGGAGGGCGGCTTTGCGCCCGAGGAGGTCGAGCTGGCCGAAAGCTGCGGCTTTTTGCGCGCAACGCTTGGCCCGCGCATTTTGCGCACCGAAACGGCGCCGGTGTGCGCCGCAAGCGTGGTCATGCACCTGACCGGCGGCATGGAGGCTTCGCCGTGACGCGTGAGGAGAAGAGGATCGGCCGGCGCATCATAAAAGGCGGTCAATGACCGTCCCTGCGGGCCAAAGAATACTGCGGCGAACCCGTTTTCGGCAAAGGTGCTGTTTCCTGCCTTTGCCTTTCTTGTTATTTTATTAATTTTTATGGATTGCGGTTGCAATATTTGTCGTAATCTTTTATAATTAGCCATATATTGTTGAATCCAGGGAGTGACGTTGTGGCCAAGGACGCATACGATATCGACAAGATCCTTTCCGAAATACATCAGCGCCAGGCGCGCGAAGGCCGCCGTGAAATGCCGGGTGAAAAACAGGCCGAACCGGTCAAAAAGGCCGAACCGGTCAAAAAGGCCGAACCGGTCAAAAAAGCCGAGCCGGTGCAAAAAGCGGAGCCGGTCAAAAAGGCCGAACCGGCCGCACCGAAGGCGGCGGAAAATACCGTAAAAAAAGCGGCGCAAAAGTCTGCGCCCGCTGTAAATCATGAACAGCCCAAAAAGGCGCCTGCCAATGCCGACGTGCAAAACGAACTGCGCGCCCGTGCCGAGGCAGAAAAAGAAGCGCGCCGCCGCGCGCGCAGCCACACGGCGCACGACAGCGGCCGTACCCCGCAGGAAAAGGCGCAGCAGGCCCGCGACATGGCCGAAAAGCAGGCGGCCAGCCAGCAGCAGATGGCTGACCAGCGCCGGCTGGAACAGCGCCGCGCGGCGGCCGAGCGGGAACGTGCCGCCGCCATTGCCCGCGCCGACAAGGCGCAGGCCCAGCGCAACCTGTATGTGGCCAGCTATGCGGCCGGCGAGGACGGCATCGACATTTCCGCATTTGCCGAAGAACCGGCGCCGAAAAAGAAAATGCCGAAAAAGAAGAAAAGAAAAATCATCATTTCGGTCGTCTGCGTCTTTCTGGCCATGGTCATTGCGGCCGGCGGCGCCGGCTGGTGGTATGTGGACGGCATGCTGGGCCGCATGAGCGACGCAGAGTCGCCGACGCGTGCCGAAACGGTCGAAGAGTACACCGGCATGGACGGCCCGGCTGTAGAGACGAATTTTGACAACGTCATCTATGAGGACGGCGACGTGTCCACCCTGAAAGACATGATCAAAAGCTGGTACTTAAACGGCGAACCGGTCAGCTCTTCACACGTTCTGAACGTGCTGCTCGTGGGCGAGGATACGGCCGGCGATCTGGACAGTGACACGCGCGCTGACTCCGCCATCCTCTGCAGCGTCAATGTGGACACGCAGAAGATCTACCTGACCTCCATCCTGCGCGACTCCTACGGTTACTGGATCAGCGAGGACAGCACGGACGGCGAGGGCGAGTACGGCAAGATCAACGGCGCTTCCGCAAGCGGCGGCATCGGCCAGTATATCGACACGGTCGAAAAGCTCTATAAGATCAATATCGACAACTATGTGCTCGTCAACTTCAGCTCGTTCCCCGAGATCATCGACCGCCTCGGCGGCGTTACGATCAACATGAGCCGCGCCGAGGTGCAGGAGATCAACAACAACCCCAAACGCTACAATTACCCCGAAACGATCGAGGCGGACGGCGAGTATACATACGATGAGACCGACGGCCGCTACACCGCGCCGGTCCAGCTGACCGGCGAACAGGCGCTGGCCTACTGCCGCATCCGTAAGATCGACGGCGACGACGCGCGCGCCGACCGCCAGAAAAAGGTGCTCACCGCCGTGTTCAACGACCTGGAGTCCTCTACCATCACCACCATGCTCTCGACCGTCAACACGTTTTCCAACTATGTGCGCACCGGCTATTCCAGCCGCGAGATCCTGCAGATCGGCCGTTACGCGCTTAAGAACGGCTGGCTCAACTACACCATGGAATCCGACACGGTCCCGTGTGAGGAGTGCCGCGAGGGCGGCGAGTGGTACAGCAACTGGATCTGGAAGGTCGACTACCCGAAGGACGCCTATGAGCTGCAGATGAAGCTTTACGGCAAGTCGAACATCGTCCTGGCTGAGGACCGCCCCGATTTTAAGGAACTCTACTATTAATTTGCCTATCCCATAGCATACGGAAAAACACCGCCTGCGGCTTTGGCTGCGGCGGTGTTTTTCCGTTTTCAGAACTTATATGCCTTTTGCACACGGGCGGCATTGCTTTTAAAATGGCTATATTTCAGCGCCGCGCGCACCGGCGTTTTGTGCTTGCGGGAACGCTTTGCGCTATATAAAGCAGGGGCGCTTTTGGGTTTGCAGGGGCAAAAAGATTGCCCGGCAGCAATGCCGGGCAGTCTGCTGTTTTTGGGTCAGTCTAAAAAGCCGCGCAGGCGCAGGTATACCTCGATCAGCTTTGCCGTGTCCTGCGGCCCCAGCTTGGAAACGTCGATGTTCAGGTCGTAGCCGTCGCCGGTGCCCCATTTCTGGCTGGAGAAAAAGTTGTGGTACTGGGCGCGGCGCTTGTCGATCTTCTGGATCTTTTCGCGGCAGCCTTTTTCAGCCATGCCGTACACCTGCACGGCGCGGCGCACGCGGCTTTCCATGTCGGCGTGCAGAAACACGCGCACCAGATCGGGCCGCCCCTCCAAAACGTAGTCGGCACAGCGGCCGATGATGATGCAGCTGCCCTCGGCGGCCGCGGCGGTGCGGATGGCGTTGGCCGTGGCCTGGAACACGCGCTCGTCCATCGGCATCTGGCTGGAAAACGCCATCGAAAGCCCCTCGGTCGAGGCGGCGTACAGGAAGCTGTTGATCGGTTTTTCGTCGTAGTGGTCAAAGATGGACGGGTCCAGCCCGTCCTCGGCCGCCATGTGCGCCAACGCTTTTTTGTCGTAATATTTGGCGCCGGTCGCAACCGAGAGCAGCGCGCTTGTTTCGCGTGCGCCGCAGCCGTACTGGCGGCTGATGGAAAGTACAAATTTTTTCATAGGTCAAGCCTCCTTCTGCTTGTCGGGCCTTTTGTCTTTGTTAAACAGCACCAGGGCGGCCAGAACCGGCACCAGCACGCCGCAGGCCACCCAGACGGCGCGCCCGTCCAGCACGCGGCAGGCCAGCGCGCTGACCACGGCGCCGCCCAAAAACGCGGCAATGACCACCAGGTAGTCCAGGCTTTTGCGCATGGCGGCGCGCTCCTTCGTTTTGACCCACTGCATAAAGTGCAGCGCGGTCTGGCGCAGGTTGTTGGTGCAAAACGTGGTGGCCAGCATCACGTCGTTGTGCTTGCGAAACGTGTTGTACTGCATGGCGCAGATGAACGAGACCAGCACGTTCGGCACGATGTGGGGCACGCTTTGCGGCATAAAGCCGATCGCACCCAGCAAAACGATCTCGAGCGCGATGAACACCGTTTCCCACCGGGTGCGGGTGTAGCGGCCCAGCAGCCTGGGCGAAAACACCGTGATCGCAATGCCGATGAAGTAGGCGATGATCGGCGCCACATAGCGCGCCGCGCCCGAAAAGTCCCTTTGCGCCAGGTCTATGCCCAGCATCGCCACGTTGCCGGTCTGCGCGTTGCAGAACACGCCGCCTTTCGTCAGGTAGGTGTAGGCCTCTAAAAAGCCGCTGACAAAGCCCAGCGTGGTGCACACATAGGTGCTTTCGCGCAGCGGCACGTTTTTTGCTTTGAAGTAGCGCATAAAAGTTCTCCTTTTCCCTTATCTGCGCACTATTGTAGCAAAAAATGCACCGGCTTTCAATGCTGTGCGGGATTTGGGGCAAAAAGCACAAAATTCCCCTACACTAACTATAGCACATTTTTTTGCAGAAGAAAAGGCTTTTTTGAAAACACGCCTTTCGGCAGCGCAAAGCCCTTTTTCCGCACCGGCAGCGGTTGAAATTTTGCCCCTGTTTATCACACGCCGCGGCAGATGAAAATTTTTTCGCCGGCCTATGGGAAAAGACTGCGTTTTGTGTTAAAATAGACGTATGTTAGACGTTTGTTTAAAAAAATGCACGCGTTCATTTTGGCGCGGGGTCGTTGGTGCGGTCCAAAAGGTAGTCGGTGCTCACGCCGTAAAAATCGGCCAGCTGCACCACCGCCTCGGCCGTCAGGGCGATCACGCCCGTCTCGTACTGGGAGTAGGTGTTTTGCGACACATGCAGCACGGCTGCCACATCCTTTTGTTTTAAATCGCGGTCCTCGCGGGCACTCTTTAAATTTTTAAACATCATCTTCCTCACCGCATTTATTATGCGTTATCTGGATTCCAGATATTGACTTTTATCTGTAATTCAGATAAAATTGAGGCGTAAGGGATAGAAAAGAGGCTGTTTATGAAGAATTTTGTCGTTTGTATCGCCGTTTTTGCGGCCTTTGCCGCCGTGTCTTGCGGCGTGCAGCCTGCGCAGGCTGTCGCTTTGGCGCCGCAGGGGCAGACCTCGTACAGCGCTGCGGCAGATGTGCGCCCCTGCCGCCGGGTGCTGCGCGCAAAGGGCGGCCGCCGCACGGTGCGGCGTGTGCTGCGCCGTTTTCTGCCCCGCATGAAGCGCGCCGGGAAAAACGTGCGCTTTTTTGTGCGCCCGGCACATGGTTCAAAGGGGCGCTATTTCATGTACTGCTGCGTTACGCCTGAGCGGGATGGGTGCAGCATGCACGGCGGTTTATTTTAAAACCGTTTTGCACGCGCGCCGCGCTTCTTTTTTGCAGAAAAATGCGTGCGCAAAATAAAAAACAGCGCCGCAGCGCTGTTGACAAAGGGGCACAGTTGTGCTAACATAAAGGCGGATAAGGAGCTTACCTGTAGACGGTCAGCCCCGGAAATGACTAAAGATTAGTCGCTTGTTTTCTCAGGACGAGGCGGCTAATCTTTTTTTATTGCAAGTATGTAGCCGGTGGCTGCAAATAAAATAATTGCGAGGATCACCAAAAACTCCATAGGCAACGCCCCCTTTCAGGGGCAAGACTTGACCGCCTACCGTTTTACGGCAGTTTTCCTTATCCGTTAAGAATTATACAAAAAGCGCGCCGCTGTGTCAACGCGGTGTGCGCAAAAAAACAGCGCCGCAGCGCTGTTGACAAAGGGGCACAGGTGTGCTAACATAAAGACGGATAAGGAGCTTACCTGTAGACGGTTTGTCCCTTAACTTTGGTTGAAAATAACCGCTCGTTTTGTCAGGACGGGGCGGTTATTTTTTTATGCTTACTATGTAGCCGGTGGCCACAATCAGAATAATGACGATAAAAGTCAAATACTCCATTCGCATCACCCCCTGTCTTGAAAAAGTCAGAGGGCAGCACCCTCTGCAAAGAGGGGCAAACCGCCTACCGTTTTACGGCAGTTTTCCTTATCCGTTAAGGATTATACAAAAAGCGCGCCGCTGTGTCAACGCGGCGGTGCATTCTTTTGTAAAACGGCTGCTTTTCGGCGGCCTGCCGTGCGTTTGCGCTGCGGCAAACGGGCGCAGAACCGGTGCTTTGCGGCGAACCGTGTGGAAATTTGTCGATGAAATTATATTGCAATACAAGGTAAATAATGATAGAATTTAAGAGAAAAGAGGTGATACATGGCAGGAGCATTTTAAAACAGATGTGCGCACACGCAAGGAACAAAACAGATCTGCACGAATTTTTTTTACCCGGATGCTAAAGTACAGTAGAGTATATTGCTCAAGCAATACAGTTCTAATAAAACCAGGGATTTATCACTACAATAAGAATTGTAGTAGGTTAGAGAGGTGTATTTTGCTTGCGTATAGAAGAGTATGTAGCGGTTCGGATAAAAGAATTGTGCACGAAACACAAGGTCTCCAAATATCGCCTTGCACAGCTGACGGGCATGTCGCAGACGGCGGTCGGAAACATCATGAAATTAAAAAGCATCCCCACCATCCCGACTCTGGAAAGGATCTGCGATGCGTTCGGCATTACGCTGGCACAGTTTTTTGCCGGCGAAGGCGCACGGCCGGACCTGACACAGGTGCAAAGCGAAATTCTGGAAACGTGGGACAAGCTCAACTGCGAGGAACGCCGGATCCTTTTGCAGTTTGTTCGCAGTCTCGGAAAAAAGTAAAAACGTCCGGCGCAGTCATTTTATGGATGACGATCACGAAAACCGGAAAGTCGGTTATGAAAAAACGAAAATAAACAGGAAAATAAAAAAGCGCGCGCTTTTTCGGGTGTGAATAAGCGCAGCGGTCTTGGAAAGGGGAAGTCAAATGAACAAGCGCAGCAAGGAATTTAAAGAGCTGGTCTATGATCTCGTCAACGGTGCCTTGGATCTGGAGGAATACCCGGTCGAAGAGAGCAAATATGTTAAAAATGAATATGAAGAGGACAGCCTTTGCGCCAAGCTTTACAGCGACATGCGCGACGCGTACGACCGTGTGTGCGCGCGCCTGGGCAAACCCGGTGCGGAGGACCGCGACCTGGACATCATGGTCGACAGCCTGCTGAAGATCGACCGCTATACCAGCATGAAGATGTATGAATACGGCTGGCACTTTGCTACCCAAAACGAGGAAAGCGGCGAAGATGCGCCGGCGCAGGAACAGCTGGCCGAGTAAACCGAACGGAAATTTTCAGTATATAAAAATAAAAGCGGCAGCGTTGGCTGCCGCTTTTTGATTTTTGGGAGGGGGGGTACGGCCGCCGCTTCTAAAACACGGACCGCGCCCGTGTTTTGCCGTTTCGCGTGCCTTTCGGTCTGTTTGTGCAGGTGCAAAGCGCGGAAAACGCCGGGTGCAAAAGGTGCGTGTCCCGGCGTTTTCCTTTATAAAGATGTAAGGGATTTTGGCAATGGCTGTGTGCGGCCGCGTCCGGCGGTTTTGCCCATCTGCAAAACGTGCATTTCCCGGCCGCGTCCGGTTCAAAAAACCGTTCTATATACTATATCCCTTTTTCCGGCCGTTTTGTGACAAAAAATTTGAAAATTTTTAAAAATTTTTTTCTGCGGCCCGCCTTTTGCCGGCGCACCCGGCGGAGGAAAGGCCTTTCTATAAATATAGATGCCAAAAAGGCGCGTTTTGTGACAAGCATTTTTTATTTTTTTGCTTTGTGCAAAATAAGCAGGACGCGCTGCAAAAATATATTGCAAAAAAGAGGGCGTTTTGCAAATACAAAGCGCCCTCTTAACCGTATTTTATTTGTTGAAAAACGTCATGAAGGCTTTGTAGGCCATGTAAACGTCGATTTTGGAGACGATCTCGTACGGCGCGTGCATCGAAAGCACCGGCACGCCCACGTCGATCACGTCCACATCGAGCGCGGCAATGTACATCGCCACGGTACCGCCGCCGCCGCCGTCTACCTTGCCCAGCTCGCCGCTTTGCCACAGCACGCCGTTTTTGTCCATCATGTCCTTCACAAACGCCACGAATTCGGCCGAAGCGTCGCTGGTGGAGCTCTTGCCGCGCGCGCCGGTGTACTTTGTGACCACCACGCCGCGGTTCAGGTAAGAGGCGTTGTTCTTTTCAAACGCGCCGGCCCAGGTCGGGTCAAACGCCGCGTTCACGTCGGCCGACAGGCACTTGGAATGCCGCAGCACATCGCGGCCGTCAAAGCCCTCCAGCCTGGCCAGGTCCTCCACAAAGTAGCGGAAGTAGGCGCTGTTCAGGCCGGTGTTGCCGTCAGAGCCGATCTCTTCCTTGTCGGTCAAAACGGTGATGCAGGTGTATTCGGGCACGTCGGTCGCCAAGATCGCCTGCATGGCAGGGTAGGCGCACACGCGGTCGTCGTGGCCGTAGCCGCCGATCATGGAGCGGTCAAAGCCGATGTCGTCCACCGTGTAGGCCGGCACCAGCTCCAGCTCGGCCGCCAGGAAGTCGCGCTCGGTCACGCCGTATTTTTCAAACAGAATGTTCAAAAGGTTCAGCTTGACTTTTTCGGAAACGTCGTCGCCTTTGAACGGGCGCGAGCCGATCAGCACGTTCAGCTCCTCGCCGGCGATCAGGTCGCCGGCCTTTCTCTGGTAC
>ENA-UAYF01001149-UAYF01001149.1-human-gut-metagenome-genome-assembly--contig:-NODE-1149-length-11862-cov-4.422377_pt1 | contig 11862 bp, 23 predicted proteins | sample MGYA00244017_ERZ654600 | MGnify/ENA primary metagenome ERZ654600 (study PRJEB26926, sample SAMN06164490) | human gut metagenome | biome: ENVO:00009003; feature: ENVO:2100002; material: ENVO:00002003... | reverse complement strand
TGTATAAGAGACAGCATCGGGTCTACTTGCAGCTTTTTCGCAAGCAACAGCACTTTATCCCGGCGCATATTCTTGATAGCGCCCGTTTCCCACTTGCGGACGGTGGATTTTCCAACGCCGCAGGCTTCGCCGACCTCTTCGAGCGTCAGCCCAAGTTCTTGACGGCGCTGCTTCAAGTCCATAGGAACGCCGGACGTGGGCGGCTGGTGCGCTTCGTCTGTCCAGCCCATCAGGTACTCCGGCGTGGTACGCAGCGCGCTGGCAAGCAAAGAGAGTGTTTCTGCCGGGCAGCTCATGCCCGCTTCATAGCGGTAGACGGTTGCGCGGTCTTTGCCGATTTGCGCGCCAAGCGCATCGGCACTGATGCCTCGCTCTATGCGCAACAGCCTAATTCGCTCCCCTAAACTTGATTCCGCCATCAAATACCGCGCATCAACATCCAGCACTCGTGCCATTTTGCACGCTGCCGCGTACTTTGGCACGTATTTCCCGGACAAATAGCGGCTAATAACACTTTTGGAGATGCCGCTCCGCTCGGCAAGTTCACAAGGGCGCATGTGTGCGGCATCTAACGCAGAACGAAGCCGTTCGGCAGCAGTATCGCTCATACATCCACCTTCCCCCCTCACGCATTCCGCGTAGGGGGCTTTTTTATTTCCGCAGCGGCGAAGCGACCGGGAACGGCAGGCGTGTCCTTCTCTTCCTCCGCGCTGTGCTGACGATAGTTTTCGGCAAACTCATGCACGAAATTCAAAAAATTGTCGCGCTGCTCTTTCGGAAGCGTGACGAAGGCTTCCAGCATGGAGCGCCCGTACTCGCCGAGGTCATACTCCTGCACCAGCCCATCAATCAAAGTCGGATTTAGCTGATTGAACATCTCGCCCGTGCCGTCGCGCAGCCATTCCTCGCGCACGTTGAAGGTGGTGCAGATTTGAGAGATGGTCACATCACGCGGCGGACGGATGCCGCTTTCGTACTGAGTATAGGATGGCTGTGAAATGTGGATGGCTTCCGCAAAGTCTCGTTGGCTCATTCCGAGCTTAGTTCGCAGTTCTTTTAGCCTCTGATTCATGCCATCACCTCCTTCACAGCAAAGTGTAGCACATTTTTGATTGAAAATCAATATAAGTGCGCAAAACTTATTGACATTTTGATTGATGCTTGATATAATACGATTGAACATCAATAGAACGTGGAGGTGAGAGCATGGTTCAGCAGTTCAGCGCGCAGGATGCCGCCAATATTGAGGCGGCGGCGCAAATACTCGCGAAAGATGTCCACGACTTGCCGGAATCGCAGCAGGCGTATTTCTGCGGCGTGATTCAGGGCGTTCTGATGACACTCAAAAGCACGAAGAGCGCATAAGGAGGTGTTTCCATGCCGGATTTCCTCACCCGCCCCGGCGCACCCACGGCGGCACAAAAAAAGGCGGCATAACCGCCAGCACCATCAGGGGGAATTTTGTTCATCTGCATCACGCTTCGTCGCATCAGCAACGCGCCGCGCGAAGCTCATGACAGCATCGCGCTCATTCTGCGGCATCGAAACGAATGTTTCCAGCAGAACGTGCGCCATGTCGTCGAGCTGATACTTTTCGCAAAGCTGCGAAATCAGCGAATCGGAAGATTCTTCAAACATGTTTCCTTCGCCCGTCCGAAGCCAACGCTCCGACACGTTGAACTGAAGGCAAACGAGCTTCAGAATCTTCTCGGTGACTTCGCGGTCGCCGCGTTCGATTTGCGACAAATACGTTTGGGCAAGCGTGATTTGCTCGCCGAAATTAGCCTGATTCAGGTTTAGACTTTTCCGAACCTGCTTAATCCGGTCATTGATAGTTTCCATGAAGTTGCCCCCTTTCCGTGGTGCAATCTTATCATAACACGAAATTACCACAATTGCAATATTAAATTGCAAAAAGCACTTGACATAGTACCGCAAAAGCGGTATAGTAATAGTGCAAATGCAATAAAATCAAAGGAGGGCGGAAGATGAGTAGCAGAGAGATTCAGCAGGCTGCGTCCGAAGCCGACAAGTTGGCGGCAATTATTGCCAGCTTGACGACAACCGAACAGGCGTTGTTATGCGGCTTTGCTCAGGGAATCGCTCTTGCGTCTACGCTGGACACGAAGCGTGCGTAAGGCGGCACAAAAAAAGGACTCTCACAGTCCTTCATTCCTTTTCATTTTCGGGGTCTAACTCAATGCCCTGCTCGCGGAGGTAGTCGGCGCAGGTCAGGATGGATTCTGCCAGCGCGCGCCAGCCATCAGGGCGCTTCACAATGCCGGTTAGCAGTGCTTTTACCAGCGGGTCGCCCGACGTGATGGCGGCATCAATCAGCCGTTCGTCCTCGTCCTGCTGGTCGAACATTTCGTTCGATGCGCCGGTGAGGTACTGCGGATTGACGTGATACGTCGTGCAGATGAGCCGCTGAACAGACTCCGACGGCACAACACGGTCAAGCTCGTACATAGAGTACGCCATTCGAGTGAGTCCAAGACTTTTGGCGAAGTCTTCCTGATTCATTTTGCCCGGCTGTGCCTTTCGGATTGCTTTCAGTCGCTGACCAAGTGTCATGCTCATGATGACACCTCCCTTCAAGGGCATTATAACACAAAGAAAATGCGTTTGCAACAGCATTTTTATCACATTTTGCGTTGACAACAGCAAAATTAAATGATATAATGCTGTCGGAACAGCAATTGCAGATTTGGTGGAGAAAATAGAGAATGGTAGACAAGAAGCTGATTCTTGATATGCTCGACAAACTGCCCTACGCAATGCAGGTAAGTCTGCTTGCTGGATTGACTACGGGGCTGACCGTAGCCGATACGAAAGGAGTGCCGCACAATGACACATCAAGCCCCCTGCCCCCGCCCCGGCGCACCCAGCGCGGAGCAGCTCTTCGCGACCCTCGTCAGTCTGTTTGAAGACCAAGAGGGCGTGAAAATTGACTACACCATCGTCGATGGCGATGGCAAGGACGGACACAAGGACGCATAAGGAGGTATCCACCATGTCCCGCGACCTGAAACCCAGCGAACGGCTTGTGCAAATCGGACAGACGGCGCTTCGTGCGCCGGACGGCTCTTTCCTGCCCGCGCAACCGCTCTACATCATCGTCGAAGCCGCGCCGGACGAGCCGCAAGACAAGCCGTTCAGTGCGGGCGAAGAACAGCTCATGACTGACGTATCCGGCATCTTCGCCAAGAAGTTTGCGCAGTACGTTCAGGGGCAGCAGTGATTGGCAGTTTACACTCCCTTAGTGGGAACTACAAAAAAGGAGGTTTCCCCATGACCATTGGTGAAAAGATGACCATCACGACGTGGCGCGCGCGTCAGCTGGCGTACCTGGAAGAGATGTACGCCCCGCGCGAACACATGGGCAAGCTGATGAGCCACCTCGGCGCGCAGCACGTCTACATCCAGCTGTACAACCAGATGCGCACCGCGCTTTGCAGTATGCCGGAGCAGCCGAACAGCTACGTCGCTATGGCGGTCTACCGCAAGCTGCGCGAGGACATGTCCACGCTCGACGATATGCTTGACCAGCTGGAGGACACCGGGCTGTACGACCCGGACGAGTACGGCCCCGACGGGGTGGAGGTGTGACGCTATGAGCCTGACCCCCTGCGGCTACGTCGTCCAGATCCGCGTCTCGGACGTCCTGTGCCTGTACTTCACCCGCCTGTCCCAGGGCGGCATTGACCTGACTGCTGACCTCGACAAGGCAATGCTGTTCGACACCGAGGAGCGCGCGCGGGATTTCGCCCTGCACGCCGGCTACGTCCTGCGCGTGGACGAGCAGAACTTCGTGGTCGAAAAGTGCTTCGAGATGACCACGCCCGAAGGCGACGTGGACTTGATTGAGGCATCGCACGTCCTCCGCCCGGACGACGATAACGAGTAAACAACAAGAGGAGGTTTCCCCCTATGAGCTTTGAGATGGCACTTCTCGCCGCATTCGCCACACTGATTGGCATCCCGGCGGCAATCCACGCCCTGGGTGAACTGCTGGTTTCCCTGGACTGCCGCACGGCGCCGCGCCAGAAGCGCCGGGAGATTCGCGCTGCCATGGCGCAGCAGCCGTCTCCCGTCACCCCCGGCATGACTGCCATGATGTGCCGGGCATTTCAATCCACATCCCCCTACAAGAGGGGATGACAAAGGAGGACAAATTTCATGTCTGACAGCGTTCTGATTACGCTGCTGATTTGCGCGACGGTGCTTGCGCTGGCGCTGATTCCGAAAAAGTAGTCTGTGCAGCATCCTTCTTGCCGCCGCGTTCTGCTTCTTCTTCCGCATCGGCTTCGGCTGTCAGCTCGTCTATCAGCTCCTGCACAGTGTGATAGACGCGCGTCTTGATTTCCCCTGCGGCAATCGCTCTCGCTTCCGCGACGGCTTCCAACAATTCTTTGTCATCGTACATAAAATTCACCACCTTTCGGCACTATTGTAGCATATTCGCAGCACATTTCGCAAGGAGGTTTCCCCATGAACGTATTCTTCGGCATCGGCCGCCTGACCGCTGATCCCATCATCGGCGTGACCAGCGGCAGCGGCACCAGCGTCGCCCGGTACACCATCGCCATCCCGCGCTGCCGGTCGGGCGAACAGAAAATCGCCGACTTCGTGCGCTGCAAGGCGTTCGGCAAGAGCGCTGATTTCGCTGCCAAGTACCTGCGCAAGGGCCAGCGCGTCGCCGTGCGCGGTTCGCTGGAAGTGAGCAAGTACGAGAAGGACGGTGTGCCGCAGACGATGGTGGAGGTCATCGTCAGCCAGCAGGAGTTCTGCGACGCACCCCGCAAGAAGCAGGAAGAACCGGACGACGACCGCGATTTTCCGGAATCGCTGGAGGAGGTGACGGGCGTTGAAGTACCCTTCTAAGGCAAAAGAAGCCATCCGCGCGAAGGAAATGCAGCCCGTGACGCTCGCCGAGGCGCTGTCGCTCCAAGACACGCAGCGCAAGTACGGCAACGAGAAAGTCGTCATCGATGGCATGACGTTCGATAGTCAGGCGGAATACCGCCGCTGGCGTGAACTCTGCCTGATGGCGCAGGCGGGCGAAATCGGCGATTTGCAGCGTCAGGTGCGGTATGAGCTTGTCCCTGTTCAGCGGGACGAGGACGGGAATGTTCTTGAGCGTGCGTGCTTCTACGTCGCCGATTTCGTCTATACCGACGCGGACGGGCGCACCGTCGTGGAGGACGTGAAGGGCTTCCGCACGAAGGAGTACCTCATCCGGCGCAAGCTGATGCTGTTCCGCTACGGCATCCGCATTCAGGAAGTGGAGGTGTAAGCGATGCTGACGACCATTGACCGCTCCAAGCTGGCGCTCTGCCCGCTGTGCAGTATGCCCGCCATCATGGAGAACCCGTATGTGCGCGAGGACGCGCTGTGGATTCGGTGCAAGAGTTGTGGATTTCACGCCTGCGTCTTCAAGGACGAGGCGACCGCGCGGAAGCGGGAGGGGACGGAAAATGAGCAGCCGGAACGAGCGCCCCAAGCAGGTTGACCGGATTCTGGACTACATGCGCCGATACGGGTCAATCACCACGCTGGACGCGATGCTTGACCTCGGCATCCTGCGCCTTGCAAGCCGCATCAGCGAGCTGAAGAAGGCGGGTGTCCCCATCCGGCGCGACTGGGCGAAGGTCACAAACCGCCACGGGGAAACGTGCAACGTACTGCGCTACAGCCTTGATAAGCCCGGCGGCGAAGAATAAGGGGGCAGCACCATGCCGATTGTCAACTATGTGCGGGAACATATGCGGTTCATCGAATATGCGTCTGATGAAGGACTTTCGTCCGGAGAACGCCTTGTGTGGTATGCGCTGATGCACATCATCAACGGACGCGCACAAGGGAACATCTGGCCGGAGGGGTTCATCCGCATTGCGAATGACCGGCTTCTCGCGCTCTGCCCCATGCAGCTGGGCGCCGTCATCATGGCGCGGAACAGCCTAAAGCAGCGCGGTTTAATTGACTTCATCCCCGGCAGCAGGAACAAACGCGCCCCCGCCTACAAAATCAATTTCTTCTCCCCCGAATTTTCCCCTGATTCCCCCGGCAAAGCGGAGAAAATGCAAAGTTACTGCGAAAATCGAAGTAACTACGATAATAACATGGGGAGTAACTACGATAATAACATAGGGGGTAACAACGGTAACATAGTACCAAACTATACGGAAAGAGAATACCAAACAGGGAAAACGGGTTACCCGGAAGAAGAGAATGAGGAATACACCGCAGCGGAACGCGCGTGTACGGGCGGGCGCGCGCGCGATAAGCAGATTGCTGCCATCTGGCGGTCTGATTTCGGTGCGCTGCCCACCCCGGCGCAGGTGCAGCGGCTGGCGACTGCAGCGGATGTGCTGCAAATGCCGCTGGCGGTGCTGCGCGAAGCTGTCCGGTGCGCCGCCACGACGGGCGCGAAGTCCCCGACGGCGTATGTGCTGACGCTCCTGCAGGACTGGCACTATGCGGGCGTTCGGACGGCGGACGAGGTGGGCGAATACGCCTATCTGCGCGACGTGGTGGAGGGCAGGCAGCCCGGCGACCGCGAAAAAGCACAGCAGGCGCTGGCACAGATGCGCCGCCGCCATCAGCGCCTGCCGGAGAACAGCGAGGAAGGGGCGGACGGCTGATGCAAGCAAGCGACATGACAACGGAGCAGCTGATTCGCTACTTTCGGTGCATGGGCAGTGCGAACGCGGTCTGCCGCGAGCATCAGCGCTGCCGGGATTGCCCGTATTACGTTCCGCAGAGCTACAACGTGCGCTTCCGTGACGCGGCGATGGAAATTGCCAATCGGCTGGAAGCAGCACTGAACCGTGGAGGACAAGCAACATGAGCAACCAATCCCCCTGCACCGACCCGCTCTACCCCTGCACGGCGCTGACGCTGGCGGAAAAGAGTGCCGTACTGGACGACCTGACGCGCCTGCTCCACCGCCAGCCGATGCTCCTTGACGAGGCGGAAGCGGTGAAAGCCGCAATCCGCGCCCTGCGCAAGGCGGCGACGGCGGATGACTGCCGGGTGCGCAAAATTCCTGTGTACGGCATGGGGCAAGCGAAGGACACGGCGTATTCTCAGCGCGGTGATGACTATCTGCTCGAAGCCCAGCGCGTGGCGGAAGAGAATCCGCCGAATGCGTCAGATATGCCGGAGAACGCCTCGGAGAATCCGCCGGAGACGGTGGAGGATGCCGAAAATCCGCCGAAAAAGCGAAATGGCGGTTGGCGGTGCTGACAGGCGATTCGGGAGGAGCGAACATGCGGGCGAAAGAGTATCTGTCGCAGGTGCGTTTTCTCGACGAGCGGATCACCTGCAAGCTGGCGGACGCGGCGCGATTGCAGGACATGGCGACGCGCATCACGCCCATCCTGCGGGAAGACGGCGCATCCGGGGACAGCGGCGCGCCGGATCGTCTGGCGGACGCGGTGGCGAAAATCATCGACCTGAAAGCCGAAATCAACCGAGATATTGACCGCCTGGTGGACAAGAAGCGCGACATCGCGGCGAAGTTGGGCAAATTGACCGACCGGCGGTATTACGCGGTGCTTTTCCGGCGGTATCTGCTGTTTGAGACGTTCGAGAAGATTTCCTGCGAGATGAACTACTCGTGGCGGCACGTCTGCTCCCTGCACGGGCAGGCACTGGAGGCGTTTCAAAAGGTGCTGGACGCGGAAAAAGACGCTTGATGCGGCTTGGAGGTGAGAAAAATGGCGATAATCGGCGTGCTGTGTCTGCTGGCAGCGGTGGTCTGCGTGGCGTGCGTGATGGTGAACAGGCGGTAAAAGCAAAAGGCGGTCAGCGGCACAATCGCCGCCGGCCGCATGGGATGATTTACGCCGCCGCTAACAAAAGATTATTTTTGTATACCAGAATTGACATTGCGTTGTTGAACGCTTCGGCGCACAATACCGAAATCTCCCCGGTGGAGGCTCACGGCACGAGCAAATCCACCGGGATTCCCAGCGCGGCGGCGACGGTGCGCATCCGCTCCAGCGGCACGGACTGCTTGCCGTACTCCCACAGCTGCACGACGCGTTCAGCGCTTGCGCCGGTGTAGCCGCACATTTCACCAAGGGCGCGCTGGGTCAGTCCGCGCTCCTTGCGCTTGCTCTTGATGAGGGCAGGGATGCTTTCGACAGGGGGATTCGACGGGGTGTAGCACATGATGATGCTCCTTTCACTTTTTGCGCAGATCGTTCGTCAGCAGCACAGCCAGATAGACCAGAACACCGAGTTCGGCAATGTCTAACAGCAATTGTACAAAATCCATGTTGCACGGATGAGCAAGATGTGGTAGAATAGAAGCGAGGGCAGCAGGGTGTTTTGCGCACCCTGCCGCGCCCGGCTGATTAGTCCTTCAGGAGTTCCAGTGCGATTTGAAGCACCTTCAGGATAATCAGCAGAACCGTCGCTGCAAGTTCCAGCTTGCGGCGATTTTTCTTTCGCTTCTTGCTCATCCCGTTCACCTCCTTTCCTCTTCTATTATATCACAATAAGCTCATTGTGTCAATAGGTAAATCAAAGAAATTTTGCAATTTTTCATCACTTTTTCAGAAGCTCGCGCCCTGCTTTCCGAGCCGCTCGCGGCATCACATCATAGAATATCATAGTATTTCATATTGCCCCCGTGCTATACTGCACATGGAAACCTCCAATCACCTCACCCGACGGACGCGCCAGTCTCCGCCGGGTATTTTTGTGCCCCGAATTTGCTGCCCCCCGCGTATGGAGGCGAAATCCCCCACGTGTGGCGGCGCAATTCCGCATTCCAGAAAGGATGGTGGACTTGGCTGGACTGACCGAGAAACAGCGCCGCTTCTGCGACGAGTACCTCATCGACCTGAACGCGACGCAAGCCGCCATCCGCGCCGGATATTCCCCGAAAACAGCGGCGGCGATTGCGGCAGAAAACCTCACAAAACCTAAGGTGACTGAAAACATCAAAAAGCGCATGGACGAAAAGGAAGATGCGCTGATTGCCAAGCAGGACGAAGTGCTGAAATACCTGACGGCGGTGATGCGCCGGGAGATGAAGGAGTCTGTCGTCGTGACGTGCATGGAGGAGAAGACGGAAGTCATCCCCGGCGAGGGCGGCGGCAAGCCCACTCGGCGCACAACGAAGAAGGAAGAACCGAAGGTCGTCGAGATTCCGGCGCGGCTGTGCGACGCGAACAAGGCGGCGGAGCTGCTGGGCAAGCGCTACGGGCTGTTCACGGACAGGGTGGATGTGTCGGGCAGCCTGCCGGTGATTCTGGCGGGAGAGGATGCGCTTGACGACTAATCAGCCGCGAATCTACCTGCCGGATGTCGTCGGGCGCGGCTACGGCGCGTTCTGGCGCTTCACAGGGCGTTACCGCGTGTGCAAAGGCAGCCGCGCAAGCAAGAAAAGCACCACGACGGCGCTGAATTTCATCTACCGCATGATGAAGTACCCCGGCGCGAACCTGCTGGTCATCCGCAAAACGTACCGCACATTGCGCGACAGCTGCTTCACACAGCTTCTCTGGGCGATTCACCGCCTGCAAGTGGAGGCGTTCTGGAGCTGGAAGGAAAGCCCGCTGGAAATCACCTACAAGCCGACGGGGCAGAAAATCTACTTTCGCGGCATGGATGATCCATTGAAATTGACCTCCATCACCGCGCAGAGCGGCGTGCTGTGCTGGGTGTGGATTGAAGAAGCCTACGAAATCATGAACGAGAGCGACTTCAACACGCTGGATGAATCCATCCGCGGCGAATGCGCACCGCCGCTGTTCAAGCAAATCACGCTGACGTTCAACCCGTGGAATCAGAAGCACTGGCTGAAAGCGCGCTTTTTCGACGTAGAAGACCCGGACATTCTCGCCATCACAACGAACTACCAGTGCAACGAGTGGCTGGACAAGCAGGATTTACGCCTATTTGAGCGGATGAAGGCGACGAACCCGCGCCGCTACAATGTCGCCGGGCTTGGCGAATGGGGCATTGTCGAGGGCCTCATCTACGAGCAGTGGCGGGAAGCGCCGTTCGACCCGGCGGAAATCAGCCGGACGGGCAAGCTGGAATCCGTGTTCGGGCTGGACTTCGGCTTCACCAACGACCCGACGGCATTCTTCTGCGGATTGTTGGACATTCCGGCGCGCCGCCTGTATGTGTTTGATGAGCTGTACGAACGGGGACTGACGAACGACATGATTGCCAAGCGCGTGACGGCGATGGGCTACGGCAAAGTGAACATCACCGCCGACGGCGCAGAGCCGAAATCCATTGCTGAGCTGCGCTGCATGGGCTTGCGCGTACACAGCGCGGCGAAAGGCGCGGACAGCATCCGCAGCGGCATCCAGTGGATTCAAAATCTCGAAATCATCATCCACCCGCGCTGCACGAATTTCATAACGGAAATCAGCAATTACACATGGGACAAAGATAAGTTCGGCAAGATGCTCGATGGCCCCATTGACGACTTCAACCACCTGATGGACGCCATGCGGTACGGGCTGGAAAAGTTCATTGTGGGGAAAAAGTGGACGTATTGAAGGAGGACAACCCCGATGACAGACTACAAGCGCAGCAGGGCAACAAAAAGCACCTGAAAGGGGCGATGAATCATGCTGACAGTATCCGAAATCAAAGCATTTATCGACAGCGACGCGGCATCCGAGAAGAAGCAGCTTGCGCGGCAGGGCCAGCGCTACTACGAGGGCGACCACGACATCCGCAATTACCGCCTGTTCTTCATCAACGCCGACGGCACGCCGCAGGAGGACAAGAACCGCTCGAACATCAAAATCAGTCACCCATTCTTCACCGAGCTGGTAGACCAAGAGGCGCAGTACATGCTGTCCGGGCAGGAAGCGTTCGTGCGGTCGGACATTCCGGATCTTCAAGCGGCGCTGGAGGACTATTTCGACGAGGATTTCACCGCTGAACTCTACGAGGTCATCACGGGCGCAGTGGCGAAAGGCTTTGAGTACATGTACGCCTACAAGGATGCGGACGGCCACACACGCTTTCAGGCAGCGGACAGCCTCGGCGTGGTGGAAGTGCGGGCAAAGGACACCGACGACGGCTGCGAGTACGTCATCTACTGGTACATCGACCGCATCGGCAAGGACAACAAAGCCATCAAGCGCATTCAGGTGTGGGACAAAAAGCAGACGCACTTCTTCTGCCAGGTGAACGAGGGCGAGATTGTGCCGGACAATTCCGCACCGCTGAACCCACGCCCGCACACCATCTGGCGCAAACCCGGCGACGAAAGCACCTACTTTGACGGCTTCGGCTTCATCCCCTTCTTCCGGCTGGACAACGGGCAGAAGCAGTTTTCCGGCCTCAAAACCATCAAGGGGCTGATTGACGACTACGACCTCATGTCCTGCGGGCTTTCCAACAACATTCAGGACGCGAACGAAGTCCTCTACGTCGTCAAGGGCTTCGAGGGCGACAATCTCGATGAGCTGATGACGAACATCCGGGCGAAAAAGCACATCGGCATCCCCGATTCCGGCGGCGACGTGGAGATCCGTACGATTGACATCCCCTATCAGGCGCGCCAGACGAAGCTGGAACTGGACGAAAAGAACATCTACCGCTTCGGCATGGGCTTCAACGCGGCGCAGGTCGGCGACGGCAACGTGACGAACATCGTCATCAAGAGCCGCTATGCGCTGCTTGACCTCAAGTGCAACAAGCTGGAAATCCGGCTGAAACAGTTCATGCGCAAGCTGCTGAAAATCGTTTTGGCGGAAATCAACGAATCCGGCGGCACGGACTACCAGATGCAGGACGTGTATTTCGACTTCCGGCGCGAGGTGATGGCGAACGCGCTGGACAACGCCTGTCTCTTATACACATCTCCGAGCCCACGAG
>ENA-UAYF01001144-UAYF01001144.1-human-gut-metagenome-genome-assembly--contig:-NODE-1144-length-11877-cov-3.993064_pt1 | contig 11877 bp, 8 predicted proteins | sample MGYA00244017_ERZ654600 | MGnify/ENA primary metagenome ERZ654600 (study PRJEB26926, sample SAMN06164490) | human gut metagenome | biome: ENVO:00009003; feature: ENVO:2100002; material: ENVO:00002003... | reverse complement strand
GTGTAGAGCGTCAGCATATTTTCGCCGGAGTCCGCAAGGCCGCTGCGGTCTGTCTCGCTGACCTTGCTGACGTCCGTCACCTTGTAGGTACGGGTGCCCAGCTTGGTGGTCAGGGTGATCTTATCCCCGATGTCCAGCGTGTGGATCTGGCCGAAGTAGCTGTTGGCGCCGCGGTTATGGGCGGCGAGGCAGACGTTGCCGTTCCAGATGGAGGTGTCCTCGAAGTGTCCGACGCCCTTGGCAAGCGTCTTGCTGTCCGTTCCCTGATAAATGCGGACGCTCAGATCCAGCGAGGGGATCTCCAGCCTGCCGAGGGAGCCGTTTTTGTAGTAGAGGTCGCCCATCGCCTCCGTGAACAGCACGGCGGGCTGATAGCCGCTGCCGCCATTCACCGTGCTGCCCGGGGTGATGACGCCGGACGCGCTGCCGCCAATGACCGCGCCGGACGCGGGAATACCACCGGGGGCAAGGTTGGGCGTCAGGTATTCGCCGGTATGGAGCGCATTCATGCTCTCCGAGCCGAAGGCGGGCGGAATGAGGGCGGCATTTTTGCTCACATCGCCGGCGAGGACCTGGTCCAAGGCGAGGACGGACGATGGTGGGTGCTGGAAGACAATCTGCGCATTCCATCCGGTGCCAGCTATCCGCTGTTCGCCCGCGATATCGAACGCAGAATCACGCCCAGCCTGTTCCGCAACGTACGTGTGCGCGACAATCGCGATTATCCACGACTGCTGCGCCAATCCATGGATTTCGTCTCCACCGACGGCATAGCAGTGGTGCTCACCCCCGGCAGGTACAATTCCGCGTTCTTCGAACATGCATACCTGGCCGAGAAAACCGGCGCGGCGCTCGCGTTCCCCGAAGACCTCGAAGTCGTGGACAACAAAGTGTACTTCCTCGACTATGCCGGCAGGAAACACCGCGTCGGCGTGGTCTACCGCCGTCTGTCCGACGAATATCTCGACCCGTTCGCGTTCAACCCGGATTCCGTGATCGGCGTGCCGGGAATCCTGTCCGCCTACAGGTCGGGCAATGTGGCGATCGTCAACGCTCCGGGCAACGGCGCGGCCGACGACAAGGCCATCTACTATTTCGTGCCGAACATGATCCGCTATTATCTCGGCGAAGAGCCGATTCTGCACAATGCGCCGACCTACATGCCGATGTTCGACAAGGACCGCAAGGAGGTACTCGACCGGCTCGGCGAACTGGTCATCAAGGATGTGGCGGAAGCGGGCGGCTACGGCGTCGTGTTCGGCTCATCGCTCGACCGGTCGCGGCGAGAGGAACTGGCCGAACGCATCAAGGCCGAACCGCGCCGGTTCATCGCGCAGGAGGTCATCCAATTCAAGGACATCGACGTGGTGGACCCCGAAACCGGACAGATGAGCCCACGTAAATGCGATCTGCGCGCCTTCGTGGTGACCGGCAAGAACACGCACGCATGGTATTCGGGACTGACACGCTACTCGTCCATACCGGGCCAGATGATCGTCAACTCATCACAGGGCGGCGGTTTCAAGGACACCTGGGTACTGGCCAAAGAGACCGGCGTGGAGCATGATTACGCACCCGGCTCGGAGGTCGTGCGCGTGCTGGAGCAGTCCCGCAAGCACTCGCTGGCACTCGTCACCGCGTCGAAGGCCGACAACCTGTTCTGGCTCGGCCGCTACACGGAACGCGTATTCACCACGCTGAGCCAATTCTTCCCCTTCTACGACCGTGTGATGGACACGGATGTGGACGCGTTCCGACCGTTCGCCCGTGCGCTCGACCTGCCGGAGGATTTCGAGGATTTCGACGCGTTCATCCACAGCTTCCTGTACGACGAGAAGAATCCGGATTCCGTACGCAGCGCCATCGTCTACGCGTTCAACAACGCGGTGATTCTGCGCCCCGAACTTGGTTCTCGCTCGTTGCAGCAGGTGGAGTTGGCCATGAGCTCCATAGTGGAGGCATCCGAATACGGCGGCACGGACGCGGACATCTTCAAACACCGCGACATCGCGGACAACATGCTCGCCTTCTGGGGAGGTGTGGAGAATTCCCCCGTCGAACCGACTCTGAAATCGTTCATTTTCGTGGGCAAATATCTGGAACGTCTGGATCTGTACACACGATTCGGATATTCCGTGGAAGAGCTCAAGGCGCCGCTCGCCAAACTGGGCAGCTACATCCTGCCGTTGAACGGTCTGCCGGTACCGCAATGCTTCGCCGAAGGATTGCGCTGGCTGGTCGGCCAGCTGCCGCAGCGGGGATATGCGGAGCTTGCGGAAAAACTGGGGATGCTGCTGAAAGATTTCGATGGGCGCATCTCCACGAAGGATCTGAAGGATCTGGGCATGCTCAACACGATGGACATGGACGCCGCGCGACTGTGAAGAATACGTGCCACAGCCATCGCACGGTGCGTGTATAACGGCTAGAACAAGGCCCACGGCGTGGAAAACGCCGAAGGAACGACAATAATCGCTGAGGAGACGATGTGAAGAAACTGGTGTTTGACTATGAGATGAAGCTCTCATTCAGCTCGCCCGTGACCGACCATCGCTTCCAACTGCGCTGCATTCCAGCCACCGGCCCACGCCAGCAGGTGATCGACGTGGCAGTCAAAATCGAACCGGATGTGGAACTCGAAACCACCATCGATTCCTTCGATTCCGTGGTGATGACCGGATTCATTCCCGAACCGCACACCATGTTCAACTACTCGGTGACCGGCATCGCCTTCGTGGACAACGCGCATATCAAATCCGAAATCTACAAGCCGCTGTACCGCTTCAATTCGGCGTTGACAGTGCCGGGGCCGGCCATCGAAGCGTTGATCGGCATCTGCCGTGAACGCATCGCGTCCCTGCCTGCCGACTGCACGCCGATCGACCAAGCCCGTGAGGTGATGGACGAGGTGTTCAAAACGTTCGTCTACACGCCGGCCTCCACCACCATCCGCACCACCGCCGAGGAAGCGTTCGCTCAACGCAAGGGCGTATGCCAGGATTACGCGCACGTCATGCTGTCCGTGTGCCGGCACGTCGGACTCACTGCCCGATACATCGCGGGATTGCTCGGCGGCGAGGGCGCCACGCACGCATGGGTCGAAATCTACCATGATGGACGTTGGGTCGGTTTGGACCCCACACACAACCGTATGGTCGACGACAACTACATCACCATCGCCCATGGCCGCGATTACCGCGACTGCATGCTCGACATCGGCATCTTCTCCGGCTGCGACGTCAAGCAGGACCAGTGGGTCAACGCTTCCGTGCACGAGCAGGGATACTGATTCCCCGACGTTTTCTCGATGCCGGATTCCGTATTTCGGCAGATGCAAAGCAGATAAACAAAAAAGGCCGAAACGCCATTGTTTCAACCTTCATTGCATGCGGATAAGGCGAGATTCGAACTCGCGGAGGGGTTCGCCCTCACACGCTTTCGAGGCGTGCTCCTTAGACCGCTCGGACACTTATCCATTCGTCACCTGAAAACAAGCAACTTGATAATTGTGCCACAGCGGTGGCGATTGTCAAATCGGACTGGCTGCAACGGTGTGATTTCCGGCGTGTCTTGCTTTGCGCCCGACTGTGCGTCCTTAGGCGAACAGCGCTTCGTCGAAGGAAGGATAGCCCCAATCAAGCGCCAATTCGACACGGTCCGCAATCAGACCGGCAAGCACGCCCAGGGATTGCGCTCGCGAATCCGTCGACTGTTTTGCATTGGTGACGCGTGACTGGGAATGATCGTTCGCGGCATTGGAGCTTCCGGCGATTGCCGTTATCTCGCTTCGCGCGCAGTTCATTTCGATGGTGGCGTCGGTCGGTGCCGTAAGGCCGGTGGCGGAATCGAGCATCGTGTCGGGGTGGGCGAGCAAGGCGGTGGCCTCGTACGTTTTCCTACGATCGTCAATGGTGCCCGAGAAGGATGCGAACCGTTGCGATGTGGTCTTATGACGATTGCTGATATCCAGCGTCGCATGGCCGCTGTTGCGGGCCGCCAGCACTTCCATGGCGAATCCGGCACGGTCTTCGGCCTGCGCGGCGGTGGCAAGGGACTTGGAATCGACGTCAAGCGATTCGACATCGTCAAAACGCGACAGCGTGATCGGCGCGACGGCCACCGACAGTTGATCGCCCAGTGCGCGAGCCATATGACGTGCCTGCGCGCTGCGCAACGTGCCTTCGGCAAAACGCGCCGGACATTGCGCCGCGGTGTTCGTCCATGCGGAGACCGCCTGCTGCGCCGAGAAATAGCGGCGGATGATGTGCTGATGCTGGTCGTGTGCGATCTTGTTATCGGCGGTGGCATCGAAATAGGCCTTCTCGCACGGGCTTTGCCGTTGTTCGGCTTCAGCCCTGCCTGCGATCCTGGGCATGGAGCATGCCGTCAGCGCCGGCATGAGGATAGCGGTGCAAAGCAATGCGCAGACGCGTTTCGCGATAAAAGAAACCGAGCGGAAAGAAGGGGTACGTGTCTGCATGAATCATTAGACTAATATCTGACTGTGACCATTGGGCCATGCGCTCGGAATAACTTCATATAGGAGGTCTTGGAAATATGGAACTGGACCTGGCAGGAATGCACCAGCTCGCCGCTGGGCAGGGAATTGATCCCGAGACGCTGGATGCCGCACTCTCGGAAGCATTGCGACTGGCATATCTGAAAACCCCTCACGCTGCGAAGCACGCTCGCGTCGAGCTTGATCCGCGTGCGGGAAGCTTCACCGTATGGGCCCAGGACGAGATTCCTGGCGAGCCGACTGAAGACGATCCCCACCCCGCGCCGACTCTGGGCGAGGAATACGACGACACTCCGCACGATTTCGGCCGACTGGCCGCTGCGACCGCTCGTCAGGTGATCAGCCAGCTGTTCCGCAAGGCCGAGGATGACAAGGTGTTCGGCGCGTTCTCCGGTCAGAAGGGCAAGCTCATCACCGGCATCGTGCAGCAGGACGTCAAGGACACATCCAACGTGCACGTGGCCGTCGGCGACGTCGAAGCCCTGCTGCCGCGCCGCGAGCAGGTGCCCGGCGAACGCTACCGTCATGGCGAACGTATCCGCGTGTACGTGGTGAACGTGGCCCGTGGTCTGAAGGGCCCGGAAATCGTGGTGTCCCGTTCCCATCCGGAGCTGGTCCGCCGCCTGTTCGAACGTGAGGTTCCGGAACTGGTTTCGGGAGCCGTGTCGATTATGGCCATCGCCCGCGAGGCGGGCGCCCGCACCAAGATCGCCGTCCGTGCCAACACCGAAGGCGTCAACCCGAAGGGCGCGCTGATCGGCCCCGGCGGAGCCCGAGTGCGCGCCGTCATGGAGAACCTCGGTCCTGAGAAAATCGATATCGTCGACTGGTCCGCGGATCCGGCGAAATTCGTCGCCGCGGCGCTGTCTCCGGCCGTCGCCACCGGTGTGCAGGTGATCAGCGAGAAGAACAAGACGGCCATCGCCTTCATCCACGATGACCAGCTGTCCCTGGCCATCGGCAAGGAAGGCCAGAACGCACGTCTTGCGGCCAAGCTGACCGGCTGGAAGATTGGCATCGAATCCGCTGAGGCGCATGCCAAGAAGATGGCCGAATCGGCGGACCATTCCGATGGGGAAACCGAGGAATAAACAACACTTCCGGTAGACAACAAGCCCGTGGACGTACAATCCACGGGCTTGAGTATGCTGGACTCGACAATCCAAAGCGTGACGGCCATGCCGTCATGCCCAGGGAAAAGACGAGGTATCACGAACATGGTTGCACGATGAGAAGGAACAAGCTCGCCGTGAATCAGTAGCGGTCGCGCCCGTATGCGCGCGGCCCAAGATAGGAGAATTGAGTGCCGAAAGCACGCGTATATGAACTTGCCAAGGAACTTGGCGTTGACAGCAAAACCGTTTTAAGCAAACTTGAGGCGATGGGCGAATTCGTGAAGTCCGCATCGTCTACCGTTGAACCTCCCGTTGCACGCAAGCTGAGGAACGCATTCGCGTCCAGCGGACAGGGCAACGCATCTGATTCCAAGAAGCCGGGCCATACGGCCAAGAAGCCTGCCGAACCGGCATCTCATTCCATGCCAAAGCCGGCCGCTCCGTCAGCACCGAAGCCGGCTGCCCCCGCAGCGCCGAAGCCGCATCATGCCGCTTCCAAGTCCGATGCCCCGAAGCCGGGCCATCGCGCGCCGCGTCCAGGCGAATCCCGCCAGCATGGCAATCGTCCTAACGGCAACGCCCCGCGTCCGCAGGGTGGAGACCGCCGCCAGTCCGGTCGCCCGACGGCCGTTCCGGGAGCTCGCCCCCAGCATGGCAACGCTCCGCAGGGCGGCAACAACGCCAATGGCGCGAAGCCGCACACCCCGGGACCGCGCCCGGGCAACAATCCGTTCAGCCGCAAGCAGGGCATGCACACCCCGACTCCGGGTGATATTCCGCGTCCGCATCCGATGAACCGTCCGAGCGTCAACAATGGCGAAGGACGTCGTGGTGGCCGTCCGGGTCAGGGCGGTGGCCAGCGTGGCGGCTTCCGTGGTCGTCCGGGTCAGGGCGGCGCGAAGCCAGGCCAGTGGGGCCAGCATCGTCCGGGTCAGGGCGGTGGCCAGCGTCCCGCCGGCGGCGGCAATCGTTTCGGTGGCAATGGCGGCGGTTTCCAGGGCGGCAACAGCGCTCCGAGCAACGGTCCGGCACGCGGCGGCGGTCGCGGTCGTGGCGGTGCCGCAGGCGCGTTCGGTCGTCAGGGCGGCAAGTCCTCGAAGGCTCGTAAGAACCGTCTGGCAAAGCGTCAGGAATTCCAGGAGATGAAGGCTCCGGTCATCGGCGGCGTGCGCATTCCGACCGGCAACGGACAGGAAGTCCGTCTGCGTCAGGGTGCGTCCCTCGCCGATCTGGCCGAGAAGATCAACGTCAATCCGGCGGCGCTGGTCACCGTGCTGTTCCACCTTGGTGAAATGGCCACGGCCACCCAGTCCCTGGATGAGGCCACGTTCCAGATCCTCGGCGAGGAAATCGGCTGGAACATCAAGATCGTGTCCGCCGAAGAGGAAGACAAGGAGCTGCTGCAGCAGTTCGACATCAACCTGGACGAAGAGGAACTGCAGGAGGACGAGGATCTGAAGCCGCGTCCGCCGGTCGTCACCGTCATGGGCCATGTCGACCACGGTAAGACCCGACTGCTCGACACCATCCGCCGCACCAACGTCATCGAAGGCGAAGCCGGCGGCATCACCCAGCGCATCGGCGCATACCAGGTGACCGTCAACCTTGAGGGCGAACCGCGCAAGATCACGTTCCTCGATACCCCGGGCCACGAAGCCTTCACCGCAATGCGTGCCCGTGGCGCCGAACTCACCGACGTCGCGATCCTCGTGGTCGCCGCCGACGACGGCGTCATGCCGCAGACCGTGGAAGCCATCAACCACGCCCAGGCCGCGCATGTGCCGATCGTGGTGGCCGTCAACAAGATCGATAAGCCGGGCGCCAACCCGGACAAGGTCCGCGGCCAGCTCACCGAATACGGTCTGGTTCCGGAAGAATACGGCGGCAACACCATGTTCGTCGACATCTCCGCGAAGCAGGGCACCAACGTCGACAAGCTGCTCGAAGCGGTGCTGCTCACCGCCGACGCCGAGCTCGACCTGCGCGCCAACCCGGATATGGACGCCCGTGGCGCCACCGTCGAAGCCCGACTTGACAAGGGTCGTGGCGCCGTGGCTACCGTGCTGGTGCAGTCCGGTACCCTCCACATCGGCGACGCCATCGTTGCCGGCACCTCCTACGGTCGTGTCCGCGCCATGCTCGACGAAAACGGCAACCACATGCAGGAAGCCGGTCCGTCCACTCCGGTGCAGGTGCTGGGTCTGACCTCCGTGCCGACCGCAGGCGACCTGTTCCTGGTGGCCTCCGACGACCGTACCGCACGTCAGATCGCCGAGAAGCGTCAGGCCACCGAGCGTGCGGCCCAGCTGGCCAAGCGCCGCAAGGTCGTTTCCCTCGAAAGCCTCAAGGAGCAGTTCGCCAAGTCCGAGGTGGATATGCTCAACATCGTCATCAAGGGCGATTCCTCCGGTTCCGTCGAGGCTCTGGAAGATTCCTTGATGAAGATCGAGGTGTCCGACGAGGTCGGCATCCAGGTGATCCACCGCGGCGTCGGCGCCATCACCCAGAACGACGTCAACCTGGCCACCGTCGACAAGGCCGTCATCATCGGCTTCAACGTCCGTCCGAACCGCCAGGTGGCGGATCTGGCCGAACGCGAAGGTGTGGAGATCAAGTACTACTCGATCATCTACAAGGCCATCGAGGACATCGAAGCATCCCTCAAGGGCATGCTCAAGCCGGAATACGAAGAGGTCGTCACCTCCCACTCCGAGATCCGCGAGATCTTCCGCTCCTCCAAGTTCGGCAACATCGCCGGCGTCATGGTTCAGGACGGCGAAGTCAAGCGTGGTACGAAGTGCCGTATCCTGCGCAACGGCATCGCCACCGTCAACGACCTCGAGATCTCCTCGCTGCGTCGTTTCAAGGACGACGTCAACTCCGTCAAGGAAGGATACGAGGCTGGCATCAACCTCGGCACCTTCAACGACATCGAGATCGGCGATATCATCGAGACCTTCGAAATGCAGGAAATCGAGCGTAAGTAGCCGAGTGCTTCGAGCTTCGCATCGATAACCAGGTAAGGAACGCCCACAGCCGGTTCACGACTGCGGGCGTTCCGTGATACAATAAGAACTTTTCACCAAAAGGACAGCAATGGCAGGAACCAATCCCCGCGCCGCGCGCATCGCGGCGTTGATTCAGCGTGTGATCGCATCGTCCATGGAGGCGCAGCTGCACGACAAGCGACTGGCCAACGTGACCATCACCGAAGTGCGCGTCACCAACGATCTGCAGATCGCGAAAGTCTACTGGACCCAGCTCGGCCATGAAGGACACGAGCAGGGCGAACGCCGCCGCGCGCAGCAGGCCCTGAACCAGGCCAAAGGACGCCTGCGTTCCCTGGTAGGCACCAAGGCCGGACTGCGACTCACCCCGCAACTGGAATTCATCTTCGACGAAGTGCCGGGCGAGGCCCATGAGATCGAGGACATCCTCGCGCTCGCACACAAGCGCGACGAAGAACTCGCCAAGTCCCGCGCCAACGCGCAATACGCCGGCGACGCCGATCCGTACAAGCACGACGAGCCCGATGATGACGACTTCGACGATGATGACGATGTCGAGGTCGAGGATTGGGACGATGACGACGAAGCCTGACAACTCCGGTCTGCTGGTCATCGACAAGCCGCAGGGCGTCACCAGCCACGATGTGGTCGCGGCGGTGCGTGGCGCCCTGCAGATGAAACGCGTCGGCCATGCCGGCACGCTCGACCCGATGGCCACCGGCGTGCTGGTGGTCGGCTTCGGCAACGCCACACGTCTGCTCAACTACATCGTCGACCACGACAAAACCTACCTGGCCACCATCAGACTCGGCCAGCGCACCACCACGGACGACGCCGACGGCGAACTGCTGCCGGAGGAGGGAACTATCGCCGAATTCCCTTCACGACAGACCGTTGAAGACGTCATCGCCCATCATTTCACCGGGCGCATCGAGCAGGTGCCGAACTCCTATTCAGCCATCAAAATCAACGGCCAGCGCGCCTATGATCTGGCCCGAGAAGGCAAGGATGTGGACCTCAAGGCCCGTCCGGTGACCATCTCGGAATTCAGTGTTTCGGCAGTGCGATACGGCTATGCTTCGACCACATGCGCGGGATCACCTCTTGCCGATGCCGTCGAAATCGCCCCGGAGGAATCCTGGCATGCCGAAACCGACGGGCAAAACGAACCGAACATGCAGCCAGTCATGGAACTCGACGTGGCCGTGACCTGCTCGGCCGGCACCTACATCCGCGCACTCGGCCGCGATCTGGGCTCCGAACTCGGTCTCGGCGGCCATCTGACCATGCTGCGCCGCATCCGCGTCGGGCGTTTCTCGGTGGACATGCCGAACGTCATGACCGCCCATACGGAAGCCAAAACCTTCACCAACCGCGAAGGCATCGAAGTGACACGCAACCGTGCGGTGCTCGACGATGCCGAGCATGCCGTTGACCACGCACTCGACCTGGTCGCCAGCGCGGCCGCTTCCATTTCCATGGACATGCTTCCCGTCACCGAACAGGAGGCGACGGATCTGCGGTTCGGCCGTAGAATCGCCCACGACATCCATACGACCATGGCCGCGTACGTTCCCGAAACCAACGATCTGGTGGCGATCGTGGAACGCGCCAAACGTGGCGAGACCAAGCCGGTCGCGGTCTTCAACTGAAACAATCAAGACCGGCCGGCACGCAATACGAACACGACAAACACACGGACAATACGCAAAGAAGGACACATGAAGACGATCACGCTTACCCCCGATGCCAGCGGCATGGTGGATTGGCCGACCCTGAGCAACGACAAGAAGTCCGTGGTGACCATCGGCTCATTCGACGGCATGCATCAGGGACATCAGGCGGTCATCCGCCGTGTGACCGAACTCGCCGAACAGGAGCAGGCGTTCTCCGTGGTGGTGCTGTTCGACCCGCGTCCCGCGCTGGTGCACGCTTACGCCGCCAAACATGACGGTCAGGAACCGCCCGCAGGCGCGCCTGACACGCAGGCGCTGACCAGTGTGGACGAACGGCTGCGCGCCATCGACGCCATCGGCGTGGACTACACGCTCATCGTGCGCTACACCATGGCATTCGCCGCGAAATCATACCGCTTCTTCCTTGGCCAGATGGTCGGCAAACTCGGCATGCGCACGCTGGTGCTCGGCTCCGACGCCGCCATGGGCGCGAACCGCGCCGGAAACGTGAAGGCCATTGAGAATCTGGCGCTCGCCACCGGCGTGTTCCAGCTGGAGGTCGTGGACGATTTCGGTCCGGGGCTGACCCGAGTGCCGGTCAATGCGAAGCCGGTGATGCCGTCCGAACCCGGCGAGCCTTCCGACCCTCTGGAGGGGGCTTCCAAGGCCGAACGACGCGCATGGAGCAAGAAGCATCAGGCCAAGGAAGTGCGCACGTGGAGCTCCACCAATGTGCGCTATCTGCTGAGCCAAGGCCGTATCAAGGACGCAGACGCGATACTCGGCCACGCGCATGCCGTGGAAGGCACCGTGGTGCATGGCGAGGAACGCGGCCGCACCATCGGATTCCCGACCGCCAATCTGAGCGAGAACGTCGCCGGATACCTGCCGGTGGACGGCGTGTACGCCGGCTGGCTGGTCGATTTGGGGGAGAAGTCCGCTGACGGTGGCGAAGAAGCCGGGGAGAAGCCGGCCGACGGCGTATCGCAGCAGTATGATGCTTCGTCCGTCAACGCGCGCGTGGCCATGCAGTCGCCACACCGCTGGCCGGCGGCCATCTCCATCGGCACCAAGCCGACGTTCAACGAGGACGGTGACGCCGAACGCGTGGTGGAAGCCTACGCCATCACCGATGACTGGTTGGACCTGTACGGCCATCAGGCGCGCGTGGAATTCGCTGGATTCCTGCGCCCGCAGATCAAATTCGATTCGGCCGACGATCTGGTGGTCGAGCTGAAACGCAACGTCGAGGAGACGAAGCGCCTCACCGCTTGAGACGGATCGGTTCGATTGATTTGATTGGTTCGATTGACGCGAATCATTGACGCCATCCGTGTTTTGTTACCCAAACGGGCTTTCCCGGGTTGCAAAATGCGGATGGCGATGCCGTTTGGGCATCGGCGACCTATCGCAGAATCGCGGCCAACGCGTCCTGCAACGTATCCGCCTGCACCACGCCCATTCCCGGCACGGCGACGTTCTTGCGCAGCGTCGGCACAACGGCGGTGGTGAAACCAAGACGCGCCGCCTCACGAAGCCGATATTCCAGTCTCGGCACC
>ENA-UAYF01001140-UAYF01001140.1-human-gut-metagenome-genome-assembly--contig:-NODE-1140-length-11903-cov-11.540007_pt1 | contig 11903 bp, 10 predicted proteins | sample MGYA00244017_ERZ654600 | MGnify/ENA primary metagenome ERZ654600 (study PRJEB26926, sample SAMN06164490) | human gut metagenome | biome: ENVO:00009003; feature: ENVO:2100002; material: ENVO:00002003... | reverse complement strand
TGACCGCCACCGGTCAGGAGGTGTTCCACAACTACTTCGGCCCCTTCAACGAGGGCTTCCTGTATGCTCCGGCAGGCGATATCGAAGCGCTGGAGGAGCTGGTGGACCGCACAACCTGCGCCGTGATGCTGGAACTCATTCAGGGCGAGGGCGGCGTGATGGCGCTGGACCCGGACTACGTGCAGGCCGTGCGCAAGCTCTGCGACGAAAAAGATCTTGTGCTCATCGTAGACGAGGTGCAGACCGGCGTGGGCCGCACCGGCACCTTCCTGTGCTGCGAGCACTACAACCTCAAGCCGGACGTGGTCACGCTGGCCAAGGGTCTGGGCGGCGGCCTGCCCATCGGCGCAGTGCTGATGAACGAAAAGGTAGCCGCAGGCATGGGCCCCGGCACCCATGGCTCCACCTTCGGCGGCAACCCGGTGGTCTGCGCCGGTGCCAACGTGGTGGTGGACCGCATGGACCAGAGCTTCCTTGCCAATGTCAACGAGCGCGCCGTCCAGCTGCGCGCAGGCATCGCAAAGCTGCCCCATGTCAAGAGCATTTCCGGCATCGGCCTGATGGTGGGCATCGAATTCTACGACCTCAAGGCCGCAGATGTGCTGGCCGCCTGCCGCGAAGCGGGCCTGCTGGTGCTGACAGCCAAGACCCGCCTGCGCCTGCTGCCGCCGCTGACCCTCAGCGAGCACGATGTGGACATGGCGCTGGAGATCCTGAGCGATGTGCTGGGCAAGATGGAGCCGACGGCTCCGAAGGAGCAGGCATGAAAAATCTGCTGAAAATGAGCGACCTCTCCCCTGCCGAGCTGACCCACATTTTGGATGTGGCCGATCAGCTCAAGGCACAGCAGAAGCTGGGTGGCACGGCCCCGCTGCTGGCAGGAAAGACGGTTGCCCTGATGTTCTCCAAGGCATCCACCCGCACCCGCACCAGCTTTGAGGTGGGTGTGTACCAGCTGGGCGGTCTGGGCAACTACATGAACACCGCCGAGCTGCAGGCCGGGCGCGGCGAGCCCCTCAAGGACACCGCCCGGGTGCTGGGCCGCTACTACGACTGCGTGGTGTGGCGCACCTACCGCCAGAGCGATCTGGAAGAGTTTGCCGAGCTGGCCGGTGTGCCGGTGATCAACGGCCTGACGGATTACGCCCATCCCTGCCAGGTTCTGGCCGACCTGATGACCATTCGGGAGCGCCGGGGCAGCCTTGCGGGCCGGAAGCTCTGCTTTGTCGGCGACGGCAGCAGCATGGCAAACAGCCTCATCGTGGGCGGACTGCTGGCTGGGATGCAGGTCACCTGCGTCTGCCCGCAGAGCTACCGCCCGGCGGCGGATGTGCTGATGTTCGCCCACAAGTATGGCAGCGCCTTCCACCTGACCGCAGACCCTGCCGAGGGTATTCAGGATGCCGACGTGGTGGCAACGGCTGTGTGGAACACCGCCAAGCCCGGCACGCCGGAAAGTGAGCAGCGCCTGCGGGATTTTGTGGGCTTCCAGCTCACCGGCAAGCTGCTGGAAAGCGCAAAGCCCGATGTCATGGTGCTGCACTGCCTGCCCGCCCACCGGGGCGAGGAGATCTCCTCGGCGGTGTTCGAGCAGCACGCACCGGAAATCTTCGATGAAGCCGAGAACCGCCTGCATGTGCAGAAAGCCGTGCTGGCCATTCTTCTGGCGGGAAAATAAAAACAGAACGCCAACAGGGCCGCCGCACATTGTTTGTGCGGCGGCCCTGTTTTTTATCGTGGGAGATTTGTTGGTGGAATAGAGCGTTGGCTGTGCGCTGCGGTGAAATGGCGTCAACCGATACGTTGCTGGTGCTCGTCCCCATAGGTCTCTATGTAGCGGAAGAACAGGTATTCGCACAGCATCAGCAGCTGTACGCGGGACTGCACCGGAAGGCCGGAGCACACAAAGTTTGTGGCGTTGACATACAGGTTTTCATCTGCCATGCCGCTGAGGGTATTGTTGCCGAGATTTGTAAAGGAAACCAATGCGGCACCACGGCTTTTGGCAACCGTTGCAGCGGCAATGATCAGACTTGTTTCGCCGGAAATGGAAAGGGCCAGAACCAGATCATCGGAAGTCAGCTGCCGGGCGCTGATATTCATCAGGGTGCTGTCATCGTAACAGAAGGCGGCCTTGCCGATGGTCTGCAGCCGCTTTGCAAGTTCGGAGCCGGGCATTCTGCTGCTGCCTACGGCATACAGCTCAATGCGGCGGCTGCAGTGGATCAGCTCTACGATACGCTCTACGGTCTCCTCCGAAACCATCTCGATGGTTTTATGGATATCCCGGAAAAAGTCGGTCGGGTGAGACTTTCGCGGCGTTTCCTCCGGCTCAAACAGATCCATGCGCAAAGATGCCTTAAAATCGGAATAACCACTGAAACCGAGCTTCTTGCAAAAACGGACGACAGAAGCCGGTGAGATGAACAACCGGTCCGCAAGTTCCGTCACTTTGAGATTGGCGATCTCGGTGTGGTTGCGAATGCAGTAAGAAAGAAGCTCATTATCGTTTTTGTTCAGTTGGGGCGTGTGTTCTGCAATGCGGGTGAAAAAGTCCATGATGTCCTCCGGCGGGAAGGCTTTGAAGAAAGTTAGCAGGTGTGAAAATATTTTCAGACTCTGGAATTGTTTCAACTTGGGCAAACTGGTTCAAAACTTTCAAAACGCCTTTAAAAAAATGTTCATATCGGTTATATTATAGTCACTCTCCAAAGCGCGCGCAAGGGTAAAATCAGAAACATGATCGCAAAACGAATGTGAGGTTTCAAAAATGGAAGGATTTAAAGTTGTTATTGTCGGCGGCGGCTCCAGCCATACCCCCGGCATTATCCAGAGCCTGATTGCAAATCTTGACCGCTTCCCGCTGAAAAAGCTGGTGCTGTACGATATTGACCCGGATCGTCTGGAGCTGGTCGATACCCTGTGCGGCTCGCTGATCGCAAAGCTGGATCCGGAATGCGTCTACTTCACCACCACGGACCCGGAAAAGGCCTACACCGATATTGACTTTGCCTTTGCTCAGATCCGTCAGGGCGGCATGGAAATGCGTGAGAAGGACGAGAAGATCTCGCTGGAGTTTGGCGTTGTGGGTCAGGAGACCTGCGGCCCCGGCGGCATGGCATACGGCCTGCGTTCCATCCCCGGCGTGTTCCAGGTAATCGACGATGTGCGCAAGTACGCACCCGAGGCATGGATCATCAATTACTCCAACCCTGCTGCGATCGTGGCTGAGGCCACCCGCCGCAAGTACAACAACTATAAGATCCTGAACATCTGCGATATGCCGGTAGCCATCATGCTGTCCTTCGCAAAGATGCTGGGTCTGGAAAAATACAACGATGTGGACCCGGTCTACTTTGGTTTGAACCACTTTGGCTGGTGGACCCACCTGTACGACAAGAGCGGTGTGGACCGTATGCCGGAACTGAAGGAAAAGATCATGAAGTTCGGTCTGGCTGCTTCTCATGATAAGCACCACTCCGATCCTTCCTGGCGCCACACATGGGAAAACTTTAAGGAAATCCTCACCGACTTCCCGGAGTATCTGCCCAATACCTACCTGCAGTACTATCTGTATGCCAAGGAAAGCGCCGAGGATATGGATCCCAACTACACGCGTGCCAACATGGTCATGGATGGCCGTGAGAAGGACATGATCGAGCAGGCAAAGCTGATCCGCGAGAGCGGCGGCAAGAAGGAAGCAAACCTGAATCTGTTCAATGCTTTTGGCGATTTTATTGTGGATGTGGCATGTTCCATTGCCTATAACAATGCGGACCGCTATCTGGTCATTGTGGAAAACAAGGGCTGCATCCCGCAGATGCCGTATGATGCCATGGTGGAAGTTCCCTGCTACCTGCGCAAGTGGGGCCCGGAGCCTGTTACCATCGGCAATATCCCCCAGTTCCAGCTGGGCATGATGATGCAGCAGGTCTCTTCGGAAAAGCTGATCGTGGATGCTTATTTTGAACACTCCTACCAGAAGGCACTGGAAGCATTCACGATGAACAAGACAGTTCCCTCTGCCAAGGTGGCACGCAAGATCCTGGATAAGATGATCGAAGCCAATAAGGGCTACTGGCCCGAACTGCACTGAGATCCTCAGGAGGTAAATCATGGAGAAGAGAGAGAAGAAAGTTACCTTTTCACAGTTCCAGAAACTGGGAAAAGTTCTAATGACGCCTGTCATGATCCTGCCCATCGCAGGTATTCTGGTGGGCATTGGCTCTGCGTTCACGACAAAGAACATTGTGGCACTGTGGCCGGTTCTGGGCAATACCTATGTCAAGCTGTTCTTTAATCTGCTCAAGGCCATGGGCAATACCATTAACTCCTATCTTCCAATCATTTTTGCTGTTTCCGTTGCCATCGGCTATGCGGAAAAGGAAAAGGGCATCGCAGCATTGTCCAGCGTGATCGGTTTCCTCGCCATGAACAATGTGATGAATATCCTGCTGACCAGTCTGGGCATTCTGGACCCTGCGGCGATGAAGACCGGCCAGTCCATGGTCATGGGCATCGCTTCGCTTGACACCGGTGTATTCGGCGGTATTCTGGTGGGTCTGCTGGTTGCAAAGCTGCATAACAAATACTATAATATTCAGCTGCCGCCGGTTCTGGGCATCTTCTCAGGCACAAAATTCGTGCCGATGATCTCGCTGCTGGCCTGCTCTGCGCTGGGTCTGGTAATGTCTGTGGTGTGGCCCTTCGTTCAGACCGGTCTGGGCTTCATGGGCGAGATCATTTATGACACTGGCATGGCAGGCAGTGTGATCTATGGTCTGGCAGAGCGTGCGCTGCTGCCTTTTGGCCTGCATCACTTTATTTACACTCCGTTCTTCTTCACAAACCTTGGCGGTTCCATGGTCATTGATGGCACGCTGTATGAAGGCGCAGTGAACATTTACAACGCCATGCTGGCTTCTCCGGATGCCATGTTTGACGTGAACATTACCCGCTTTATCATGAACGGCAAGGTTATTTTTGCTATGTTTGGTCTGCCCGGTGCGGCTCTGGCCATGTACCATTGCGCAAAGCCGGAGCGCAAGCCTCAGGTCAAGGCGCTGCTGATCGCAGCCATTATCCCTTCGATCTTTACCGGTATCACGGAGCCCATCGAGTACAGCTTCCTGTTTGCAGCTCCCCTGTTGTTCGTGGTGCACGCTGGCTATGCAGGTCTGGCCTACCTGCTGACTTACATTTGCAAGGTGAATATCCCGGGGCCCAGTTCCTTCGGCGGCCCTTTCCTGAGCACGATCTTCAATGGCATCATGCAGGCGGATAAAGGCTCTAACTGGATCTGGGTGTTCATCATTGGCATTCCCTGCTTCTTCCTGTACTATTTCACCTTCCGCTTCATGATCACCAAGTTCAACTACAAGACTCCCGGCCGCGAAGATGATGGCCAGGAGGTCAAGAAGCTGGACAAGAAAATGAGCGACGAGATGATGGCGACCATCATTGAAGGTCTGGGTGGTGCAGACAATATCCAGCACGTGGATGCCTGCTTTACTCGACTGCGCGTCAAGGTCAAAGACAAGGCTCTCGTTATGCCGGATACTGACTGGAAGCAGAAAACGGGTGCAAACGGCGTCGTTCAGGTCGCAGATGGTGTGCAGATCATCTACGGTGCCAAGGCTGATATCTACAAAAACAACCTCAAGAGCGCTCTGAACATGGACTGATTTTTCAGTGCCGGTCAGGGTTTCCCGAATAAACAGCGAGGGCATCTGCCAACGGCAGATGCCCTTTCTGCATACAAAAAAATCAAACCTTTGCGGCACCGCGGTCGAGGATCTTATCGAACCGGGCAAAGAAGGTGATGGTGGTGATGGTGGCGGCCAGAATGTCGCTGACCGGCTCGGCCAGAAACACGCCGAACACTGCATCCGGCAGCAGGTGCGGCAGAATGAAGATGAGAGGGATCAACAGAATGATCTTGCGCAGGCAGGCCAGCAGCAGGCTGACCTTAGCCTGCCCCAGCGCCATAAAGCTCTGCTGGCAGGCAATCTGGAAGCCCATGGCAAAAATGCCCGCCATGTAAATGCGCATGGCCCACGTGGTGTACTGGATCAGTGCGGTGTCCGAGGTGAAAATGCCCGCCACCGCGCCGGGAAACAGCATCATCAACAGCCAGAACAAGCAGGTGTAGGCCCCGCACAGCGTCAGCTGAAAACGGAAGGCTTCCTTGACGCGGGCCTTCTTGCCTGCGCCGAAGTTGAAGCTCATCACCGGCTGTCCGCCCTGACAGATGCCCTGAATGGGCAGCGTGCACAGCTGGGATGCACTGGTGATGACGGTCATGGCACCCACGGCCACATCGCCGCCGTACCGCGCCAGACTGGAGCTGAAGCTGATGGAAAGCAGGCTCTCGGTGGAGAGCATCACAAAGGTGGAGATGCCCAGAGCCATCACCGGCAGGATGACATTGCGCTCCGGGCGCAGGTAGTCTCTGCGCAGGCGCAGGATGGTCTTTTTGCCGGTGAGAAAGCGGATGATCCATGCCGCGCCCACGGCCTGACTGAGCACCGTGGCAATGGCCGCGCCCCGCACGCCCAGCCCGAACCCGAAGATCAGGATGGGGTCGAGGATAATGTTGATCACCGCGCCGATCACGGTGGTAAGCATACTGGTCTTGGCAAAGCCCTGCGTGGTGATAAAGGGGTTCATGCCCAGCACCACCAGCACGAACACCGAGCCTGCAATGTAGATGCGGCTGTAGCTCAGGGCGTACGGCAGGGTGACATCGCTGGCACCGAACAGCCGCAGCAGCACCGGTGCCCCGGCATAGAAGCCAATGGTCAGCACCACAGCAAAGAACATCAGCACGGTAAAGCTGTTGGAGATGATCTTTTCGGCCCGCTGCCTGTCCCCCTGCCCCAGAGCAATGGCGGTGCGCGGCGCGCCGCCCGCGCCCACCAGCATGGCAAAAGCGTTCAGCAGCATCAGAATGGGTGTGAACAGCCCCACGCCGGTCAGCGCTGCCGCGCCAATGCCCGCAATGTGGCCGATGTAAATGCGGTCCACGATGTTATACAGCAGGTTCACCACCTGCGCCACCACGGCGGGGATCATGAGCTGCAGCATCAGCTTTTTGATGCTGCCGGTGCCCATATCTTGTTTTGCCTGTGCCATTGGAATGCTCTCCTCTGTACTTCAAATTTGAAAAATATCGTTCCTATTATACTCGGCTCCCGCCCAAAAGAACAGCCTTTTTTGCAAAGAAACCGCGCTTTCTGCCCCAAAAACGCAAAACGGCCCGGCTGCGTATGTCTTGCAGCCGGGCCGTGCCGTAACGGAAGAAAAGTGTTGACGGAAAACCGCTTTTTTGCTATACTATAAAGGCTAATATATGGAGATGTATCGAAGCGGTCGTAACGAGAACGACTCGAAATCCGGGTGGATGCTTCGCCGCATTTCTCCATTTCACACGAGGAAACGTCAGATTTTGATGTTCTGGCAGGCTTTTTAACCTGTCTGAACGATGCGTTTTCTAACAATATTCTAGCATTAAATTTCTAAGATTCAAGAGGAAATCGACAATATACAAATTGCAATTTCTTCTTAAAATACAACGTGGAGTAGTACTCAAGTGGTCGAAGAGGCGTGACTCGAAATCTAACTGGCTTTTTGGAAGTGGTTTTCCGGTTTTGCTAGGTTTCATGCGGGTTTTCCGACTTCGTGAGTGAACGATTTTCGGCCGTTCTCTCCTGAAATTCTCTCCAAAGTTTTCCCGGAATGCACGGAGCATTCTAAAATTTAATATCTGGAGCATTACTCAAGTGGTCGTAAGAGGTCGCACTCGAAATGCGATAGGCCGGGAGACCGGTGCCAGGGTTCGACTCCCTGATGCTCCGCCAAATCGAATGGACAGATGAATTTTATTCGTCTGTCCATTCTTTTTTGCCGGAACATCGCCCGTCCACCCTGTCTTGTGGGCGTATGGCATCATGCTGACGCATTGCCATAGCCCAGTCCTTCCAGCATCGCCTGTGCCGACGAGAGCTTGGAAGCGTAATCGAGGTGGGCATAAATATTGGCGGTGGTGGAGAAGTCACTGTGACCCAGCCATTCCTGAATCTGCTTCATGGGAACGCCGTTTGCCAGAAGAAGGCTGGCGCAGCTATGACGCAGGTCGTGGAAGCGGATAGGACGCAGCCCGTTTTTCTCCAACAGCTTCGGGAACTGCTCGGAAACGTAATTGGGGCGGATGATGTTCCCGATCTCGTCCACACACAGATAGCCCAGATACTCCCGGTTGTAGCTTTTACCGCACAGGCGGCGGTAGGTTTCCTGCTGACCTTTCAGCATCAACAGGCGGTCACGGATGGGCGGCACAAGGGGCAGCGTCCGCAGACTGGATTTCGTTTTTGCACGGTCTGCCTGCACCAGAACCTTTTTGCCGTCGATGGATGCCTGCGTGACGATGTGCTTGACCTCCAGCGTGTTGGCTTCAAAGTCGATGGCATCCCATTTCAGACCCAGCACCTCGCTGCGGCGCAGACCATAGAAAGATGCCAGCAGAACCGGGATCTCCAGCTTGGTGCCCTCTGCGACCTCCGTCAAAGCATGAATCTCTTCGGCGCTGTAATAGCTGCCTTTGAACGCATTCTTCTTCGGACGCTCGACCTTATCTGCCGGGTTGGTGGGAATCAGGTCGATCTTCACCGCATACTTCAACGCCTTGTGGATGTTTGCATGATAATGGATCACCGAATTTGCCTTGACCCGTTCAAGCTGTTTGTTGTAGAAATCCTGCAAGTCAGTGGCTTTCAGGTCTACCAGCTTGATGCCGCGCTTTCGGAAATAGGGAACGATCACACGCTCCACCATTCCCTGATAGCTGGCATAGGTCGTGATCTGGACAGTGCTTTTCGTGACTTCCAGCCATTTCAGCATGAAGTCCGAAAAAAGAATGTCATCGTCTAAGCGAATCTCCGCAGGTGCGGTGGGAACCATGAAGTTCCGCCGACGTTCCAGCAAAAGAGCCTCGGCTTTCTTCTTGTTCCTCTTGACGGACAGACCGGTGGCTTCCCACTTGGTCTTTCGCTTTCCGTCTGCGTCCTTGTAACTCAGAACGATGTAGTAGAAGTCGTTTTTTTCTTGCAGATGCCCTGCTACCATAGTGTTTCCTCCTGTCTTTGCATCCACTTGAATATGTAACTTCTGCCGCTGACACCATCAGTGTACCCAACGGCAGGAGAGAATGCAAGGATGTCACGCTCGGATGGTGTGACCGGGTGCGAATCCGATGAGATAAGTCAAAAGATGTGCCTTGGGGATGCGGTAGGAGCGTCCGACCTTCAAATGCTGGACGCTCCCTTTTTTCAGAATCGCATACCCGGTTTTTGTGCTGACGCTCAATATCTCGCACATCTGGTCGATGTTCAGCACATCCGGGTAATCCCGGAGCATCACACGGTACGCATCACGGGGATTCAGATTTTCCTCGCCCAAATAATCCTCCTTTTATATACTAACAGTTTTATTTTTGAAAAATAGTTCATTGAGGTCGAGGCTGGAAACAACGCCTTTCTCAATCTCCTGCATTTCATCCTGCGTAAGCCGCCCTAAGAAGCGCTGTACGCGGCTTTTGTCTATCGTGAAGATCTGTTCCAGCTGAACCACAGACGGCTTCTCAAAGGCTGTGTTGTGGGCTATCAGAACGTGTGTGGGCTGGTATTTCTTTTTCTCGGTGCGGGAAGTCACTGTCGCCACAATAAGGGTAGGCGCATAGCGGTTTCCTACGTCGTTTTGCAGAACCACCACAGGGCGGGTGCCGCCCTGCTCGGAGCCGATGTGCGGCTCCATGTCTGCATAGTAAATGTCCCCTCTGAGATATTTCCAGTCTTTTGGTATGATAGCGATCAGACCTCCTATCCTTCTATATGTAGCAAGAGCCACCCGTTTATGGCAGGCGGCTCTTGCTGGAAAAAGGAGTATGCCGATAAAGGCGAGAGCATCAACGTTTTACAGGAAGGCTCAGAGAACGGCTGGAGCCATTGTAAATCTCCAGAATCTGCTTCATGTGGCGGTCGGCGGTGTTGCCCGTGTCCTTCCGTGCATTTTTGGTGATGGTTTTGGGGTGCACCGTGGAGAGCCGTGCAATCAGACGCTCCCGGCTGTACTCATCCCGGTACATTGCTACAAAGCGGGTAACGCCGTGGAGGATGCCGGACAGGAAGGAATCGGAATCGCCCCACCATGCCTCCACGATGATCTTCAGGGCTTCCTGATAGATGTCAGAACCGTAGTTCTTGTAAATATAATAGGCAGAGCGGATGCAGTAGATCTTCCACTCGGCTCGGATGCCATCCAGTGCAAAAGTAGCACCAGTTGCTTCGGTGGCTGCAACAAATGCACAGGCATCCTCATCTTCTGCCACGATGTCAGCACGAAGCCGCTCACCTGCGGTCAAATCGGTGGAAATGCCCGTCTGAACAGCAAACAAAAGGGCTTCATCCTTTTTGGAAAGGCCGTGAAAGACTTTGCAGAGAATCGGGAGGTCATGACCGCCGTTGCAGGCGATACGAGCTTCGATGGTGTTCTGACCATCAAAAACATGGTAGCGACCATCACGGTAGCTGACTCTCGGTTCGTTGGCAACGTACTCCGAAAAGGTGGCAGAAATCTCCTCCACCTTTCTGGTGCGCAAAACACGCTGGTATTCCGCGCAGGGGGTCAAGAGTGCGCTGTCGATGTAGCGCATCTCGCAAACACATTCGGGCAGCTTGGCAAGGTTCAGATTAGAAATCATCATAGCACTCTCTCCTTTATCGTCTGAAGATAGGCAGAAGTGTCATCAATCAGAAAAAGAATGGCACTTCGGCAGTCGTTGTCCTCAAAAACATCGGGATAGTCTTTGAATACGAGATTCCAGCGGCGGATAAAATCCTCCTTTGCGCCCTGAACTTCGCACATCATAATTGAGCCGTTCGCAACGGTCGTTTTATGATGGCGGTTGTCAATGGATTGCCGAAGTCGTTTTCGATCTTCGTCGGTAAGACAGCGTTTGTGACTTTGGATACTCCTTTTGAAATCCGGGGGCGAATTGCTTACGGGTGTGATTTCGCTCTCGGTATGGACTTCATCGGAATCAGGAGCATCGTCGGCAACAACATCGGATTTTTCCGGGCTTGTCGGCTTCTTAGCTTTCCGGTCCTTCTTGGGTTTGCGCAGCTCCTTGATGATTGCCGGGATTTCTTCTTTTGGGGTTTGCGCCAAAGCGGTGATCTCGGCATCGGAAGCCTTGATATGTCCGGTCAGTATTTCCTCCATTACACCGGGGACGGCAGCTTCCGCCGCATCAACGCCTTTCGCATACTTTTCAGCTCGACGAACAAATATTGGGGTAACGCCGTTTTTGGCAGCAATACGTTCGCAGGTGCGTCCTTCGGCTGACCTCATGTGATCATTTTGAGCACATGAGGTAAATCTCCCAGATTCATCATGTTCTCTATGTGTTGAACCACCCACAGAAAGTTTTTCATTTTCGTAGGCTTTCCCCATCAAGAACTTCCGGCGTTCCGGGTCAAGGTTTCTGCGCCCCAACTGATTCTGACAAATCCATGCCAGTGCAGCATAACGGTCAGGCAACTGGATTTCCTTCACTTCAAAAGCGATCTCCGGGTGATGCTTGAGGATGCGATACCGGGAATGTCCATCCAGTATGTAACCGTTCCAGATGATGAGCGGATTCAGGAGCCGCCGCTCCTGAATCATATTCTGCTCTAAGATGTGCTCCTCCTCGGCGTTCAGCGGCGGGATCTTGCCCTGAAACTCCGGGTCGATCTTAAGCGCATCTAGCCCTTTCAGAGCTAAGTTTCCGCTGTCGATCGGCATCTGCCAGCACCTCCTCGTATTATAAAAGAGTAGTATTTATAGACCGCTCTCCAGCGGTATGC
>ENA-UAYF01001133-UAYF01001133.1-human-gut-metagenome-genome-assembly--contig:-NODE-1133-length-11937-cov-16.001178_pt1 | contig 11937 bp, 20 predicted proteins | sample MGYA00244017_ERZ654600 | MGnify/ENA primary metagenome ERZ654600 (study PRJEB26926, sample SAMN06164490) | human gut metagenome | biome: ENVO:00009003; feature: ENVO:2100002; material: ENVO:00002003... | reverse complement strand
CGCGTGCGGGCAGACATTGCTGTCCGGGCGGTCGAAGTAGTTCCTGTAGGGATTCTCACCGCAGATTTCCGGCGCGTTGACGTATCGCTTAAGGTTCGGATTGTTCGCCCCGGTGCTGTGGATTATGATACCTGCCGGGCTGCCTGTCGGCATGGGGCGGGCGGCTTTGAACGCTCCATTACTGCGGGCGTATGCTTCAAATGTTATCGCCATCGTCACTATCCTCCTTGTGCGCGCCATCAGCCAACCCCTCGCCGATGGTGTATCCGACTACCGCAGCGGTAGCCATAATGCAGCCGCTGACTGTAGTTGCGTCCTCATCGCCGCCGCCGAATGCCAGGATAAGTCCCGACACCAGCGCCGCCACGGATACCCACCATTTACGCGATGTAAGCTTTCTCTTCCAGTCAATTTTCATAATGTTTCTCCTCCTCGATAGTAGTCCAGTCCTCGGAAAGCATGTCAGTCTGGCTTGCAAGCCAGGGCACAAACTTTCCATCGGCGGTTTTCATACCTATCCACGGGCTCAGATTCTCTTTCGGAACCCCAAGCCCGATCTCAGCAATTATCCCCCACTTGCTTGATGGCACGTACAGCAGGTACATCCCCTTGCCGTTCCAACCCGCGCGTGCTACTTTCTTACCCTGTTTCAGTGTTTCGATTGCCTGTCCAAAATTCATAGTGTTTTTCCTCCTCAGTTATTTGGTAATTCCATAAGGTCGTTGTAAAGCTCGGTCGCGACATCATTGCCGCCAAGGGCGCGGTACGCCTTGTATGCTATTGTGAGCGCTTCGCGCGCGTATATCGGGCACTTCCCGCGCTCCGTATACTTTTCATGCGACCGGATTATCTCGGCTCTGAGCAGGCACTGCACGCCTGCTTCAAGCTGCTCAGTGCGCTCATCACGCTTTTGTTTACGGGCTGAAATCGTCGTGAAAAGCACATTCGCGACGGTGACGCCAGCGCCGATAAGCGCTACAATGATATTGTTATCCATCACATGCCCTCCATATCTGCGAGCTCCGCACGGAGCTGTGCCGCTTCTTCCTCCAGCGCCTTGAGCCTGCTCTTGTCCTCGTCCGTGCCTGCGCCCGCGACTATTGCCGCGAGCGGGCGTATTCTTGCACGGTCGATTTCGGAAAATCTCCGGGATATCTTGGCGGCTCTGAGCCGATTTTCCCGAGCAGCACGCTGCTCGTCATTTTCGCGCGGTTCGATGATTTCATCATAATTCTGCGACATATGCGTATCCTCCTTCTACTGCCTTGACATCTGTTATCGCCCTCATGCTTGGGCGCAGGTCGAGCGGGTCGATATCGTTCGTGCTCCGTATCTGATAGAAACGCTGACACTTCTCAAGCTCGGTCACCGGGTCGGGCGGAACAAACGGAGTAGCGGCGCTACCAAGCTCCAACTTTGCCCAGTCAAGCTTTACGCTGCCGCGCGTCTGAAGTACAACACGTATCTTAGATGCTTCCGTAAGGTCTGACGGCATGGTAAAGGTAAGAACCTTATCAGCCTTCAGATTATAATGTGTAGCCGCAACTCCTGTCGTGGTCGTTCCTTCTGTACGCCATATCTGAATTAATGCAGGCTGGTCAAGCTCTGACATGCCTGCGCTAAACGTCAGGGTCTTTCCCGCAAAGCGCACTGGATTTTCAATAAACTGACACAGGTTAGCATAGTAGCCGTTCTTATCAAGAACACTGCCAGACAGGATATGAGTTTCGGCATTGTAAGAGCCGCTGTTTCCGCTGCCAACAATGGTCGAAATCCAATGGTCGACGGTAAAACCACCATCGATGGAACCACTAGCAACGCTGTAGCTGTAAATGTTCCCTCCGCGCTGATTTATCACAAAATTCGGATTTATCAGCAGGTTCGGATTGCTGTAATTCACCGCGTTCCACGCTGCCTTTTCAGTGGCGGTAACGTGGATATCCGAGTCAGCCGCGTGCGCTTCTATGGCGGCTCTGGCTACGCTGTCAGCACCCGAGCCGCCGGACTGTGTTGACGCCTTAAAAGGGCTCGTGCTGTAATCGCTCCCGATGAGCTGCACCGAGCCGGTGCCCATAAGGTACACCGTACCGTTCGCGCCGTAAACGCCAACGGACTGCCCCGCAGGTATGCTGACCGTGCCGTCAGCTCCCGCAGATATGCCCGGAGCTCCGGAAGCGTACACGGTAGCCGTGCCGTCGTTGCGCAGCCAGGCGTTTGTCCCACCCGAGTAATCCGCCCTGATTTCCGCGCCCGAAAGCGCTATCGTCTTTGATGTCATGATTTATCCCTCCAAAAGTACCTTTTTGCCGTTGTAATAAAGCCCACCTATCTTTGCCTCAAGCTTTCTATCGGACGTGCTGTATATAATCCATCCTTCTTTTGTTGCTTCAAATCTATACGTAAGGTTTTGGTCGTCAACGAAAGAAAGTCCGGATAATCTAAGATGAAAATTGCCCCCTTGGTAGACCCACAGTCGTGTAGTATTTTCCGCCGAAATCATTATGCTTTTTTCAGCTTGGTTATCGAGAACAATCCTGTTGCGACCGGAACTAATCTCTACAAAATGCTTGGGGTAGTCTGATGAAATAGTCAGATGCGACCCGTTAGTCCCGCTCAGCATAAAGCCATCATTAACGCGCTGAAAAAACGCCCACCATTTGCCGTTCTGAAACATACACAACCCTTCTCCGTCCTGCACCGCGGCATACGAGGTTTGGGTCGGGGACACAAGCTTTTCAGCAGTTCCTCCTGACTGACTGAGCTGCTTCCTCAGCTCGTCTATCTGCTTTTCTGTCTGGGATTTGGGCTGCGTGCGCATAACGGGCGCTTCATCGGATTGTTCCGCGACATCGCTTTCCAGCGAAAGCGTAGCTATTGCGCTGGTTCCGTCCGTGGCATCGGAGTATTCATCAGCATTCGCACAATATATCGTTCCTCCATTGCGGTACTTCCACGTTACCTGTGTGGCCACGCTGATTATCTGCCCGATGTCGATAGTTCCTCCGGAAAATGCCAATACGTCTAGCGGCTCTATTGCCGGGTCTGGAACGCCGCTTGCCTTGACATAGCGAGTAGGGTAGCTGCGATTGTTAAGATAGCTTTGATTTATCGCCGCCTGCTGTTCGGCGGAAAGCGACTGCACGACAGGGTTTTTCGGCAAGTTCAAAGCGCCTTCCTTGATATGCGGGGCGTCAGTTCCAGTCCAGGTTTTGACCCTGCTGTACAGCTTCACATTTTCGCCCTCATACGATTGCAGATATGCAAGGTAAGTGCGTGTGTCGCTATATTCTATATTGGTGCGCTCTTTGCCGGTTATAAGGCGGTCATAATTATCGCCGCCCTCGTATTTGTACTGCTTTAACTGAACCATCCCGCGATAATCGGCAAATGCACAGCAATTCACGGTCTGTGCTATCCACATCACGCCGTCCCAGCAGGACTGAATGCTTTCCGCTGAAAAATCGGGCGTGATATCCGCATTTGGGAGTGCATTGAAGTCGCTTTCTGAGATTGCCACGCCGACATTACAGCGGTTGCAGAAGTATGTGAGCGCCGCGTAAAGACTGGTCGTTGGCGGTGAACCTTTGTCAACGGCAAGTCTGCTGAGAGTGTCGTGCGCGATAAGGCTCACCATGTTCTGTTTTCGGGCTGCCTCTCCGCCGTCAACATAGAACGGCGGTAGCGGGACGTCTTCCCATGTTTCGGATCCGTCGTCCGCAGCGGCGGTGACAATGCCATATTTAAGGCTGATTACCGCTCCGCCGAAATCATGATCGTATGCCTTGGGATCACGTATTTTTATCCGCATTTCCGCAGAGTTCACCGTGCCGATGTCGAACTTGGAGGAACTGCTCACTTTACGTGTGACGGTCAGGGACTTCTGCACGATGATACTGTCGTTAACAGGGATTATGGTTCCGTCTTTCAGCCTTATGCCGCCGGTGATACGATCTTCACGGACGGGGGCGCGTATTGCTTCTATGTACTTTTCAGAAACCGGATACATTTGCCCTCCTTAATACTCAATGAAGCTGCACTCGAAGTCAAAGATACATTCGTCGTAAGTGCTCCGCTGCAAGACAAGCTTGGGCTGCGTTGTTGCCTGCGGATATCCGGTGAACGTTATCTGCTTTCTTGTGAGCAGGTCGTAGTATGTTACCTCAAGCGTTGTGTCATCTATCATGTTCAGCAGCTTTGACAGGTCTTTTGCTTTCAGCCGCCATTTATATTTTGGCGCATGATGTTTGCGGCGTATAACCGTTCTGTGCAGGTGTGCGGTCTCGTCGCGCACACTGTCGTCGCTGTCGAAATCGCTGTCTACTACCGTCCATTCGCGCGGGGTAGGCGCTTCAACGCCGTTTATTTTAAGCCATGATAATTTCTCTATATCAGCCATGTTTCACCGCCTTGATTCCACTATGTCAACGGCGGCAAACAGAAAAAGCCGCCTGTCATTTCGACAAACGGCTCTGTGGCTCTCTATCCATTATAGCATGGATTCGCGACTTTGTAACTGTATTCTTTTATATAGCGGGGTCAAGGCTTAACTGTTCCCACCGGCTGGTCTCCACAAAAATTTTAGGGAGCGCCACGCCGAACTGATGGCAAACGTCCTCTGCCATTTCAGCGATTTTTGCCGGGTGGCTTTTCTGGTCTTTCATTACTGTGCGCAGCGTCCTGATAAGGCTTGCCACTTCTCCGGCAGATGTAGCCTTTGTGGAATAAAGCTGCGCCGGGCTGTGGTTTTCTATCTGCTCTTTCATCTGCTCGAACGCCGAAACATACGCCGCAGTGAACAGCACGCCTTTCTTTCCGGTGAGCTTGTTTGCTATCATGTCGCAGCCTTTCTTGGTGATGAGATAGCAGGGGAGTTCCTTGTTCTGCTCGTTGCGGTAGGTTGCTTCTACGAAATATTCGGACTGGGGAATTGAACCCCTAAACGGTCGCATTCCAATGCGGTCTCAGAGATTTTTGTTGTCTATTTGTTGTCTGATTTTACAGAGGGGCTGTCCGTTCCCCTCGGAATTTGCGTGTTTGGAAGCAACATTTTCTCTCTTAATTCCTTTGCAAATTCCTCCATCGCTGACGGAAATGTGTGTTGATAAACTCTCTCTATCATATCAGTTGAACTGTGTCCCATTAATTCAGCAATGTACTTTTGTGGAAGTCCCATCAGCAAGCATTTACTCGCAAAATGGTGACGGAGTGCGTGAAAATTCAGCGCTTTGTTTATGCCTTGCTTGTCGCGAAAGGTAGTCCACGCTTTGCTTATCTGCTGCCCGGTCATCTCGGTAACGTGCCCATTGTGCTTGTCGGCTTCTTCTGTCAGATAATCATACACATTCGCTGAAATCGGGACTTTTCTGTATCCGCTGTGGCTTTTCGGGGCTTTGTATGCCTGACCGTCTACACCAGCCACTCTGGCTTCACGAACGTAAAGATAATCTTTTTCAATGCTCTTTACAGATAGCGCCGCAATTTCGCTCTCTCGCAAACCGCACTGAGTAGCAAGCAGGAATGGAAGCTGTAATTCATCACCGGATATCAACTCCATGATGTGACTTACTTCTGCTTCATCGGGAACGTATATATCTTTCTTTGTCAGCGGCGGCAGAGATGTGTGCAGAATGAGTTCCGGACGGTTCACTTTAAGCACAGCCGATATAAGCCCGTGTGCATTCCTGCACGTTTTGGGACTGTGGTCTTTTGCGAACTCGTTCATCTCACATTGTATCACATCTTGATTGAGTTTGTCAATAGGCAATTTCATAAGCCCCGGAAGATATTGATTTCGTACAACAAGATACCCTCTTATGGTTGATGGGGAAGATATTGCGCACCTGTTCTCAATGTACCTTGTCATTGCTTCACCAAGTGTGATTGTCTCCGCTTTTTCCTTGACCTCTTTCAGTTCCGCTTCGGCTTGTGCTATCTGGCGCAGGAGTTCGTTCTTATCCCTGCCGGAAAAACGCTGGTATTTCTTCTTTCCGTCCGCGTCCTTTCCAATATACACTTGAATCGAGTACCACTTATACCGTTTGACCCGCCCGTTGACCTTTTCGGAGCGGGTTTCTTCTTTAAAGTTATAGTCTGCCATAATTATCTCCTTAAAAGCAATGCTTACATGGTTCGTAACCGTTTGCTTCGGCTTCTGATATCGTCATTCCCACAATGTCTGCCCTGCCCTCTACGTGGTAACAATCCGGCTTGTGGTATTTAGTGCCATGTGGTGTAACATAAACAACTTCGGACTGTGGGTCGTCCTGGGCGGGTGTGGTTGAAGCTGACGTAGAAGCGGCGCTTGACACTGGCACAGTCGTTGACGATGCGCTGCTTGATGTGGCTGTTGTCGTGACCGTGCTTTCCCCCGGCTCCTGGGTTTCTGACGGAGATTCCGACGAGCTGTTATAATCATCTGGCACAACAGGAAGCGAATTGTTATTCTTTATTGAAAGCAATGCCATGCAAATTACAAAGCCTGCCGCAAAGCAAGCAATATATTTAAGCCACGAAAAGTTGTGACGTTTGGGCTGATTGAAATTTATGCGGTCGCAAAGAAGCTTCTGTGTTTCTGTCACAGGCGCACCGGATTTTACGTTTTCAAAGTGCTCCAAAGCTTGGTCTGTCGTGAGCAAGCCGGTTTTCAGAAGCTCATTCACCGAGGATATTCCCAGTTTATTCATTACGCATGCTGGGGCAAGCATTTCCGTGGCGAAATCATCGGCTTCGCGCTCCTGCATGGCTGTTGTGCTTGCGTCACGGCTCGCCCCGATTATAGCGCGGTCAGACGTGTGATTAAGGACGATATGCCCGAACTCATGGCAGATGAACTGCACTTTCAAATCATACGGCAGTTCTTCATCGTACAGAATTATTACTTTGCCGTCCCAGCGTATAGTGAACGCAGGAAAATGCTTCGCTTTTTCGCTTGTACCAGTAGCTTCAAGTATTTTTTCGGAATGCTGATAAGAAGACAGCAGCCAGTTGGAGCGGACAGCGATTTTTCTCAGCGTATCCATTGTTAACGGCAGTTCCGTCACTTCGCCCTTTACAAGAAATTTGTCTGCTTCGGCAAGAATGTTGCGCTTCGTCATGGTAGATTACCTCCAATATTCTGTAGAGCCTTTTTGCGGGAAACAGTTATTTTCCTGCTTTATAAACGCCGATGCATATTCTTCAAAGGAGCGATTGAGGTCATAATCAACCGCTTCTATTGCTCTGGAAAAATATCCTTTTAGCAACGCCGTATAATACGTTATTTTCTTCTCCAAACTAATCTCTTTGTCTGATAGTAGATCATAAACTTTACTTTTACAGTTTGCTCGGTATATGCCGTTCCAACAAAATCCGTACTTCTCGACGGCTTTTTCCCACTTTATATGCCTGTCTTGGTGTTTCTTTCGGTCGCCAGTAATACTTGGCGAGTACTGAAATCCACATTCCGGGCATGGGATATCGTAATTCTCTTGGTCTAGAAATTCTATATTAACTAAGAAATACTGGGCTATTTTTCTCTTTACTTCTGATGACAAGTCTTTCGTCCTGCCAGCGGACAGTTCGGACAGCGTGCTTCTTGAAACATTAATCTCTCTGCACAGTTGCGTGATGTTCAAATTGTTTTGAGCACATAAGCACTCGATGTTTTTGTATAGGTTGCTCATATTACACTCCTCCAAATTGTAAGAAATTCCAAAGATATCAGAACTCTGTAATTTCCTATTGACAATTTCAGAAATCTGTAATATAATCTAGTTGTCAGCAAGATGACAGATTTCTGAAATAATCATTCCCGACAAATGCATTATACTACATAAATCTGTAATTGTCAAGCGAAAAGGAGGTGAAATTTTGGCTTCTGAACGAAAAAAGCCTATTTCGGAATTCGGCTTCGTTGTTAAAATGGAGCTTTTAAAGCGCAATAAAAATCAAAACTGGCTTATAGACGAAGTGAAAAGGAAAAATCCGTCAATGTTTGTTGACAGCTCTGTCTTATATAAAGTGCTGACAGGGCAGACCAAGTCTGGCAACATCGTTGAAACAATTAAAGAGGTATTGGGAATTTCTTGATTCCGGCGCATGTACTCTGAGTTTGATTCCCTAGCAGGAGGTGATTAAATTGGACACAAAAAAGTGCCCCGCTGAGAAAAGCGGAGCAGGCAATTATCTAGTTGAGGAATTTACCGACATAAACTATCCTCATTCAGTACGAATGTCTTTTGAAATGGCTTTCCCCGATTGGTGCAAATTTCAAAAGTCAGACGTGTTTCGTTCTCTGATAAAGTATCTTCGGGAACTTGAAAGCCAAGATAACCTCCCTGAGAAACACGGGAGCCCAGATTGATTGGCATTACATCGGTTGAGCAGGTATAGTCAAACCTTACAGTTTCGCCCCTTGTTATCTTTGATTGAATAGCAGGGTAAGGGATATGGAAGCAGTTGTACTTGTTATCGTTAATAATTAATCTGACTTGTGTAATGGTGATAGGTTCCTGAGAAAGATTGTCTAGACGATATTGCACTAAAGCTATCACATTGTTGCCTAGATGTGGCTTTATTCCGTATCGTTCAAAGCATATAACAAGCTTTTTCTTCTTTGTTGCGAAAAAGTACACAAAATTCACAACTGAGAATATGAAACCTATTATTCCAAGCACTCCGGAAATGATTTCCCACATTTTCATCACCTCCTTTCAATGCCATTATAGCACGTCTAGGAGCAAAATGCAATATGGGGTATCAGAGATTTTCAATCACAGAGCACGAAACAGATAGGAGGTGGACAAAACGGAAATCATCATTAAGGGAAGTCCAAAGGAAATAGCCGATTTTGCGCTGAATATGCAAAACAACCTGTCTCCCGTCAAATTAACCGAGCAGACAACAATAGTGCCGAGCCAATCTGCATAACAAGGAGGAACACACAAATGACCAATAAAAAGAAGCAGCAGATAATCGAACTGCTGAAAGACAAGGAAGTTGCCGATTCAATCGGCGCGATGTCCGAGGGGCTGGTGAAGCTCTTCGAGAGCATTCCTGCGGACGAGCCGGAGGAGAAGAAGCCGTATGACCCGGGGTTCTGGATGCCGGGAACTTGCGGACGGTATTATGAAACCGTTGTTACCAGAGACGCGGTTTTTGGGTTTGGCAAGGAAGCATACAACGAACCAGTCGGGAACCCGTACAACTGTTGGAAAACCAGCGAACGCGCAATTGAGGTCGGGAAGAAAATAAGGTTCCTTATGCTGGTTGAGCGGATACGCGATAAGATCCAGTATGAAGGCGCCACAACTAACGGCTTATGGGTAATCGTATTTAACGAAGGTGATTTTAAGTATGCTGAAATTGAAGCATACAGTGGCGAACCTTACACAAGTTCGCTGTTTTTGAGTAGCGATATTGCCAGCAAAGCCTGCGACATTCTCAACAAGATGAAAGCCGACGGTCAGCTCGACTGGCTGTTCAAGTAAGGCGGTGGACGAATGAACACACTGACATTCACCGTCCCGAACGTCCGGGAACCGCAGTATCGCGACAAACGCACCATTATCCGGATAACGCCAAAGGCGTATAACATTCTGGAAGATATTTCGGCGCGCACAGGGCTTACGCTCTCTTTCATCGCAAGCGAGATGATAGTCTACGCAAATCAGCACACGGAAATCATTCCGGCATACAAGGAGGAAGAATCCCATGAGGGCTAACGTGGACAGAACCGGAAAGAACATCACGGCGAATATTGCTTTTCTATGCGCAATGCGCGGAAAGAACGCCGGCGACGTGATGAGAATAGCCGGAATCAACTCTTATGCCACGTTCCGTTCCCGAAAGGACAAGCCCGGCAACTGGACGCTGGGACAGCTTGTCCACATCGCGGCTTATTTCAATGCAACGATGGAGTGGCTTTTATCTGAACGCTCCGTGGAGGTGAAAAGCGATGGGAACTAGATTCTATATCGACATCGAGCAGGCGAAAGCGCGGATAAGCGAAATCGGGCTTACTAATGCCGCGCGGGAACTCAACATCAGACCCGGCACGCTGGCAAACCGCGTCAGCAACAAAACAAAGAATCCCGAGAAGCTTGACATGGAAATATGCCAGCCGCCGCACAGCTGCTTCGAGTGTCCTTACTCAGGCTGCATACGAAGCGGCGCAAGCAGAGCGCTTCCGACTAAGGAAGAACTTAAATTCATGAACACAGGCAAGGCGAGACCTTACTCCAGATCCGCGCCGAAGAAGCCACCGAAGCCAAAGAAGAATCCGTGCTTCATCGACGCAGGCGAGCTGACTGAAAAGCAGCGTGAGCGGCTCACAGCAAGGATAATGAAAGAGATTTCCAGACCAGGAAAGGAGAAGTGACATGCTAAGAATCGAAGATCATTGCGTAGGCTGCCCTGATGGGGCACCGTGCATGGGCAGTTCCTGCCCGAACAGAAATGTGCCGGTGTGGTACTGCGACGAGTGCGAGCGAGAATACGACCGGGACGAGCTGAGACTCCTTGACGGGAAGCAGCTTTGCTACGACTGCTTCTGTGAGGAAGCATGGGACAGCGCCGACGAACCAGAGGAGGAATCGTGAAGATAAACGTTGAACAGACGATAAAACGCCGGATATCCGAGAAGATATCCGCTGAAATGGATCTCAAGCGCACGACATGGGAGATACTCACGCTGGAAGCGCTCCACAATGAGTTCGGTTTCGGCATGGACAGGCTGAAAAGGTTCACGGACGCACTTCAGGCAAGCTACGATGAATACACGCGGCAGGCTGAACTTACCGACACTTACAAAAGTTATAAAGCCACGAACGATGACGTGGCGCTGATAAACGCTATACGCGGTCTGCGCTCCTATGGAATTGACTATCGCAAGCTGCTGAATGTCGAGGGACTTTTCCTCGATGTTGACGGCAAAAAGGTGTCCGTGGACGCTATGATAGATAAGATGGAGGAACGATGAAAGTTTTACCCTACATAATTGCGATGTTCGCGGGCTTGTTCGCGCGGACGATAGTTGACTAAATGGCAGAAACAAGCAAGATATATTCGGCTCTGTCGGCGATAATGTCGGAGTGTCCGGCAATAAGCAAGAGCCAGAAGAACCAGCAGCAGGGGTTCATGTATCGTGGCGTTGACGTTGTGATGAACGTACTCCAGCCGCTGATGATAAAGCACAAGGTGTTCGCGGTTCCGGAGGTGCTGGACAGCCAGCGGCAGGAACGCGTAACATCAAAGGGCGGCACGCTGAATTACACAATACTTCGCGTGAAATACACATTCTACGCGGAAGACGGTTCGAGTGTTTCGGCGGTCGTTCAGGGCGAGGGCATGGACAGCGCGGACAAGTCCAGCAATAAGGCTATGTCGGTGGCATTCAAGTACGCATGCTTCCAGGTGCTGTGCATTCCCACGGAGGAAATGAAAGACCCTGACGTGGAAACACCGCCGCATAACTCGGCAGTCCTCCAGTGCGCCGACTGCGGAGCGGTTATCAAGGGTTCCGGAGCGTTTAACGCACAGCAGATAGCGCAGAGGGCGGTCGATATGTTCGGCAGACAGCTCTGCGTTGAGTGCGCGAAGAAAGCAAAGGAGGGCGCGGGAAATGGCTGACACCAAGATGTTCTATGCGATAACCGCCGGAGAGTATAGCGATTACCACATTATCGCCATCACAGACGATAAGATGCGCGCGGAAGAACTTAACAGAGTAATCCCCGATTCTGGCATTGAAGAATTTTCCGACGCTCCAGCTATTCAGAGTGGTTATTGGATATGGAAAATTCGCCGCGACAATCGCCGCAAATCTATATTCATCGAACATATTGATTCCAGCTTCGGACCTAACGATCTCAACAAGGTGTGCGAAGATAGAGATAATGATTATACATGGACTTCGGTGCAGGCAATGAACGAACCCCACGCCCTCAAAATAGCTTACGA
>ENA-UAYF01001129-UAYF01001129.1-human-gut-metagenome-genome-assembly--contig:-NODE-1129-length-11970-cov-10.245153_pt1 | contig 11970 bp, 10 predicted proteins | sample MGYA00244017_ERZ654600 | MGnify/ENA primary metagenome ERZ654600 (study PRJEB26926, sample SAMN06164490) | human gut metagenome | biome: ENVO:00009003; feature: ENVO:2100002; material: ENVO:00002003... | reverse complement strand
GGCAGATGTCCATGCTGCTGTGGAGAGCCAAGATTTTCCATATACAGGTGCTCTATCCCGAACTGCTGCGCATCAGCCTGTGCACGGAGCAGGAGAAAGACGAAATACGTTTTATGAAAGGATGGAAACTGAAAGAGCTGGAGAAAATAATGCCCGCATGGCAGCGACGGCAGTGCGAGGAGATAAAACGGGAACGGTGGAGAGGATTTTAATGGCTAGTGATTAATGAGGAATGATCAGTGATCACTGAGGAATGGTCAGTAATCAGTAAAACCTGCCGGCAACATGATCTACTTGTAAGCAACTTTTAAAAGGGATATGTCAAAATAAAATAACTACTCCAAAAAGTTACAGACTGTAACTACAAGACCTAAAAGGCGAGTGTCAAAACTCAGTTTTTGAAAACATGAACTTATAATCTGAAATTTGAGCATCCTAAAAGACTAAAGAAAGGGTCGTATCATTACTCCATACAGAGCTTGATACGCCCCTTTTACGTGTTATAATTACTATCTGTAACTTTTCGGGGCTGTCCTTTTTGTTTTGACATATCTCCCTTCTCCTATCCCTGAGTTATTCAGGAACAGCAACATTCAACTTCTTCATTCCCCCTCATTAAACCCCAGGCCCTGCTGTTCGGGCTTCAGCTTCTCTGTCAGGAAATTGGTATGCTCCCACTTCGGTTCGGGCGGATTATGATCCAAGGTCCTCTCCTCGGTAGGCGTGTAGCGTCCGTTGTAAGTGCTGAAGGCGAAAAAAGCATCTCCCGGTCCGCCCAGATGGTCGAAACGTACCTTGGCCACACGCACCAGCACCTGCCCCAGTTCATCGTTACGGTCTACCACCATTCCATAATCCGTCTTGTTGAAAAAGGCCGCCGAGCCGTTGATATCATACAGCGTGGGCACAGGCCAGCGTTTGCTTCCCGGTTCGCGGCGCAACTTGGTGGGGTGCGCCACCAGAATGAGCAACACCTTGTGCTTCACGGCAAAATTGGAGAACTCGTCGAAGATGCGGCTGATGTACTGCGTTTCCGTTTCCCAGTCGGGAATCTGATGCTCGAAGCGGTTGAAGGGGTCCACCACCAGCACCTTCACTCCTTTCCGGCTCACCAGTTGGGCGGCAATGCGGAGCACGCTCTCTACCGAGAAGTCCTCTTTCGGCATAATGGAGAAGACACTCTGTGCCAGGTAACGGATGGCCTGTCCGGCTTCCGGCAACGGCATCCCCTTGTGTTCGAAACGCTTGCCCACCACGCGGCGTATCAGCTTGCGGTAGTGATAGGCCAGCGGGGTATTCTCCGGGCTGAAATAGCCCACCTTCCAATCGTGGCGCAGGAGCAGGCGCATGGCAATTTCGTCCACAAACTCGCTTTTTCCGCTGCCGGGAACGCCTGTGACCGTGAGCACAAAACCACGCTCGAACTTGATCAGCCGGTCCAGATTCTCCAGTCCCGTATCGGCTCCTTCCGGCATTCCGTTGTAATAAATATCCATCAGCGTATCCCATTCGTCCATAGGGCAGAAGACTCCTTCCAACGGGATTTCCGCCGCCTGCTCCACCTGCTGGCGGAGCCTCGGAAGATCGTACTTCAACAGATACTCGTTGGCATCCTTGCAGCCTTCTCCCCAGGCCACCACCTTGCAGCGGTCCACGCCCAGGCGGCGCACCAGTTCGTCGCGCAACTCCACTCCGCGCCTGTCGGTATCCATGGCCAGGATGATTTCCGTCTTGTCATCGAAGTGCGACTCCACGAAGCGGTCCAGCCACTGAAGGTTCGCGCCTCCGGCTCCGTTGGGTACGGACACCACTTCTTCCAGTCCTGCGGCTATCAGGCTGAGGGCATCTATCTCGCCTTCGGTGATGTAGCACTTTTCCTTCCCTTTTATGGCGTCTATGTTCCAAGGAATCAGTTCGGCTCCTTTCACCATCTTGAAATGCTTTGCGGCATCCCGGAATTTCATGTTTTTCATTACTCCGTCCTCCAGGTAAGGGAAGCAGATGCAGGCTTCTTCCTTGCCGGTCTGCGGCAGGAATTCCAAGCGTTCCTCTATCTTCATCCTTGTCAGGACGTCCATCGGAATACCTCGTCTGCCGACCATGTATTCCATCATTTTTCCATTCATAATTTGTTTGTTTTTATTGATTACCGGGCATATGTAATGTACAGGCGGTTGCAGGGGGATGTGCGGTTTGCGTTGCGCCGTGTTACGGTGCTGCGATGCTGCATCGTGGTGCTGCGACGTGTTACGTTGCTGCGATGCTGCATCGTGGTGCTGCGACGTGTTATGGTACTGCGGTGCTGTACCGTGATGCTGCGCCGTGTTACGTTGCTGCGGTGCTGCATCGTGGTGCTGCGACGTGTTATGGTGCTGCGATGCATCCTTCTGCTGTTTCTGCCGTTTCCGGTCTTGTTGTTTCTGTTCTCTTTTCCACATCTCGTCCTCGTTCCACGCTATGGCGAAATCACAATGAAAGCATTTCGCCCATCCCCCTTCACGGGTGATATGCACACTGAACGAAGGATCTTTGGGATTGCTTCGCGTTGCGGAACATTCGGGACAAGGCATACGGAAATGGTCCTTTCTGCGCGGCAGGCTTTTCAGCCACCGCACATAGTCTGCATGTTCTTCGCGCGTCATATCCAGCTCTGTTTCAGGTTATCCCAGGTGGCACGTCCGTTGGGGCGCGGTGGTGCACCGGCAGGAAGAGGCACACCGCAGTACGAACGTTCGCCGGTCAGCGGATTGTACGTTTCGTAGGGCGAGAGTGATGTCGATTCATTTTGCATCCGGCTCCTTTCTTTCAGCTTTTCTTCCAGAAAAAGACGGGTGGGCCTTTCTCGGCGGATGTAGTTGGCGAAATAAGCTTCGGCTTCGGACACGGAAGTGATTCCTCCTGTGTTTCCTTGTGCCACGACATGTTTCTTGAACAGATCACGAATAAAAGAAAGATTGTTTAAAAAGAGTTCCTTCAAACCTGACATCATCCCCACAGCCTCCAGCCAACTCTGGGTAATGAAAGCTTCATTGATGCATTGTTCCCATCGGGGTATCGTTTCAGACAATTCGGAAAATCGGGGAAGTTTATCAACAGCAGCAACAGCAATTATTTCTTTTTCTTTGTTATTGTTGTTTTTCTTCTCTCCTCTATTCTTTTCTTCTCTTATAAAGTTTTGCTTAAAGCTTGCTTGCAATCCCTTTCCATATCGCTCATTATCAACACTTTGAATCACATTTTTGACTGAATTTCCATTTGTATTTTTTGCAGTCGTATTTTTCATACTTTCCGCACTACTTTTCACGTTGCTCTCCGTGCTGTTTTCCTTGTAGATTTCCTTATTATAATCCGAATGGATTGGCTTGCTGTTATCCATGCAGACAACCTTGTCACTATCTACATTGCTGCTTTCCATATAAATTCTCTCCTTGCTATCCATACTGGGTGCACCACCATTTTTCATGTAGATTTCCTCGTTGCGATCCATGCAGGACGCATCACCGCTTTTCATGTAGATTTCCTCGTTGCGATCCATGCAGGACGCATCACCGCTTTTCATGTAGATTTCCTCGTTGCAATCCATGCAAGGTGCACCACCACTTTTCAGGTAGGCTTTCCCGTTATTATCCATGCAGGACGTATCACCGTTTTTCATGTAGACTTCCTCGTTACGATCCACGCAAGGTGTATCACCACTTTCCATGTAGATTTCCTTGTTATTATTCACGCAGGGTGCACCACTGCTTTTCGTATAGATTTCCTTGTTATTATCCATGCAAGGTGTATCATCGCTTTTCATGTAGACTTCCCCGTTATTATCCACGCAGGACGCATCACCGTTTTTCCCCTCGTTGATTCTGCCCCTCCCTATTGCAGACGCTGTAGACGCAGTTGCTTTTGCAGATGCTTTCACCGTACTTTTCTTACAGCTTCTCCCTCCCTTACTACCGGCAGCAGCACGTTGCTCGGAAAGTTTACTCTGATATCCCATCACCTCGTCCAGATACAGACATCGGAAATACCCGTCCTCTGTAATGAGAAACAAATCGAAGTCCTTAATAAGATGTTGCAGATTTTCCACGGTAGCTCCCCACTGATCGGCCAGCAAATCCAGTTCGTTAAAATCATGTTTGTATTCCTGCTGTTTGCGCAGAAACAATATCGTTTCAAGATACAACCCCAGCCCCATGCATTTCATGTCGGCATTCAGCTTCATCATTTTGTAATCCGACATCAAACTGCAATTCAGCCGGATAAACTGCTCTGTATAATCCATTTCTTTTGTGTGTTAGTATAAATATAACGCAAAGGAACGCAAAATATAAATAGGGCGTTGCTCACAAAAACAAGCAATTGTTAATAAACATTTCCTATCTTTGCCGAGACATTTTGTAAGTAGCTATGTTTATGCTGTTTACAAATCATTATTTAATAATTTAATTTTTAGTAACATGAAAAAAATTTGAGATCATCAGCACCTGCATCGGTAATGCCGTGCGAAGAAACGATTTAAACCCCAACAACTTGGGCGACAAAGGTGCGATAGGCCGGTCCACCGCCACCAAAATTCGGGACGGCAAGATTGTGACTCCAAATTCTTACTTCAAACTGATGAAATGGCTGGAAAAGGAGAAACCGGAAGTTTACAAAGAAGCCATGGAGCACATCCTGAAAGAACTGGGCAAGCTCAAGATGGAAGAGTAACCTCCCGGCTTCCCGGAAACGGGAATTTTCCCCGGTAAACGTGGAGAAACGGGAAACCGCCATAGAGCGCCTCTGCATGGAGACTGCCTCTATGGCGGTTTTTGCACCCGGGATAGCTGTTTTATTATCTTTGCAACAGTTGGATATAAGAAAGGTAAACCCTCAAATTAGGGTTTACGTAAATCATCTGCATATTCCTCAGCCGACATATTTCCGCCCCAATCGCCTTCGTAACAAGCAAAAGGATCTTCTGTTTCAATATTCTGTTCCTTTGTATACGTATTTCTGATGGAATTTGTCAGTTTTGCAATCAAATCCGGTTTTTCATCTACACTCAGTGAAGACAATACACTCATATACACATCTGTTATACTTATATTTCCAACCATAAATCCTCCTTTTTTATAAAAGAACAGAATCTATTCCGAAGATCCTAATCGGATAATCTTTTTTATCATTTCAGATGGATTTTGAAGTAAATGCCACCGGAGAAATATTTCCCGTTGTTCAGTTCGGCAATCAGGTTGATGTGGTCTTTCCAAAGCTGGTAGTGTGCCCCGATGTTTACTGTGCGGGCGTCATATTCGGCCATTAGGTTAAGATTATTTACAGCTTTAATCAAAGGCTGGTCACCGAGTAGCTGAAAACGGAAGTTTGTGCCGAATGAAGGACGTTTATAATGCTCCATACCTTTGGCATTACCATATACAAATGCGGCATGAATACCCCATTCACCTATGTTCTGAAAATCCAGATGTTTGGTTACAGCCAGATAATACCGTGTTGCGTAGTTATTGGAACCGCTTGTATTACCAGACACCAGTCCACCGCCGCCATGATCGGCATGAGAAGTGGGATCATCCAAGCCGAGTACGATTTGCGGTGTCCACTCCTTCCACCACCCTTCTTTCCAAAGACGCAGACGCGCACTGAAAGCCCGGTCCTGATTCGTGAATTTCCCCCAAGACTGTTCCGGGAAATAAGTAGAGCCATGATCCGCATGTACCAATGTACAGATATAGGCCACCTCCAGCCAAGGAAAAATAGTAATATTAATGTAATAATTGAAGGTATACCCCACTTCACTGCTACGAAAATGGGTGGATAACGGATGAGTATTCAAATAGTTTCCACCAAACAGGAACGTTTTATCACGCTGCATATCAGCCGTGGGAGCATGAAGCAGTCCGGTAGTCCCCAGCAATGCCTGGGCATCGGCCCATAAGGAAACACTACACAGAAAAACAAGCAATAAGATTCTTTTCATCAAGCTACTCCTTACATATATTCCACATGAACAACAGATTGCCGATAATGTAACGTTTCCACATCCGGCGAGGTTCTTTCAACAACCGGTAGCACCATTCCAGAGAATGTCTCTGCCACCAGGTGGGAGCACGCTTTACCGTTCCGGCATAGAAATCGAAAACAGCACCTATCGTTCCGCAATGGCAATGGATTTTTAATTCATGCCAATGCGTGTACGCCCATTTCTCCTGCTTGGGGGCAGTCATCCCTATCCAGAGCAAATCAGGATTTGCCTTGTTGATAGCTTCGACTATCGCCCGATTGTCCTCTTCCGAAAACTCCGGCTTATAGGGTGGCGAATAGGTTTCCACTTCGATGTTGGGATAATCCACTTTCACACGCTGTTTTATCAATGCCAATACTTTTTCACTGCTGCCCATGAAAAAACATTTTCCTCCGATAGTATTCAGCTTGTTCATCTCGAACTCGAACAGGTTCCAGCCGGCAATACGCTCTGTAGGTTTGGATCTCGCATTCAGCCAACGACACGCCTTGACAATACTTGCCCCGTCGGGAATTAACACATCTCCCTGCTGCAAAGCTTCGGCAAAGAGCTTGTCTTTTTGGGCGGTATTGTAGGAATGGGCGTTGATGGTGTTGATTAGGAGTTTGCCGGAAGGCAAAGTGGTCAGCCCTCGATGGCTTTCCAACAAGGGTAAGTTTTTTAACTTCAATAACATGAATATTGTTTCGATAATTAAATTTTGATACGGCTATACTCCTACCTTATCTATTTTTTCTTTCACTATAAGGTGATACACGTTGTATATACTTATGCTCCATAAATTTCTGTTCCAACCTCATAGCTATTTTATTTCCTCTCACATAAAGCCATAATCCATTCAGAATCACCTTTACCTTATTCTGTGGATACATTTCAAAACCATCAATTTTAATCCCCAAATAGTTAATATATACAAATGTGAGCAATTCTGCGTATTGTTTGATAAAAGTTTCGACTACCACTTTGGTTAAATACTTACTATAAACAAATATCAGTTTTCCGTTCTCGACTTTCACGTTCACACCATTATAATGAAAAAACACAATAGGCCACCGCCTACCCTGATGTATTAAAAATCCTTCATTAAAATGATAATCATACTGCTCAATATTCCAATTAGCAATGCCCACACCTCTATTTTCAATAGCATACACATTACTAAACATATTTTTCATATAATCGAGGTATTTTTGATCACCATATTTACCATCTTCCAGTTTTGAATAACACCATTTCAGACATTCATTCTTCCACCAATTTAAACATTTTTCACCATCTTCATCCCGCTTAAAATAAACATATTGTACACAGTAAACACCAAATATAGTATTATTAATAAAATGGGGCGTAAGACCAACAGAAGCATTTGCCTTTTTTAATTCATTATCCACACATTTGGGAGAACAGAAAAACATCAAATCAGAATCCAAATAAGTTATTTCAGGTAGCATACGTGTTCTAAAAAAATGCTCTGTTACCACAGAACCACAAGTCCAACAATATTCAGCCCTAGAACGATTCTGTTTAGCCTCAAGTAATGACCCTGTTTCAATATCTTCAATACATTCTACATGCATATGCGCAAAATCCATATTTTTCAACATTTTCTCACACTTCCTATCCATCGCCATTACATACAACAGAAAATCATCCGTATGCCTCTCAAGTGAAAGATATAATGCTATTCCTTTACTAATATAATTGGAATCAAAGAGCGTACAATAATACAACATGGTATTATCTTTTATTATCTAAATGAGTTCAACACATCAACCACAATCTTAGCCTCTGCCTCCGTCACGACCTGACTCATCGGAATGGAAAGTTCCTGTTGATGAATCATTTCTGTAATAGGATAAGTCCGATTATTCCATGCTTTATAACATTCCTGCTTATGTGGAGGTATCGGATAATGAATGAGAGTTTGTACTCCATTTTCCTTTAAATATTCTTGCAATTCATCACGACGCTGACAAAAAATAGGGAATTGATGATAAACATTACATTCATCCTTAATCCGTTTCGGCAAAATTATGAAGCGATTATTGATGTGGGTATAATAGTAATCAGCCAATTTCTGGCGCTGTGCATTATCTTCATCCAAATATTTTAGTTTTACATCAAGTACTGCTGCGTCTGTTTCAGCCATACGGCTATTCATTCCTACATATTTAAATACATATTTTTTATGACTTCCATAATTTGCTAATGCACGAATAATTTCAGCCAATTTTGGATCACTTGTAGTTACAGCACCTGCATCACCTAACGCACCCAAATTTTTTCCCGGATAAAAACTATGTGCCGCTGCATCACCTAACGCACCGGTTTTAACACCATCCCAAGCACAACCATGGCTTTGTGCACAATCCTCCATTAACTTCAAATTATATTTCTCGCAAATTCCACGTAACTTATCATTATAGGCAATACGACCGTATAGATGAACTATCATTACCCCTTTGGTTTTAGAAGTAATGTGTTCCTCAATGGCATCTATGTTTATCTCCAAATGATCCCACGTTGGCTCCACAAGTACAGGTACAAGATTATTGTCTGTAATGGCAAGAATTGTAGCAATATACGTATTGGCAGGCACAATGATTTCATCTCCATCTTGCATCAATCCCATTTCCTTATAACCACGCAATATAAGTTTTAATGCATCCAAACCATTTGCTACAGTTACACAAAACTCTGTACCGATATATTTTGCATAGTCCATCTCAAACCGTTTATTTTCATTTCCCTGTAAAAACCAACCGGATTCAACAACCCTGTCTATAGCAGCTTTAATCTCATCACCATGTCGCATAGTGATTGCTTGTAAATCTAAAAATTTCACCATATCCCACTTATTATTCAATCGATATACAATCATTATATCAAATCAATTATTCTTTTGTTCCTCAACATATTTCAGAAATTCATCATAGTCACGAATATAATCCTCTTCCGAATATCCATGACTAGCTAATACCAAGCAGATACTACCCGATGAAAAACCTTGTTCTGACGCCCATATTCCCGGCGGCACATGCAACCCCCAAAATGGACGATTAAGTAATACAGTACGTTTGTTTACACCGTCATCCAATACAACTTCAAAAGAGCCGGATGCTGCTATTATAAACTGATGGCATTCCTTATGCGCATGAGCACCACGATCTTCACCACCTGGAATATCATAACTGTAAAATACTCTGTTTATTGGAAATGGCACATGCACATTCTCGTATATAAAAGTCAAATTACCTTCCGGATCATGTGATTTGTTAAGTTCATATAGCGAACAATCAAAGACACTTCTCATTTTAGTACCCATTTTTTAAATTCCTGATAATCCATTATGTAGTCATTAACATTGTAATCAGTTGATGACAAGACAAGAGCCAATGAATTTGTTGAAAAATTTGTCATTCTGCGCCATATTCCTTTAGTCACATATAATCCTTTATAAGATCTGTTTAAAGGAAAAACACATTTATTCTTACCATCATCCAGTACCACATCAAACGACCCCGACAGGGCTACTATAAATTCCTGGTTCTCTTTATATGCATGTTCTCCACGATCCATTCCGCCGGGCACATCATATATCCAATAGACCCGCTTTATTTCAAACGGAATCTGTTTTAATTGCTCAATAATTGACAGATTACCCCGTGGATCTACAATCTTTGGCAATTCAATAATTTTACAGTCAGTTATATCCATTGCTACTATTTAATTAAATACATTATTCTACTGTAAATTCTAATAAACACCGAATTATACCACATAGCACGTTTAAATAGACAAGAATTTATACTCAATTGTGTAGGCCATACAAAATTCTTCTTACCCGTAGATTCTAATTCAAATTTAAAACGGCTCCAGGATTTACAGTTAGTACCTTGCCCATCAAAACCTCTATTATTGATAAGACTATAACAAGGGTTAACACACTTCTTATTCTGTAGGAACTGAGCAAAGACAAAACGTATTGCCCAAGAATTATTTTTACCTTTATGCCAATCATTCAGCATCTTCCAAGCATCTGATCCCGCCCAACAGCGGAAAACTCTTGCTTTAGATTTATATATATCAAATGGTTCTAACTTCCAATCAATAGTATCCCATCTATCTTTCCATGTGGCCCATCCCCATGAACTACTTCTATTATAAATATACGCATCAGCCTTATAATCTTTGGGAATTTTTATCTTATTATTATACCCACATATAGAAAAAACACCATTTACTTTCTCATAATATTTTAATCCTTGATTCATAAAAGCCAAAAAATTAGGTTGAACACAAAGATCATCTTCAAGGACAATAACTTTTCCATATCGGTTTATTACTTCCGAAACGCCATCTATAATACTTGCTCCTAACCCTTTATTCACTTCTGAAAATGTATAATGTAATGTCTTAAAACCCGTAATTGATATCACATACTCCCGTACCAATTCCACTTCTTTCAACTCTCCATCTTTATGTAGTCTTGCTCCATCCACAAAGATATATAAATCACTTTCCCTAGCTTCTGTGTTCTGCAACAACGAACAAACCACATTCCTTAATGCTTTCGGACGATTAAAAGCAAAAATTATTATTGGTGCATATTGCATATTTTTATAATGATTAATCATAAGTTAGGTTTCACTTCAATTCTTGAATCAAGAAGCGTTGCTTACCCCGATTGGTTTTCTCTATGAAATCGACGTAATGAATTATCAACTCAAAACCATTACAAACAAAAAGATTTACTATCTCTTTCTCAACATTATCACTATATTCTCTAGCCTTTACTATATACATTTCCACTTTACCAACTTCATACTGATGGAGTTGCCAAGTTTGTATATAATTGAAGGCCCGAATATGTCCCCCAAAGATAAAGCCAACAAGATAAATCTTTTTTCCTCCTTTGTTATAAATACAATCAACCTCACGTCCCAATAGCTTTGTAAGAATAGTTTCACCCAATTCTGTTTCTCCACCATAGATTGCAAGATCCCCTGTCTTATATCGGATAAATGGTAAACCATATTCAACAAATCCTGTCACCACAACTTCTCCTTGTTCACCTATATTAACATGCTGTCCCTTCTGATCAACAACTTCTGTATAACCATATATAGGAGAGCAATAATAAACTTCATCTGCAGGATTTTGTATAGCAAAAATAGAACTTTCCGTATGTCCATACTGTCCATAAACAGGGCATTTGAAGTAAGAACTTATGAAGTTTTTCTCATCCTGTGTGAAGCTCTCACTTGTCAAATAAACCCCTTTCAATTTCAAATCCATTACAATCCCTGTATTCATAGCTAATTTACACATTTCCATGATGCCAGACGGATATCCACGAATAAATGCAGGTTTCGTTCTTTTCAATTCTTCCCAATAATACTTCACACTATTATTATCAAGATAAAGTGTAGAAAAATTCTTCTTTCCAAAAGGAAAATTAGCGTTCCCCATTTGCCAATAAATATTCCGAGATCTATCTTCATCTTTGATTCTGCAACCATCAAACGAAACTATAATATCTCCCCACTGATAGCCCATCTTCATATAAAGCATCATTTGACAAACCCCTTCAACAGGCAAGCCTTTATAGAGAGCGGGAAAATGCAAAGGTTCACCCGTAGATCCACCTGTATTAAGCCATACTTTCCAATTATCAGTTATTTCATCACTATAAACATTTTTCTCCTGATGACGAATAATATTCTTATCCAACAAAGGAAGACTCTTAATTATTTCCATTGAATTATCCATCCTTACTTCACCTACTATATATTTCCTATAATAGGTACAATGCCGTTGAGCATAACTGAGCATAGCTGTTAACTTAGCTAGTTGCCACTGTTTCCAAGTTTCAGGATGATTCAAAAATTTCTTAGCATAGTATTGCATATATTTCATATACAACCATTGTATAGATGAATTAGTCTTTAAAT
>ENA-UAYF01001120-UAYF01001120.1-human-gut-metagenome-genome-assembly--contig:-NODE-1120-length-12023-cov-5.313670_pt1 | contig 12023 bp, 8 predicted proteins | sample MGYA00244017_ERZ654600 | MGnify/ENA primary metagenome ERZ654600 (study PRJEB26926, sample SAMN06164490) | human gut metagenome | biome: ENVO:00009003; feature: ENVO:2100002; material: ENVO:00002003... | reverse complement strand
ATTTTGCTGCTGAATCTGCGTAAGATTCAGTGCGCCTTTTTGCAATTTCTGGATTTGCTACTCGGACTTCTGCAATCGCGTGAAAAACAGATGGTTATTCAGTAGACATTATTTAGAACTTGCCGCTTGATTATATTGCATGGAACGAATGGCAAATATCAGCCGATGATCCGGAATGAACGGCTAAGAAAAAGCCGTTCGTTCTTTTTTTCATACCGCTCGTTCCGGCATTCACGCCACTTTTTCCGGGAGAGAACCTCTTGCGCCGAAACAATAGCCCGCGAACGGAAAAGCCTTTATACTTGTATCATCCGGTGGGAAGAAATACCCGCCAAGAATGCAAGGAGGAAATGATATGAAGCTTGGCAAGAAAATCCTGTCTGCTGTGGTTGCCGTGATGATGCTGCTCAGCATCGCTCCGGCTGCCAGCGCCGCGACCTATGACGCGGATTACTGCTACTCTGAGGGCTATGACGTGGCCGTGCAGATCGGCGCGGAAGGCTCTGTACTCCTCAAGAATAAAGACAACCTGCTGCCCCTGGCAGAAGGCACCAAAGTGACTGTACTGGGCGCGATGAGCTACAACTACGTGGAAGGCGGCACCGGCTCCGCTGGCGGCGCGGACGACGAAAACACCGTGCTCATGCTGGACGCGCTGCTGGAAGCCGGCCTGGACGTGAATGAAGACGCCTGGGGCTGGCTGGAAGAAATCTGCGGCGGCGAGCGCGGCGTGAACGCCAACGATCCTGCCCCCGCTTCCTCCGACGGCTGGGGTGGCGGCGGTTGGACCAGCTACACCAAAATCCATGAATTTGCCAAGGATGTATACGAGGGCGGCAAGGGCAGCATTCTGCAGGACGGCTACACCGATTACGCCATCGTCACCTTCGCCCGCTCCGGCGCGGAAGGCGCTTCTCCCTCCATGGACTATGACGGCGACGGCAGCACCCTGACCGGCTCCACCTACCTGGAACTGGATCAGAACGAAAAGGACCTGCTGGCCTTTGCCAAAGAAAACTTTGCCCACACCATTGTCCTCATCAACAGCGCGGCTCCCATGGAGCTGGGCTTCATCGACAGCGAAGACTACAATGTGGATGCTTGCCTCTGGATCGGCCATCCCGGCGAAGCAGGCATCACGGGCGTTGCCACCCTGCTGTCCGGCCGTAATAATCCCTCCGGCCGCCTGGTGGACACCTTCGCCTATGACATGACCACCAATCCCACCTACTACAACACAGATGACAACCGTTATGTGAATGCCAACGGCCAGACCTTCTATCAGTACGAGGAAGGCATCTATGTGGGCTATCGCTACTACGAAACTGCCGATTCCGTTGGCTACTTCGATTCCGATGAATTCAAGGCGCTGACCTTCAAGAATGGCTCCGCCGCGGGCTATGATCAGGTGGTGCAGTTCCCCTTCGGCTTCGGCCTGTCCTATACCACCTTCACGGAAGAAATCACCGCCTCTGACGTGGCGCTGGCAGCCCATGGCCAGAACAGCATCACCGTGAAAGTCACCAACACTGGCGACGTGGCGGGCAAGAACGTGGTGGAGCTGTACATGGACGCTCCCTTTGCTACTGACACCGAAAACTTCGGCATCAAGGGCCGCGGTCTGGAAAAAGCCAAGGTGGTGCTGATCGGCTACGCCAAGACCGGCATCCTTGAGCCCGGCGCTTCCGAGGAAGTGACTATCTCCTTTGCTACCGATGATCTGGCTTCCTTTGACAACTTCGGCCAGGGCTGTTATGCGCTGGAAAACGGCGAATACAGCTTCAACGTCCAGAAGGACGCCCATCAGTGGGGCGACCGGGCTTCCGACAGCCTGAAGGTGATCCTGGACAGCGCCATCATCTACAACGAAGCCGGCGCTGGAAAGCGTGACCGGGATCAGATCGTGGCCGTGAACGCCCTGGACGACGTGACCGCGGGCGACGGAAACATGGTGGACGGCTATCTCTCCCGCAGCGACATCGCGGGCGGCATGAAGCAGATCATGGCCCACCAGAGCAACGAAACCCCTAACGAAAAGGTGACCGATGCTATCGAAGCCGTGCTGGCACTGACCGATGACAATGCCATCGAATACACCTTTGAAACCTACAAGAATGGCGTCAAGACCCAGATCACCGAAACCCTCTACGCTCATGGCAGCAACATGATGCCCTACGCCGAAAAGACCCCCGACGGCGTGGACGCAGCATCCTTTGCTGATCCCGATTGGGAAATGACTTACTATGTGGCGGAAGGCCAGACCACCGAAAACGGCAATCCCGTGGTGACCGCGGATAAGCCTGCCGGCGCTTCCCACATCCTGACCGTGCAGGATCTGGCGGGCGTGGACATCTACACCGAAGAAGGGTTGGAGCTCTTTGATAAGCTGGCCTCCATGACCACCATCGACGAAGCCATTGAAATCCAGGGTAACTCCGGTTGGAACGTCAGCGCTGTGGACAGCGTGGGCAAGCCTGCTCAGAAGGCTCAGGACGGCCCCGGCGAACCCGCCAACGGCACCTTCGCTGGCGCGACCTGGTTCCCCTGCGCTGTGACCATCGCCGCCACCTGGAACAACGGCCTGGCCCGCGCTGAGGGCGTGGCTTACGGACATCAGGCCATCCTGGCTGGGGTCGGCGTGGCGTATGCGCCTGCCATGAACATCCACCGCAGCCCCTTTGGCGGCCGGAACTTTGAATACTACTCCGAGGACGGCTTCATCTCCGGCCACATCGGCGGCAGCGCCATCGAAGGCATCCAGGCCACCGGCACCAATGTGACCGCGAAGCACGCGGCCCTGAACGACGGCGACACCAACCGCGGCGGCAACACCACCTGGGCCAACGAACAGGCCATCCGTGAAATTTACCTCAAGACCTATGAAATCGCCTGTGAGGACTACGGCTGCAACGGCATGATGGGTTCTCTGAACCGTATCGGCATGACCTGGTTCCACTATGGCATGTACAAAACCATCATGCGCGACGAATGGGGCTGGCAGGGCCTGCTGATCACTGATGGCGACGGTATGGGCGGCGACGCTTACAATACCCCCGTTGCGATGCTCTGTGTGAACGGCAACATGCTCTCCCGCAGCCTGTACATCGACGTCCGCGCCACCGTTGCTGCATATGGCGACGCCACCGATTATGTCTATGGCCGCTACATGCTGCACAACAACATCCGCAATGCCCTCTACCAGTACGCCAGCACCCTGAATAACGCTGAATAAGAACTGATACCTGCTGCGCGGCGAACCCCCGGCTTAAAACGCCGCGCAGCTCTTCAATCAATAGAAGGAGCAAATGAAAGATGAAAAAAGTTCTATCAATCCTGCTGCTGGCAGCGCTGCTCCTCTCCTGTCTGCCCATGGCAGGGCTTGCGGACACGGCTGCCGCCCCCGAGGATTTTACCTTCGATACCGTCACCGGAGAATTTTCCTTTAACGCTGTGGACAAAAACATCGGCTACTACTTCGTCCGCATCTACTCTGCTTCCTCCGGCGTTGAAGCCAATGAATACACCGTGTCCTCCAAGCGCCTGAACGGCGGCAAAACCGGCGAAATCAAAGGCTCTGTGAAGATGGATAACATCGGCTGGGGTCCCTACCATGTGAAGCTGGTAGCCAATGCTGCTGCGGGCACTGGCATCGACAGCCCCGCCCCAGTGGTGCTCAACGCCTTCTACGGCGTGGGTGGCACGCTGGAACGCCCCGAAGCCATGGCCTTCTTTGGCAAGAACTGGGTGCAGATCATCCTGGACTGGTGGACGCTGTGCGATTACCTGGGACTCAACTACATGCCCAATATCAAAATCACTTTCTGGAAAAACGCGGAATGCACGGAGGAAGTCTTTTCCGATGTGATTGACACCTATGATCTGCTGGCTACCCTGGGCATGAACCCGCCCGGCATCGAATACATCTGGGGCTACAGCCAGATCCAGGGAACTGGCTGGATGTATAAGACCAATGTGAAGGAAGGCGAGGAAGAAACCCAGGAGGAGGCCGCGCCCGGCCCCGGCCCCATGTTTGGCGGCAGCGGCACCACCATGGCCTTCACCAACGATATTTATACCTACACCACTTCCGAACAGCTGCCCGCCGGGACTTACTATGTCACAGTCCAGGCCCTGTCCAAGGATGAGCAGATCCTGGATTCCAAGGTATCCAGCGCTATGGAAATCGTGCTGACGGACGAGGAGGCTGCCCCGGATTTCTCCGACGAATACAGCGTGGCGAAAACCGAGCTGTGGAAAGACCCGCAGCAAATGGATATGCCTGGCGCCAATCCCTTCCAGGTGCCGGAGCGCGTGGATCTGTATTCCAATCAGGAAACTGCCTCCATCATTGAATAAGGAAAGGAGCGCAATCGCATGAAAAAAATCCTTGCTCTGCTGCTCATCGCTCTGTGCCTGGGCCTGTGCGCCGCGGCGTCTGCGGACGAGCTGAAAGCGCCTACGGACTTTGCCTTCGATACGGAAAGCGGCAAGCTGTCCTTCGTTTCCAATGATGAAAACGCCGGTTACTATTTCGTTCGGATCTATCCCGTGGTGAACGGCACCGAAGCCAACGCCTATGTGTCCTCCTCCAAGCGCATCAACGCCGGCAAGGTGGGCGAAAAAGAGCGGCAAGGTAGACGTTTCCGCCATCGGCTGGGGCCTGTACAATGTGAAGCTGGTCACCTTCACGGCCTCCGGCACCGACTATACCGCGCCTGCACCCATCATTCTGAAAGCTTTCTACGGTGTAGGCGGCACCCTGGAACGCCCCGAAATGCTGGTGGTGGCTGACGGCAACACTGTGGAAATCACCCTCGACCGCTACACCCTTTCCAACTGGAAGAAATTCCAGTATATGCCTACCGTCCGTTTCAGCCTGTACGCTGATGAAGCCTGCACCGAGCTGGTGGCGTCCCAGGATGTGGCTACCAGCGAACTGGTGATTGACAATCATCCGGCAGGCGGCTACATCTGGCCTTACAGCCTGACCACTGGCCACATGAATTTTGAAGCGCCGATGATGGGCCCTCCCGGCGCGTCTGCTGAAGGCACCCAACCCTTTAACCTGACCGCCGAAGGCAGCCTGACCGTGGAAAAGGCGGGCATCTACTATGTGACCGCCCAGGCCATTTCAGACGATGAAGAAAAGATTGCTTCCTCTCAGGTCAGCGAAGCGGTGAAGGTGGAGCTGACGGAAGAAGCGCCTGACTTTGAAACCTTCGAGGTCGTCAAAACCTCCCTGTGGGCAGACCCCGCCGTCATGGGAATGCCCACCGCTACCCCCGGCCAGGCGGAAGGACGTATCGACGCCGCCCAGGGGCAGACGACCACTGCGCTCATCGAATGATTTCTTTCTCCCGGGGCGGCGGGGCCGCCCCACTCCATGGCGGATTCCGGCGCGTGAACCGGAAGCCGCCCGCCACTCAAGAAAGACATTAGCCGGAGGGATACATCATGTCAGAAGCAAAATTGGAAGCCAAAGAAGCAAGAAAAGCGCTGAAAGCCCAGAAAGCGGAAAAGCGCCAGGCAAAACGGGAAAAATCATTCCTGAACAAATACTTCCATCATGTGGATCAAGGCTCCACCACGGGCCGGGAAATCATGGCCGGTCTGCTGATCTGCATCCTGTGCGTGTGCGCCATCTTCATGAACATGCAGTTGATCACCTCCATGATGGTATCCGGCCCTGCGGCTTCGGCAACCACCGCCGATATTGCCGCCAACGGCGAAATCATCGCTCGGCAGTATTTTCTGTCCATGCTGATCGCCTTCGCGGGTTCTTTGGTCATCGGCCTGGTGGCCCGGCTGCCGCTGGCGCAGATTCCCTCCCTGGGGCTCTCCACTCTGATGATTTCCGCCCTGGGCATCGGCACCAATTTAAGCTATCAAAACCTGCTGGCCATATGCTTCGTTTCCTCCGTCGTATATGCGGTTATCGCCGCTGTGCCCGTTGTGCGTAAAGCGGTGCTGAACGCCATTCCCGCTTCTGTTCGCAAAGCAGCGCCTGCCGCGCTGGGCATGCTGGTGGTGTTTACCGCCATGCAGCTCACTGGCCTGGTATACACTGGCTCCTCCTCCGTTGTAAATTACGGCGTAGGCACGTCGCTCACCCGCATGGAGGGCTTCAATGAAACGGTTCAATCCTTCCGCCTCTTTGATATTGCTACCTACAATAGCCTGAAATACAAAGCAGACAGCTTCTTCCCGCTGATCCAAGCCTGCCTGCTGGGCGTACTGGCAGCCTTTGGCGCGTTCCTGTTGCTAAGAAAAACCAAGCGGCCTATGTTCCACTCCCTGATGATCGGTACGGCGGTATATTTCCTGCTGATGCTGTTTCAGGTCATTATTGAGCAAAAGCGCGGCAAGCTGAATTTCAACCTGGATCCGCTGTGGGGCCGCCTGTGGATGGTGGGCAGCGAGGATGCCCAGCACCTGCATCTGGAAACCATCCTGCGCAGCCTGAACATCGGCGAAGTATTCTCCAAGGGCTTTGATTTCTCCGCCTACACGGAGGCAGGTGGCAGCGTGGCGCTGCTGCTGGTTACCGGATGCCTGACCTTCCTGTTTGCCAACATCGCCACTGCGGACGCCATGACCCAGGGCGAGAATGAAAAGCAGGCTGGCCTGACCATGCTCTGCAACGCCGGGGCGAATTTGCTCGCTCCCATCGTGGGTGTTTCCGCTCTCAATGTGACGCCGCTGAACGCCGCCGCCAGGCGGGACGGAGCCAAGTCCGGGTTAGCGTCTGCGGTGGCTTCCCTGGGCTTCCTCCTCTCCGCCTTCGTGTGGCTGGTGCCCTTCATTTTCTCCACCACATCTTCCTATGATATTCAGTTTAACCTGTACGGGCATTACGGCACCTCCATGCAGTTGTTCACCGAATCCAGCTTCATTATCGCGGACGGGGTGATGGCGATTGCGGGACTGTGCCTGATTGCGGGTTCCCTGAAAGACGGCCTGGGCGACACGAAAATCGACGCCCCTTTCCTGGTGACGGTTGCCGCCGCTTTCTTCCTGAACAATCTGGCCCTGGGCTTCGCCGCCGGGATTGTGGCCCACACCCTTGCCAATATCTTTGATCGGCAGCGTTCCCTGACCCTTTCCAATATCATTGCCGCTGTTGTCAGCGTTGGCTTTATCGCTTTGACCGTGATTCTCTGATTTTTTCCCCGGCCCTTCGGCTGTCCTCCTTTGGCCGGAGGGCCGTTTTCTATCACCATTGAAGGAAGTGACTGAACATGACGCATCGGGAACTCATCGCAAAAATGACCCTGGCGGAAAAGTGTGCTTTGCTGTCCGGCAAGGATGTATGGCATACACGGCCAGTGACACGGCTGAGCATTCCGTCTATCACCCTCTCTGACGGCCCCAGCGGGCTGCGCAAGCAGGCGGCGGAGGGGGATCACCTGGGCTTGAATGCATCCACCAAAGCGACCAACATCCCATCTGCTGCCACCATTGCCAACAGCTGGAGCCCAGAAGTGGCAGAGGCCATGGGCGCTGTCATTGGCGCGGACGCTGCTGCCCAGGATGTACAGGTGCTGTTGGGGCCAGGACTGAATACAAAGCGCAGCCCTTTATGCGGGCGATCCTTTGAGTATTATTCCGAAGATCCTTACTTGGCGGGCAAGCTGGCGGCTGGCTTCATCCGGGGCGTACAGAGTCAGGGCGTGTCCGCCTGCGCCAAGCACTTCGCCGTGAACAGCCAGGAATTACAGCGCATGGCCTCTGACAGCGTGCTGGACGAACGTACCCTGCGGGAACTATACTTGACGAATTTTGAAATCGCCGTCAAGGAAGGAAAGCCGAAAGCCATTATGACCTCCTACAACAAGGTCAACGGCACCTATGCCAATGAAAACGCTCATTTGTATGATATTCTCCGCAGGGAATGGGATTTTGACGGCATGGTGGTCACGGACTGGGGCGGCAGCAATGATTTTGTCGAGGGGGTTCGGGCAGGAATGAATCTGGAAATGCCCGCCGCCGGGGACGCCAGCCCCTGCCAACTGTTGCGGGCTGTGAAGAATGGAAAAATCAATGTGGAAATCATCGACCAACGGGTGGAGGAACTGTTGAATGTGGTGCTGGCTGAAAAGCCAAAGGCAAAGCTCGTGGACGAAAAAGCTCAGCACGATGCCGCAAGGAAAGCCGCGGAGCAGTGCATCGTACTTCTCAAAAACGACCAGGATATTCTCCCTTTGCAACACAGCGCCAAGGTGGCGGTGATCGGTGATTTCGCCGCCCATCCCCGGTATCAGGGGGCGGGCAGCAGCATGGTCAATGTCCGGCAGGTGGACGAAACCCTGGAACTGCTGACCAACTATTTCCCTCACTCCGTGGGCTATGCCCAGGGCTTTGAACGGATGGATCATCGGAACGATGAATTGGCAGCTCAGGCTGTGGCTTTAGCAAAAGAAGCTGACTGCGTGCTTTTGTATCTGGGTCTGCCTGAAGGGTTTGAAACCGAAGGACTGGATCGGTCGCACATGCGTCTTCCCAGCAATCAGGAAATCATGCTGAATAAGCTGGCGGAAATCAATCCCCATATCATCGTTGTGCTTTCCTGCGGCAGCGCACTGGAAATGCCCTGGATCGATAAGTGCCAGGCATTGGTATACGGCTGCCTGGGCGGGGAAGCGGCAGCCAGCGCCATGCTGCAGGTACTGAGCGGCGAAGTAAACCCCAGCGGCAAGCTGGCGGAAACCTTTCCCATCGCCTGTGCTGACCTGCCAGTAAGCCAGTATTACCCCGGCAGGGAATATACCAGCGAATACCGGGAAGGACTGTATGTGGGGTATCGTTATTTCGTTACAGCAAAAAAGCCCGTGCGTTTTCCCTTTGGTTTCGGCATGAGCTACACCACATTCCGCTATGAAAATCTGACCGTCGAGCCAAAAGGCGTTTCCTTCGACCTGACCAACTGCGGGAGCAGCGGTGGGGACGAGATCGTTCAAATGTATGTTTCATTGCCCAACGCCAAAGTGTTCCGTCCTGCACAGGAACTGAAGGGCTTTTGCCGGGTGTCCCTGAAAGCTGGGGAAACCCAGCGGGTCAGAATCCTTTTCGATGATTACACCTTCCGTTACTTCAACTTGAAAACAAATGCTTGGGAAACGGAAGAGGGGACCTATGAAATCCTGATTGGCGCTTCCTCGGAGGATATCCGGCTAAAGGGTCAGCGGATGGTGTTCGGCACCGCCGCCCCGAATCCGTATGAAGGAAAGAACCTGGCCTGCTATCAGGACTGTGATGTGGAAAACGTGCCGGACGCTGCCTTTGAAGCGCTGCTGGGTCATCCTATCCCGCAAAGAAATTGGGACCGGAGCAAGCCCCTGGAGTTAAACGACGCCTTGGCCCAGATGGAATACGCCAAGAACCCCATCGCCCGTTTTGCCGCCCGATTCTTGAAAAAAAAGATCAACCAAACAGTGAAGGCAGGGAAGCCCGATCTGAACCTGCTGTTCATTTACAATATGCCTTTCAGGGGCATGGCAAAAATGATGAACGGTATGGTGAGCATGGATATGGCCAAGGATATTCTGTTCATCGTCAACGGCCATTTCTTCCGTGGCGTCGGGCGGCTGACCCATCATTTCTTCCATCGTCCCAAACTGATTCTTACAGAGGAGGCGTAAACCCATGAACGCAATCATAAACGGCTGGAACAATTTTGTCGAAAAGCATCCTGCCGCGTCCAAATGGATTCGGGAGGGTGGCCTGTTCGTGATCGTCAGCAATGTGATCACGGTGTTTAAATATCTGATTCTACAATTCCTGCCCAAAATGCTGACCAACCTGCCGGACCGAGATTTTGGCTGGCCAGGTATCAATATGACGCTGTTCGGTGAAACCTTCAAATGGAACATCTTGGGCTATGACCAAACTCATGGCGGGCTTCGCTACTTTGTGGCTTACATGATAGCTATGGTGATTGGAGAAGCCGTTAACTTTCCAATCCAGCGAAGTCTGGTGTTTCGTAGCAAGGGAAACATCTGGTATCAGGCCCTGTGGTATCTGTTGGCCTTTATTGTCATTACGTGCATCGTGAACTCCATCAACTGCATCTGGGTCGCTGCTGCCGGAAAGTTCGTGCCCGATTGGGTCTACAATATCGGAACCACAGTGCTCAACGGTGGCGTCAGCATGGTGATTTTCTTCTTTGTGAACAAGATCATCTTCCCCGAAACAAAGAAAGAAAGCACTTCTGCTTAAATACCTCAATATTATTATCACAGAGCAACCATTTTTCACCCCATTGCCGTGTTCATCGGCAATGGGGTGAACTGTTTTATACTGCTGTATCTATATTGCTTGTCTCATGGAGTGGCCGTAGGGTGCCTAAAAGCGGCTTCATGGGCTCCAGCTTGTCTTGCAGCTTTGCCCGATGCGCGATGAGCCTTTCGCTTTCTACCTTTAGTGTGGCAGGATCAACGACAGTGCTGCCATGCACTTCCATCAGATAATGGTAGGCTATGTTGTACTGTTTCAGTTCCGCTTCATGCGCGGCATAGTAGGATTCTTTCTTCGTTTTGAAGGAGGTATGGGTGTATTGATCGTGGATTGGCCGAAGCTGCCGGAGTGTTTGGGCGGCACTCAGAATGCCGGTGATATTCTTTATTCGCTGATCAACCTTTTTCAGTTCAGAATGAATAACGCCGGTTTCTTTCTCCAAATCGTCCAGCTTCGCTTTCAAATCCTCGATGGTAAAAATCTTATTCTCTTTCAGAAAATCCGTGGTTTGGGAAACGCGCAGCATATCACCGGCCATACGTTTCAGAACGACGGTATGGTTTTTCCAGTGCTGCCGCTTCTCGTTCTGAATCAATACCCAGGAATACAGATAATCGTTGATGGGCGGATGCTTCTCGATCTGCTTTTGTTCATGGCGCTCTTTCGCTTCTTTGATTTTCTCAGCCGCCCAAGACCGCAGCGTCCTGAATCCTTTTCTCAGATAAGCCAACAATTTATTGGTTTCTTTGATGTCCCGGTTCAGATCACCCAAAAAGGTTTTCTCGCCACGCGCTTCCATGGCGCTGACAGCACGGCCCAGATGAACGGTGGAAATCTGCGGTTTTTCCTGTCGCTGATAGGATCGCAAATCGACTCGCTCCGGGCGTTGGTTCTGTTCCAGATATTTGTTCTGAATCTCCTCCCAACCGTGCCGCCAGGTTTCGCAGTTCTGCGGATCATTTCAGTTATTTACGTTCTCCCGGTGGCTTTTCCAACCGCTGTTGGGAAGCGGAATGCAGTTGCCGTTTCCGTCGAGATCGTAAACCTTCCGGCATTTGGGCAGCCATTTTCCGTGCTCATCCAACGAGCGCAGCGTCAGAAGAATGTGCGCGTGAGGATTGCGCGGTTCTTTGTCCTCGTCGTGGATGGCGAAGTCGCAGCACATGCCTTCGTTCACAAAATACCTCTGGCAGTAGTCGCTTACCATTTCAGGGTATTGTTCCTTTGGCACTTCGATGGGCAACGCCATGATCACTCGGCGGGCAAGCTGGGCGTTCCATTGCGTTTCCGTTTTCTCCACGCTGTTCCATAACGTGGCTCGATCACGGTAAGCATCCGGAGCGTTTTTTGACAGCATAATTTCCGCGTGAAGTACGCCGGGCTTATCGGCATAGCGTTTCCATTTCTGCTGATATTCCGAAAACAAATTCATTCCGCTCTGGTAAGCCGCGCTTGCTACGGCGGACTTATCGTCAGAGCGTTTCACGATAGACACTTCAAAATGGGGGCAGGGCATTCCTTCACCTCCCGTTATGCCCTCGCCTTGTGCGGTGCTTTGCTCCGTTCGTTCTTCTCAAAAAGGGATAGCTGCGAAGCAGCGCAAGGGCCGAAGCCCTTGTTGATGAACCGCTGTGCCGCCATTTACGGCAAGGCGCAGCGGTTCATCTATGTGCGCCCGGCAAGAGCAACAACTAAGTGGTGAGAGACCACAACGCGCTCGGCAGTAGGAAGCGTTAGCCGAAGGCAAGGGTGTCCATCGTGAGGTGGAATCTGAAGGAAGCCGGATGTCA
>ENA-UAYF01001116-UAYF01001116.1-human-gut-metagenome-genome-assembly--contig:-NODE-1116-length-12042-cov-8.000584_pt1 | contig 12042 bp, 14 predicted proteins | sample MGYA00244017_ERZ654600 | MGnify/ENA primary metagenome ERZ654600 (study PRJEB26926, sample SAMN06164490) | human gut metagenome | biome: ENVO:00009003; feature: ENVO:2100002; material: ENVO:00002003... | reverse complement strand
GAGATCGCTCAGTGTCTCGTGGGCTCGGAGATGTGTATAAGAGACAGCAAAAAATTTTCTTGAAAATGTTTGTAGATTAAAATAAAGTTCGTATCTTTGCAATGTGAGAAAAACAAAGCGATATTTGAATGAATTTTTAATTAAAACTTTTTAAGAAAATAATTTTCTAAAAATTTTGTAGATTAAAAAATAGTTCTTATATTTGCAATACAGAAATGAAATAAATATACCTTATTAGAATAGTTAAAAAAATCTTGAAAGTCTATTTGAAAAGGTAATAAAAATAATAAATAATAAAACTTTCAAGCAATTTAATTATGAAAAATCAAATTAATAACGTGAATGTAGAAAAAGCAAGTGCAAACAGCAAAGCAAATAGTTTAATTGCTTTAGACGTATTGAAAAGCGTTAAAGAAAAAAACGCTGGACTTTTTAAAACTTCTTTAGGGACAAAAACAGAAATTTATAAAAAAGAGTTGTTTTTGGGAGCAAACGAAAAGCAAATCAAATCTTTGCGAAAAAAGTTCAGAAACGTAACTTTCAATTTTCTTTCTACGATTGCAAACAATGCAGATAAAAAACTAATTGACGGCTTTATAGACTTTTATAAACAAGTCTACGTTTTAAATGATTTTTCTTTTTCTTCGATTGCAAGCGAAAACACTAAAGAAGAAAAAAAAGAAATATTAATAAAAGGTCTCGAAATTGTGAAAAAATCTTTGAAGTAAAACAAAATTAAAGTCTAACTAAAATAAATCATTTATAAAGATATGGCAGTATTTACACAGTATTTAATTATTAATATAGCATTGTTTGTAATTATAACTTATTTAGTTATTCAATGCTATAAAGATATAAAAGAAATTTTGAAAGACAATAACGAAACATTTAGAGATTGAAAGAAAGCAAAGGGACAAATAAAAATGTTTGTCCCTTACTTTTTATTTTCAAATGTTAAATTTAAGGGAACCGTAGTCCCCTTTTAGTACCAGGAAATTTTAGGCTTTCGCATTAAGGGCATGCCCAGATATCCTACACCACACATGCCCACATAACACACAAAGAAGCCAGAGAATAAAAACATCCCTGGCTCTCATCCACCTTATCCCTCTGGTAGATTACAATATCAAAGTTCTTTCTATAAACCAAAAACTTATAAAGATATGGAAGAAAAAACAAAATTCAGAATCAGTAGTAGTAGGGGTGGTGAAAGATCTACCCAAGATGTTGTATATGCAGAAATAAAAAAGGGAAACTCTGTGAGATGGACAGTACAATCTCAAAAGAGTAAGTATGTAAATGGCAAATTGTCCGGAGTTATTGAAGTTGGATATACTGCTAGCATCCATACCCCGGACTATGTTCTGGAGGAAGACAAGAGTAACAATCTTATTCAGATTACTTCACGAAATGACGGTACTCTCGGTACTTTTGGGCTTTGTGTACTTACACAAAATGAATCTGGTAATAAAATAAATCTACACCTTACTACTCCTGATCCTGAAAAAAAAGAAGATTCTTGGGAAATACATTTTAATCCTATAACCCTCGCTGGAGTAGACATGAGTGCGTTTTTCATGGTTAGTACTAATATTAGTGGTGAAGATGGGTCAATGGCCGATAATGGTACCCTATATAAGAATTGGATAGTAAATCAAAATAGAAATACGATTAATGTCTATATTTCTACTATGTACCCCGGAAATGATAATGACATACTGTCTTGGTCCTGCCTTGATAGAGATGGTAATGCTTTTAACCCTAACTACAATTCACCGGATACTTCATACTTTACAACAAAAACAACTGGATTTGGTTCCTATACTCTTACAATAATTTCAACTCCCTCTGTTAGTAGTGGTACTCTTATACTCTCCAGTAGGTTTAACCCCATTAAAAAATATCCATTAGATTTGAACTTTTATTGGGGAGTTCCAACCTAAGACTTATATTGAGATTAAGATAATATCCCAATTATAAAAGCAATTACCCAGAATATAAGAGCCAGTGTATATGCAACAGAATACCTATGCCAGGGATACCAGCAGGTAATATAAGAATCTACTTTTAGTATTTCTGGATGTTCTTCCTCGTATTTTTTATCCTCTTCTCTAGAACTGTATTTATGAAATACATAGAAGGGTAAGAATACGAGGAAAATTATTAAAGCAACTGGGAACAGGAGTAGGAGAAGAATCTCCCACCCTTGCATTGATGTCCCAGCATAATTACCCTCTCTGTCAAAAAAGTATCTCATAGTAATTTGTATTTTATGTATCTGATTAATAGATAAATCGGAAATAGAGGTAATACTATCCATACCGAGATGAATAAAACGAGAGAGTGTATTTTGTGAGTATAGGGTAAATAATCCAAGCAAACCCTTACAAAAAATACAGTGAACGGTAAGCATACCAAATAAATTATTGCTAATACAGTAGTCATTGTTCTTTGAGGTATTTGTTAATAATCTTGGTAAGCTTCTTATCAAATTCAATCATCATATTGAGAGCATCGGTATCTTTCATACTTTTCATTTCCTTGTCAAGGAACTCTATGTTTCTCTTAATCGAGAAATAAGCCTTATATGCAAGGTAGGCTTTCTCATGTTCTTCTGTGAGAGGAAGAACATCTCCTTTTTGCCCATCCAACCTTGGATATGTATTATCAGGACCGAGAGTTCTTGCAACTTTTACCCGGTTACTGAGCATTGCAAATCCACCTTTCTTATCGATGGATTCTACTGTTACTTTCTCTGTGATGGATCTTCCTGATAATACGAAGATAACTTCATCCCCTTCTTTGAGCTTTTTAGCTTCTTTCTTTTCTTTTTCCATATCTATTTTATTTAGAAATTTTCTTTATGCAAATATACGAAATTATTCTTTATTTATTGCATTATCTATTTTATTTTTTATAAATTCATAGGCATTGCCCCGGTAATCCTCTAGCATTTTGTATTCCTGTGGAGATAGAAATATTCCGTTTACTTTAAAAAGCTTTCTTAGATGTTCTGGTATAGTGCCTTGGTGAGTGATGTTATTATAACGGATAATGAAAAGCTTCTCTCGGTCTTCATCAATAACTCCCAGAGTGTTTACTGGTTGGAGTTTAGTTTGGTAAATACCACCAAAAGCCGAGGGCACCATTAAAATATTTCCGGGAATTTTAGTTACCCAGTGAGAATAATCTGGAGTAATTACCGCAATTTTACCCTCTTTCTCAAGCTCTTTATCATAAGCTAATCTATTAAACCAGAAAGCACATTGAAAACAGACTTGTTTTCTTGCCATAAGTTGAGGAATTTCTCGAGTTTCATCAAATTCCTCTAAATTAATCGGCTTGCCACATATACGGCACTCGTTTTTCTTGTCCATATTGCATTATTTTATAAGTTATTTTATAAGTTATATATGATAATAGAACCTCGAAACATCCTAAAAATGGGTTATAAGCAATACTCTTGTTACTAAAATTGAACCATTAAAACTGATAAGTTATGGATAAACTAACAAATGAAATGATTAAAGACCTTGCTATTCGCTTAGGTTTAGAACCTGCCCTATTGAAAGCTGTCCAATTGGTGGAAGCTGCCGGTAGAGACGGGTTTTTAGCTGACGGTAGGCCTCAAATTCTCTTTGAGGGTCACATTATGTACAAAGAAGTACATAAGAAATTCCCAGACAGAGATTTAGCTTACCTTTGTAAGAGATATTCTACGATTTTCTTCCCTAAATGGGATAAATCGAAGTACTTGGGAGGTGTTCATGAGTACAAAAGACTCGAATTAGCCAAAGAAATTGATGAAGAATGTGCTTTAAAGTCCGCAAGTTGGGGAATGTTCCAGATTATGGGCTTCAATCACAATCTTTGTAGCTGTAAAGATGTCTATGAATTCGTTCATAAGATGTCGGAATCTCACGAAAAACAACTGGAATTGATGTACTACTTCATGAATACCTCTGGTTGTTTGAAGAATCTCAAGGAAAAGGACTGGGCAGGCTTTGCAAAGAAGTACAATGGTCCTGGATATGCACAAAATGCTTACGACCAAAAGCTAAGAAACGCTTACGAAAACTTCAAAGATAAGATATGAAAAGATGTCATTTTAACAGCTGGGTAGCAAAGGTATTCCTTTTCCCCAGTTATAAGGCAATTACGTTCCTCTATAACTCCTTCTTCAAGGATAAAGAAGAGGATTTGTTACAAGAGGATATTGACCACGAACGTACTCACCAAGTACAACAATTCGAATGTACTGCACTGGGTCTGTTTATAGGTTTATTCCTTTGTGGTATATTCGACCTATCAATTTGGTGGATTGTAATATTGGGTCTGGGATTCTTCTACATTTGGTATGGAATCGAATACCTTATCATCATGTGCTTTGCAGGCTGGAACAAACAGAATGAAAGGTATCATGATGTAAGTTTCGAAGAGGAAGCTCACAATAATGATAAAGACCCATACTACTTGGAAAATCGTAAACCATTTGCATGGCTTAAGTATGTAAAATTGAGAAGTTACAAGAAATGAAGAATCTAAAGGTATTGGGAGTGTGCGCTGGACAGGGTGCACTCCTGTTCCCTTTTAAGAAAAATTTGTTAGGGAATATAGAGATTAGAGGAGTATTCCATACACCGGGCGAAGAACAATGGAAACTCAACTTTGGCGATATACCATTCTATAAGGGTTTCTGTTTACAAGAATTTGATGAGAAAGTAGACATCATAATTTCATCCCCAGACTGTGGTGCATCCTCAGTTATGAGGTTATCAAAAGTAAAAGAATTGGGCAATCCCCAGGATAACCGTAGTCTTAATCTAGTAATTGCTGCAATATTAGAGTATAAACCTAAGATATTTCTTATAGAAAATCTACCAAGACTGCTATCCTTGCTACCTAAGGATTTCTTTGAGGAAACACTGAAAGACTATAAATTAGTTTTTCACGAAAGGTCAGTTTCTGACTATGGGAACTCTCAGGTATCAAGGAAGAGATTACTCATTATTGGAGTGCATAAAAAGACCGGTAAGAAATACTTGAATGCTTTTGATGAAATATTCCAAGTAAAAACTCCAACAACTACTAGAAATCTACTTAAACCACTCACATTCTCTCAGGAAAATAATACTAACCAGATTCCGTTCATGAGTAAAATTCTGGCAATGTATGACTATCGAAAGCTCCCTGAGAAGAAGAATCTTACAGTAGCAAAGATACATAGACTCTGGGTTAGAGATTTCAAGGATGAAAAGAAGTGGCCTATCAAAACTGCAAAGATGAGTACTCTTCCAGGAGTATATCGATTGGAGTATGATAAACCACCTTTAACTCTAAGACCTGCAGATAGGCAATTTAGACCAGATGGCTACCCCTTGGGAATCGAAGACTTCAAGGCAATTATGGGATTCCCTGATAAATTCAAAGTTTACCTTTACAAAAATAGTAATACCTTCGAAGGTGATTTTAAGGATTACCATTATTGGCTTAACAAGGCAAGGTACACAATTGCCAAAGGTTCGGTTTATGAGGTAGGGATTTGGTTCAAAAAATGCCTCAAAAAGGCAAATACCAAAGAACCTTGAGTTTCAGCTTTATATATAAAGTCTTATATATAAGTTTCTGGGGTGCCTTGAAATATATAGATATATAATATACTACGTATATATATCTATATATTTATCTGCGTATATATAGCTATTCATATATCATATCGTAAGTAGTATATTTGGATATTATCTCACTTCGTTCGATAAAGGTAATCGCTAAGCGATTACCGAATAGATAGTATCATTAAAGCGTACGAACTTCCTAAATTTTTAAACCATGAAGAATTTAAAGAATGCCTTGTTTATTGTACTTCTAGGATTTACTATTTACCTTTGCTTCAGGAATTATAAACTTTCTCGAGAGGTTGATTTCCTGGAACTAGCGGTCAATGAAATCCCAGATACAGTATACAAAGACAAACCTTTCAAACCAGAGAAGAAGTATTCTGAAGAAATTGAACCAGGTAAAATCTTAGTTTACGATAATAGTTACGATAATAGGCAGCCAACTCTCTTTCCTGATTCCATGCTAAGGCAGCCAGCTATCAGTAAACAAGATTCCCTGGTTCAAATTGTTTTGAAGAAAGATAAGTTGAACTTAAGTCTGTTCAATAAGGAGACTAACACTTATTCAACTAGACTATTCCCAATCGACTTAGATAAGTACAACTACAACTGGTATGAAGGTCAATTAACTCGAAAGAAAGTTGCAAGGTTATCACTTAGTCCATACGTCTATGGCAAATACAGACCTTTCAATAATCTCTTCGATATGGGAGCTGGTCTTTCAATCAAGACTAAGAGATTTAATTACAAATTCGGAGTCAATACCTTTTACTACCCGAAGATAAAATCTGGTATAGGTACTGACATCGAATTTCAAATAACGTATAACTTTTAGATATGGCAAAGACTATCTCAGAAACTAGAACTACTTTAACTCGAGAAGAGCTATCAAACTTATCCCGAGTTTCTAGTGATGTTTTCTTTTTTAGCCTTTTTTGCTATGTGATACATCCAGTAAGAGGAAAGGTAAGATTTGATTTATACCCATTTCAGAAATCAGTTCTCTACAATTTCATTGCCCAACGATTCAATATCATTCTCAAATTCCGTCAGGCAGGAATTACAGAACTTATTTCAATGTACTGTCTTTGGTTGGCGATGTACCATCCCAACAAAAAGATAAACATTATCTCTATCAAAGACACAACTGCTAAGAAGGTGCTTAAGAAGATTAAGTTCATGTACAAGAATCTTCCATGGTACCTTCAAACTCCCATAATCAATGGTAGAGCTGGAGAATACGGTTCTGCTTCCATGATAGAATTTGATAATGGGTCATTTATTGAATCAATTCCGACATCATCCGAAGCCGGTCGTTCGGAATCCCTTTCTCTTCTGGTAATTGACGAGGCAGCAGTAGTAAGATGGGCTGCTCAAATTTGGGCTGCTGCATTCCCTACTCTTTCCACTGGTGGAGCTGCCATCGTCAATTCCACTCCCTATGGAGTTGGTAATTTCTATCACTCAACTTGGGTAGATGCCATTGCAGGAGGTAATCCTTTTAACCCAATTCGATTATACTGGCAAATGCACCCAGAACGAGATATCAATTGGTATAACCAAATGTCTTCTGCTTTGGGAGCAAAACGAACTGCACAAGAAATTGATGGTGACTTCTTATCATCTGGTAATACAGTCTTCGATTTAGCCGATATTAAAGCTATCGAAGACTGCCTTAGTGATTACCCAGTTATTAAGAAGAGATTTAATGGTCAATACCGACAATTCTGTGAACCCGAATCAGATAAAGAATATTTCATTGGTGCAGACGTTGCAACTGGTAGAGCTTCTGACTATTCCTCATTCACTTGTATGGATAAGCTAGGAGAAGAACAAGCAATATATAAGGGAAGAATGGCAGTAGGGGCTTATGCTAAATTACTTGGAGATACCGGGCAATTGTATAATTGGGCTACTATAGCTCCAGAATCCAATGACGTTGGTTTATCAGTAACTTCTAAGCTTCAAGACGAAGGCTACCCTAACCTTTACTACTACCAGAAGATGCTAAAGAAAAAAGGTAAAAGTAGACCTGAAATGGATAAATCCCCTGGTTGGTTAACCACCCAAAAGAATCGTTCAGTGATAATAGAGAACTTGGAAGAGGATATTCGATTAGATCATGTAATCATTAAGGACCCATTCTTTGTACAAGAAGCTTATACTTTCATCTATGATGGTTTAGGTAGACCTGTTGCAATGGGTAAACATAGGGCTAACAATTCAGCTGTAGATGTAGACCTTGAAGGAGATGTATATGCCGATGATGATATCTTTGGAAAAGCAATATGTAATCACATAAGGAAAGGAAAAACTAACGTAATCGTACAACCAAGATGAAAAAGTACTTCAATTTTAGTTGGGGTTGGGGACGTAAGAAGGACCCTCCCAAGAATGGTACATCCTCTAATAAAGAGGAGAAGCCTGCCACATCGATTTCGCCTGGTAGGGTTTCAGTTGACGATGATAGCGATAACTTAATTACATCATTACAAGGGTTGACTAAATTAGTTGAACCCTCTTTTCGTGTTGATGTGATACCTTTAATTCGGGATTTATATAAGGTAAATCCTGATATGGGCATTGCATTGCAAGATATGTTTAAGTTAGCTAACACCAGTCATACAGTAACTTTCCCTAATAATACCGATGAAGAGGCTTCAAAGATGAGAGAACATCTTAAGAAAGCCACCAAGGGATGGACCAGATATACTGCTGGTATAGATGGTTTAGTTAACAAGATGATTGTTCAACTTCTTGTAAGTGGGGCAATATCCGTAGAAGGCGTACCAAATGACAAGCTTGATGGTTTGGCTACTGTATTATTCCTTAAGCCAGAACACATCAAGTTTAAACGTGAATTAAATGGGGTGTATGCTCCTTACCAAAAGAATATAAATTTCTTTGTTAAGCAACAAGATTACATTAAGCTTAACCCAGAAACCTACTTCTATGTTGGTATGTTCAATGATACCGATGAACCTTATGGAGTTCCTCCATTTATGCCTGCATTGGATTCTCTCAAAGGACAAAATGATATGAAGATTAACTTCAAACATATCATGGAGATTTGTGGTATGGTTGGTTTCTTAGAAGCTAAGATGCAGAAATCTCCACAAAGGCCAAATGAGAGTATCAAATCTTATGAATCCAGATTATACCATGAACTCAATATCCTCAAACGTAATGTTAAAGAGGGTATGAAGGATGGGGTAGTTGCTGGTTACATAGATGACCATGAATTCAAACTAAATTCTACTACTAAGGAGCTCGGTAATATAGAGAAGCCTTGGAATATGAACCAACAATCTGTAGCAAATGGGTTGGGAGTTAATGGCTCTATCATTGGGGTATCATCTACTACTGGTGAAGGTGCAACTGGTATAATGCTGTCTAAGATGATTAGCCAGTTAAAAAATATCCAAATGCTTGTAGCTTATGTATTGGACCGACTTTATTCTCTAGAACTGCGTCTGGCAGGATTTAATAATAAGGGAATGAAGATTGATTGGGGAACTTCTACAGTTTCTGATGAAGTTAAAATCCAACAAGGTCTTCAGTATAAGATACAGAACCTTGACTTATTGTATAAGGCTGGTATCATTAGTCAAGAGCAATATGCTTGGGCAATGGGTTATGATTCTCCTGATGAGAAAGAACCAAGAGTTTCACTTGAGGACCAATTTGCTAAGGGAGGTAATACAGACCCCCAAGAAGGAACTAAGAAGAAACAAAGGCAAGATGATAAAAACCAATCTGCTCGTAGGTCAAGAGATAAGAATAACCCGGCTCCTTCTCGAGGAGACCAAAATACTAAAGCAAGATGAGTAAATTTACAAAGAAAAACAAAGAGCATCTTGATTCTATGGTGATAGGTCAAGGCCATACCATTATGGCTGGGTATATCCCAGAAGCAGTGGGAGCCAAGGCTTTCTCAGAGAATTATTACAAATGGAAAAATCCTACACCGGATTCCATTGCTCAATTTGGGTTTTGGGGAGGGGATATAGATTATAATACTTACTATCCCAACCTAGACAAATCGGAACTAACTCCTAAGGACGAAGAGTTTATCGAACCAATGTTCAGATTACTTTCAGAAACGATTGTATCTAAGAATTGGAACCCGACAGACTTTGGTCAGAATGGAGTACTAAAGGCTTCTATGAAGATGTTGCTTGGTCAAACAGTAAACTGTGACCATGAAACCAACATCGGTAATGCTATTGGTGCTGTATCACAAGTAATGTGGCAGGAATCCTATAAAGACGGTAGCTTTACTATACCCGCTGGTATCAACGGTATTCTGAAAATCGATGGTAAGGCAAACCCAAGAATTGCTAGAGGCATCCTTATGGAACCTCCTTCAATTCATAGTAATTCAGTTACTGTACAATTTAAGTGGGATAAATCCCATCCCCAAATGGGAGATAACGAATTTTATCAGAAACTGGGTACTTATGACTCTAAGGGAGTTATGGTACGTAGAATTGTTATTGAAATTGTTCGTTACCTTGAGACCTCACTAGTTTCACATGGTGCTGATTCATTTGCCCAGAAAATTGGTTCGGATGGTAAAATCATTAACCCAACCTTTGCCAAAAGAACTTGGGCATCTTATGAAGAATACAGAGATGATAAATCGAAGCAATACTTCTTTACTGATTATAAATCAGATTTAACATCATATCAAGAAAAGAACGATACTCTGGGTTCTTTTAATGATAATGATGCCAATGATAATCATTTAAATAAAGATAACATGAACGAATTACAAAAATTTCTTGAAAGACTTTTTGGGGATAACATGCTTACCCTGGAAGAAGGTAAAGAGATGAATCAGGAAAATGTAATTGCCTGCATTCAGACTTTGGTATCATCCAGAAACGAATTGCAAACTTCGGTAGATAATCTTACTACAGAGAAAACTTCTCTTACGGAACAGATTACCAACTTGAATGCCGAAGTAGCTAACTTGAAGGAAATGGCAACCGTAGGAAAGAATCACATTGCTTCTCTACGTGAAAATGCCGTAGAAACCTACAAGAAGTTGATGGGTGATAAGGTAGATGAGACAATCGTTACGATGCTCAATGCCGAGACTACTGGTATTACTACTCTTATTTCCTTGACCAAGGATTACCAAGCTCGCTTGGAAGAGAAGTTCCCTCTCACTTGCTCAAAATGTGGTTCTAAGGACGTCAACCGTGCTTCCTCAATTGCTGAGGATGATACCGAGGGTAAAACTGGAACCCAGGGTACTGATACCCAACGGAATTCAGAATCTCCGAGTACTAAGAATGTAATCGATAACTTGTATCGAAACAAAATCAAATAACTAATATAAATAATCCGCGTTATGGAAAAAACTAAAATCGTAAACGACCCTCAGCAACTTACTCTCTTTGGGGAAAGAACCCCGAGAGCGGTGATTTACAAAAGTGAGTCACACAAATTGCACCAAGCTTTCTGTGTAAAAAAAGGTGAAACAATTTTGCAAGGTATGCCAGTGGCTTTGGATGAAGAAGGTTTGATTTACCCTTGCACTGATACAGATACTCAAGTTTATTTGGGTGTAGCAGTAACGGATAACGTTAACCCTGCTTATCAACCTCAAAAACATTTCCCGGTAGAGGTAACAGTAGCTATGGAAGGTTACATGATTTGTAACTGGGTATCAAACGGAAATATCGAAGCTGGCTATGTAACTCCCAATGGAGAATTGCTTAACGATAGATTCGTAAAAGCTAAACAAGCAACTTCAACCCAGTTCATTGCCCTTAATCCAGCAGAAGAGGCAAATGAGGTAATTCAAGTACTCATCAAATAAGAGAAAAGAAGTTATGGAAAATAAAATAGATATTACAAAGTTGAAGGCTCAAGATTTTATGAATGAGCTGCCGGAAATGGTAAGAAGCTTGGAAGCTGTTCGTTCCGGTTCACAGGACAAGAAGCCTGTAGAGGTAACTTTTGGAGAATTGGTTACCGGTAAATGGGGTATTTCAGAAGATGAACTTTTTGAAAAGATGGGCATCAATCCAAAAGTGGACACGATGCAGAACATCTTTACAATGCCCCAACAGAATATTCGTTGGATTGTTCCGGAAATCATCCGTGCTGCTATCACATTGGGTATGCGCCAGGCTCCGTTCTATCCAAATATCATTGCATCTGACCAACCAATCAATGGTTTACAAGCAATCATGCCGATGGTTAACATGTCGGATGCTGCCCCTGCAAAGGTTAATGAGGCAGAAACTATCCCATTGGGTGATGTTAGCTTCGGACAGAAATCAGTTAGCCTCTTCAAAATCGGAAAAGGTTTCAAACTTACTGATGAAGTTCGTAACTATGTTTCACTCGATGTCTTGGGAATCTACCTTCGTGATTTTGGTGTTCAGTTGGGTTATGCTCTGGATACTCT
>ENA-UAYF01001103-UAYF01001103.1-human-gut-metagenome-genome-assembly--contig:-NODE-1103-length-12096-cov-4.461922_pt1 | contig 12096 bp, 6 predicted proteins | sample MGYA00244017_ERZ654600 | MGnify/ENA primary metagenome ERZ654600 (study PRJEB26926, sample SAMN06164490) | human gut metagenome | biome: ENVO:00009003; feature: ENVO:2100002; material: ENVO:00002003... | reverse complement strand
AAACTGGTCTGTGCAGCGCTGATCTGTTATCTCGTATACCGCATTCTGCGGGAGATGAAACTTGTAGCATAAAAAATAAAATCTAACAGATTCGAAAGAAAACCTGCTTTCCGTCATAAACACGGAGGCAGGTTTTTAATGACAAAAACAAAAATCTATTTTCAGAAAAAGCCAGTATTTGCTAAAAAAAGAGTAAGGAAAAAGTAAGAAAACAAAAAACAAAATGTGATACGATAGAACTAACTTGGGAAAGCAGAAAATTAATTTGTAAAATAGAAAAGTGGGAGGAAGCATATGAAGAAAAAAATAATCGCGATTGTGTGCGCAGTCGCAGTGCTGGCGGCAGCCGGAGGGGGAGTGACATGGCATTTCCTTGGAAACAGTACAAAAGAGGACGATAACGTCGTCTATGTCAATACTGTAAAAGCCCTGACCAATCTGGGAACCGGAAATGGAATGGAAAACCGCTATGCCGGTGTTGTGGAGTCGGAAAATACCTGGAAGGTAGAGAAAAACAGCGAGAAAACGGTAAAGGAAGTTTATGTGGAAGTCGGTCAGGAGGTTCAGGTCGGAACACCGCTGTTCTCCTACGATACCGAGAAATTCCAGAGTGACCTCGAGCAGGCGCAGCTGGATCTGGAACGCATAAACAATGAACTTTCAAGTATGAATACCAATATCGACCAGCTTTACAAAGACAAAAAGCAGGCATCAAAAGACCAGCAGGCAAGCATCACACTGGAAATTCAGGAAGCGGAGCTGGATTTAAAGAAAAAAGAATATGAAGGAAAATCAAAACAGGCGGAGATTGATAAATTAAACAATAACATCACCAATGCGACCGTGATCAGCGAAATCGCAGGTGTTGTAAAATCAATCAACAACGATGACAGCAGCGCCGGCGCTTACTCCGGTGACAACTCCGACAATTCCTTCCTGACCGTTCTTGCAACGGGAGATTTCCGTGTAAAAGGCCAGATCAATGAACAGAATATGAGCGACGGTTCGATTACCGAAGGAAGCCAGGTGATCGTGCATTCTCGTGTAGATGAGAATCAGACCTGGACTGGAACCGTGACAAAGATTGATCGGGAAAATGCACGGACAGGAAGCAATAACGTTTACAGCAGTTCAGGAGACAGTATGACGCAGTCAAGCAACTATCCGTTTTATGTGCAGCTCGACGGAACGAACGGCCTGATGCTCGGCCAGCACGTTTACGTAGAGCCGGATATCGGCCAGCAGGAAGTCAAAACAGGAATCTGGCTGTCCGATTACTTTATCAACGATGTCGACAGCAACCCTTACGTCTGGGCCGATGATGGAAACGGCAAACTGGAAAAACGAAGCGTAACGCTGGGAACACACGATGAAAATATGATGGAATATCAGATCACTGATGGTCTTAAAGAGGAGGATGCCATCACCTTCCCGGAGGATGGACTGGAAGAGGGCATGAAGACCGTCATCAGTACCGATGGTTCGCTGGGACAGAGCAATCCGGCCGGCGGCGAGGATGACGGAATGCTTGACAACGACGATGGAATGGTCGACGACGGTATGACGCAGGATGAAAACGGCATGGTCGACAATACCATGGACGGCGCAGAGTACAGCGGTGAGGAAGATACAACGAACGTGATCGGCGGCGCCGACAATGGTGAGGCAGAACCGGCAGAAACACAGGAAGCCGGATCAGCAGATGACGGGGAGGTGCAGCCGTGATTCTGGAATTAGAGAATATCTGTAAAGAATATATGCAGGGCAAAATCCCGGTTCCGGTTCTGAAAAACATCAACTTCTCCATGGAAGAAGGCGAGTACGTTGCGATCATGGGTCCTTCCGGTTCCGGAAAAACAACACTGATGAATATTGTCGGCTGTCTCGACCAGGCGACGAGCGGACGGCTGATCCTCGACGGACAGGATATCAGCAAATGCAGTGACAATCAGATGTCGGACATCCGCCTGCAGAAAATCGGCTTTGTCTTCCAGAACTTCCAACTCCTTGCAAGACAGAGCGCAATGGAAAATGTATGCCTGCCGTTGACGTACGCGGGCGTGCCGAAAAAAGAGAGAAGAGAGCGGGCAGCGATTGCCCTCGAGCGGGTGGGGCTCGGCGACCGTATGAGTTTCAAACCGACCCAGCTCTCCGGCGGACAGAAACAGCGTGTGGCGATTGCAAGAGCGATTGTCAACCATCCGAAAATTCTGCTGGCTGATGAGCCGACCGGAGCGCTCGACTCCCATTCCGGCGAGCAGGTCATGGAGCTGTTCCAGAGCCTGAACGACGAGGGCGTCAGCATCTTGATGATTACACATGACGCGGAGATCGCATCGATGGCACAGCGCACCGTGGAGATCCGCGACGGAATGATGAAATCGAAGGAGGTGGCCGAAACATGAAAAAAGGAAAAGCAGCAAAGAAAGCCGCGATTGCAGTTGTGACCGCAGTTGCCGTGGGCGGTGTCAGTGTCGGCGGTTATTACGGCATCCGCCAGGCGCAGAAGACGACCGTAAAAGTGTATCCGGTCAGTGACTTTACGAGTGGTTACTGGGGAGACAGCATGAACATGGAAGGCCAGATCACCTCGACGGCTTCCCAGAACATCTATCTTTCCGACAGCCAGACCATTTCCCAGGTTCTCGTCAAAGAGGGCGATGTGGTAAATGCCGGAGACACGCTGATGACATACGATACCAGCATGATCGAGCTGGATTTGGAAACGCAGCAGTTACAGCTTGCACAGACAAAGCTGAAAATCCAGCAGAGTGAAAAAGAACTGGAAAAGCTGAAAAAGACAAAACCGGTATCGGATACGCCGCTGAATCCGGTGGAGCCGGATTTCCCGGATTTTCCAGATGAACCCATCGATCCGGATTTCCCGGACGAACCGATTCCGACCCCAGAACCGGAGCCGACGTATGAGGATGCTGTTCTGTACAGCAGTACGAATAAGCTTGTATTTGGTTCCAAACCATACAAAGGAGAAGGAACGCAGGAAGACCCATACACCTATCTCTGCGCACCGGGAACAGTCCTGACAGGCGGATTCCTGAATCAGATGGCAGGATACGCGGATGAAAAGGGAACGAAAAAAGAAGAGGACAGCGAAGGATACTGGTTCCGCCTGGAGATTCATGAAGAAAACAAAGCCGCAGAGGCGCTGGAAACCGTGTGGGAGCAGGATGGAACGAAGATTGCGAAAGCATACGAGACTTCGTATGAAGCAGTCCTGAGTCTGAAAGAATCCGAAGCGGCGGATGCACCGGAAATAAAAATCACCACGCCGCTTGCCAACACAGAGGTGGCAGAGGGCGGCGAGCTGAAGCTGAAAATCGGAATCAATGAGAAGAAAGATACCGAAGAGAAGCCGGATGAGAAAGCCGACGATAAAACGGATGATAGAACCGAGAGTCCGTCCGAGGACGATGTGACACAGCCGGGTGAAGCCGGAAATGGAAGCGGTGAGGCAGACGATTCCACGGAAAACACCGAAACGGATGTCACTTACACATACGTCTGGAAACACAACGGAAAGACAATCGACGGAGATTTTAAGGATACTTACACAAAAGAAAACATCACAAAAGAGGATGCCGGAATCTATACAGTAGAAGTGACAGCGAAAAATGACAAGGGTACTTCCATGGCAGTCAGCACTGCAAATGTGGCGGTAAAAGAAGGAACGATTACCCCGACACCAAGTGTAACTCCGACCCCGAGCGTTACGCCGGGACCGAGTGTAACTCCAGAGCCGACCGTCAGCCCGGAACCAAGTACAACACCGATTCCGACCACAGAGCCGGTTCCAACAGAAACTCCGGTGCCGAGCGAGACCCCAGTTCCGACGGAAACGCCGACGCCGACCGAAGCCCCGGCAGAACCGGAAGCGGAACCGCAGAGCGAAGATGCGCCGGAAGCAGTGCAGACGACAGCAAAAACCGTATTCTACGGTGAAAAAGCATCGGTACAGTCCCTCTTTACATCATCCACAGGAAGCAGCGCAAATAACAATACTTCTTCCGGTGATGATACCCAGATGACCTACACAAAAGATGAGTTGAAAAAAGCCATCAGCGAAAAAGAAAGCCAGATCCGTAATCTGAAGCTGGACCAGAAGGAAGAGGAACTCAAAGTCAAAAATACGCAGAAATCCCTGGATTCCCAGACCGTAAAAGCGACGATCAGCGGTGTGGTAAAGAAGGTTGGAAATGCAGAAAACCCGTCCAACGACGGAAGCGCCTTTATCCAGGTCAGTGGAAACGAAGGTCTGTACGTGCGCGGCTACTTAAGCGAGACGTATCTCGATCAGGTAAAAGTCGGCGATGAACTCAACGTGACTTCTTGGTCTTCGGGTGCTTTTGCAGCGGCAACCGTAACCGAGATTTCTCCGTACCCGACAACAAGCTACATGTCGTACAGCGAGACACCAGCCTCCTTCTATCCGTTCACAGCCGTTATCCCGGAAGGCGGAGAAGGTTTTGAAAACGGTGACTGGATCGAGATTGCAATCACTGTCGGAAACGATGTAGAAAACGGCAACGGCCTGTACGTCAGCAAAGAATTCATCCGCGAGGAAAACGGACAGAAATTCGTTTATATCCGGGATGAAAATGATAAATTAAAGAAACAGAATGTGGTAACCGGAAAACTTCTGTGGGGCAATTATTACGAAGTGAAGAGCGGTCTTTCCGAAGAGGATTACATTGCATTTCCGTACGGCAAAACCGTGGTGGAAGGCGCAGACACGAAGGAATCCAGTTCATCGGATTATTACAACAGTTAAGGAGGCGCATTATGTTAGAAAATGTAAGACTTTCCTTTCAGGGAATCTGGTCACACAAAATGCGTTCCTTCCTGACGATGCTGGGTATTATCATCGGAATTGCATCGATCATCTCAATTGTCTCCACGATCAAGGGAACGAATGAGCAGATCAAACAGAACCTGATCGGAGCCGGAAACAACAACGTGACCGTCAGCTTAAAGCAGGGCGACGGCGATTACTGGATGGACAACGGACTGCCAAGCGGCGTGTCGAAACTGTCCGATGATCAGAAAAAGCGGATCCGCGAGCAGGATCAGGTGGAAAATGCATCGTTTTACACCGAAAGAACGTATGTGAGCGGCATCGCAAAAGGAAACACAACACTGGACAGTGCGAAGGCGCTTGGCGTGGATGAAAATTATCTGTCGACGTGCGGATATCAGATTTATCAGGGACGCGGCTTTGTGGAGAGCGATTTCTCGAAGACCCACAAAGTTGTCCTCCTCGACGATACCGCAGTGCTGACACTCTTCCCGGATGAGTCGCCGGTCGGCAAAACGATCGAGATCATGGGAGAGCCGTTCACGGTGATCGGCGTGATCAAAAAAGCCGATTCGTTCCAGCCGGTCATCAATTCCAGAGATGACTACTATACGTACAATCAGGAATCTTATCCGCTGGTGCTGATGCCGGATGTCTGCTGGCCGATCGTATTCCAGTATGATGAACCGGAAAATGCCGTTGTGATGGCAAAAACGACCGAGGATATGAGCACGGTGGGAAAGACAACAGCGGATATCATGAACGAATCCGTGACCAATACAACTGATTCTCTTTCCTATCAGGCAGAGGATCTGCTGGAGAAAGCAAAGAGTCTGCAGGAGTTAGGCCAGAGCACGAACCAGCAGCTGATCTGGATCGCGAGCATTTCGCTTCTGGTCGGCGGTATCGGTGTTATGAATATTATGCTGGTATCTGTAACGGAACGTACAAGCGAGATCGGCCTGAAAAAGGCGATCGGAGCAAGAAAACGCAGAATTCTGTTCCAGTTCCTGACCGAGGCGGCGGTGCTCACCAGCATCGGCGGACTGCTCGGCGTGCTGGGCGGCATTATCATGGCACAGGTGATTTCGAGGGTATCGCAGACGCCTGTGGCGATCAGTATTCCGGCGATCATTTTCTCCGTGGTCTTCTCCATGGTGATCGGTATCGTATTCGGACTGCTGCCGTCGGTAAAAGCAGCGAACCTGAATCCGATCGATGCGCTGCGAAGAGAATAGAACAAAAAAGAGTTGAAAAATCCGTGCGGGTACAGCGTAGGTGCTGGATCCGTGCGGATTTTTTGTGCGGCGTGTGCGGATGAAACTTAAGATCTTTACTTTTTGCGGAAAGTCGGTTATACTGGAAAATAAGCGCAATTTGCGGCGCAGCAAAGAGGCATTCGAGTTTCAGATTCGGTATGTTTATGAAAATATAAGAAAGATTCAAAGACATTTCACATTCGTTTATGGTATAATCAAACAAGAGTATGACCAACGAAAAGGAGTATACGCGAATGAATATTTTGTTTTTTATCACACCGAAAAGTGAAACGGCTTATCTGTATGACGACTGCTCACTTCGGCAGGCCATCGAGAAGATCGAATATCATAAATACACGGCGGTTCCGGTACTGAACAAAAAGGGCTGCTACGTGGGAACACTGACGGAAGGAGATCTGCTCCGCATCATAAAAGAACGGTATCTGCTGAATTACCATGAAGCAGAGGATATCCCGCTCTGGCAGGTTCCGAAACGGTGGAATTATGAGTCCGTCAACATCAACAGCAACATCGAGGACCTGATCGAGATGTCCATGCGGCAGAATTTCGTTCCAGTTGTGGATGACGAGGGAATCTTCATCGGCATCATCCGAAGAAGAGATATCATCCAGTACTGTTATCAGAAAAGCGGCATTAAAGAAGAGGAAGAAGCCCGGCGCAGCGCGCGGAAACAAAACGCAGAACAGATGATTCTGCAGTAAAGAAGAAAATGAGGGAAACATTATGAAAAAACTGATCGATCTTATCCAGGAAGAGCTGGTAAAAGCCTTTACCGCTGCGGAGATGGACCCGTCCTATGCAAGGGTTTCCGTTTCCAACCGCCCGGATCTGTGCGAATACCAGTGCAACGGCGCAATGGCAGCTGCAAAAGCATACCACAAAGCACCGATCCAGCTGGCTGAAGCAGTTGTAGAAAAAGTGACCGATCACAGCGTGATCGGTGAAATTGAAGCCGTAAAACCGGGATTCATCAACCTGAAAATCAACCCGGAATTTCTGGCAGATTATCTTTCCAAAATGCAGAATGATGAAGATCTTTCTGTAGAAAAAGCAAAAAATCCGAAAACCATCATCGTAGATTACGGCGGAGCAAACGTGGCAAAACCGCTTCACGTCGGCCATCTCCGTTCCGCGATCATCGGCGAGAGCATCAAGCGTATGGGGCGCTTCATGGGCCACAACATGATCGGTGACGTTCATCTTGGAGACTGGGGTCTGCAGATGGGACTGATCATCACCGAGCTGCAGGAGCGCCATCCGGAGCTTGTTTATTTTGATGAGTCCTTTACGGGAGAGTACCCGGAGGAAGCACCGTTTACGATCAGTGAGCTCGAGGAGATTTATCCTTGCGCAAGCGGCAAATCGAAAGAGGACGAGGACTATAAGAAACGTGCACTCGAGGCAACGAGAGAGCTGCAGCAGGGCAGAAGAGGATATCGTGCGATCTGGAAACACATTATGAACGTTTCTGTTGCCGATCTGAAAAAGAACTATGGAAACCTCGACGTTCATTTCGATCTGTGGATGGGTGAGTCCGATGCACAGGAGTACATTCCGGACATGGTAGATTACCTGAAAGACAATGGTTATGCACATTATGACCAGGGCGCACTCGTTGTTGATGTCAAAGAAGAGACAGACACAAAAGAGATCCCGCCGTGCATGATCTTAAAATCCGATGGAGCAGCTCTGTATGATACGACAGACCTGGCAACCATCATCCAGCGTATGAAACTGTACAAGCCGGACGAGATCTGCTATCTGGCAGACAAACGTCAGGAGCTTCACTTCGTACAGTGTTTCCGCTGTGCAAGAAAAGCAAAACTGGTGAATGATGATACCGTTCTTTCCTTTATCGGCTTTGGTACCATGAACGGAAAAGACGGAAAACCGTTCAAGACCCGTGAGGGCGGCGTTATGCGTCTGGAGCGTCTGATCGGCGAGATCAACGATGAGATGTATCAGAAGATCGTGGAGAACCGCAGCGTAAAAGATACGGATGCAAGAGGAACGGCACAGATTGTCGGACTGTCTGCTATTAAATACGGTGACCTGTCCAACCAGGCATCGAAAGATTATGTATTCGATGTTGAGAGATTTACTTCCTTCGAGGGAAACACCGGTCCGTACATCCTGTACACGATCGTTCGTACAAAATCCATCCTCGGAAAATATAAAGAAGAGGGAAATGAACTGAAGAAAGGCGCACTTCTGGCACCGAAGAGCGACAGCGAGAAAGCTCTGATGCTTTCCGTATCCCGTTTCAACGGCGTTGTGGAGAACGCATTCGAGGAGAAAGCACCGCATAAGATCTGTGCTTATATCTACGAGCTTGCAAACGAGTTCAACCACTTCTATCACGAGACCAAGATCTTAAGTGAGCAGGATGAGGCAAGAAAAGCATCTTACCTGGCACTGCTGGATCTTGTCCGCGAGGTACTTGAGACCTGCATCGACCTGCTGGGATTCTCAGCACCGGAACGGATGTAAAACGCCAGGGGATCAAACTTAAAAGTCCGACGCAAGCTTGCTTGCAGGAGGATTTTTGAGCTTGAGACCCGAAAAAATATGAGTAAGTAGCCATTTTTCGAAGAAAAATGAGCGGATTACGAATGTTTTTGAAGATTGCGGGAGCACGAAGTGCGGAGCAATCTGGCGTTGCGCGGAGTCAAGAGGGAAAAAATAGATAAAAAACAGGCGATTTTTTTGGCAGCCGTCGGCTTCTGTAGTTCTTGCGGAAACGGCGGCTGTTGTGTTATACTTACATCACGATTTTTCATCCGCTTGGACATTCGTCCTGAAAAATCGATTCTATATTACTCTATCGAAGAGCCATTCGGCTCAATTTATATCCATGTACAAAAACAGAATATCGGACTGACAAACACTTTGACGTAAAAAGAGGAGGCGGGATCATTGGAAAAGTAGAACTTCCGGGAGGGAAGTATCGCCTGCTGTCAGTGCTCGGAAGAGGGGCAACGTCTGTCGTTTATCTTGCAGAGAAAACTGGATCCGGAAAGCGGTATGCAGTCAAGGTAAGTATATGTGACAGGGAAAAACTGCGCCGGGAAGCGTTTCTTTTACAGAAGTTTTCATATCCCGGGATTCCCTGTGCGGTGGAACTTCTGGAAAGTGGAACAAAAAGCTTTCTGGTGATGGAAGCTGTAAACGGAAAATCTATCGGACAGCGTATGCGTAAGGGAGAACGGTTTTCCAGCCGGGAAATTCTGAAAACGGGAATTGCCCTGAGCGGGATTCTCTGTTATCTCCATGCACAGAACCCGCCGGTTTTCTACCGGGATCTGAAGCCGGACAACGTGATGATAACAGAGCGTGGTGAAATATACCTTGTGGATTTCGGTGCAGCCGGAACAGAAGAAACGGGTGTGGAAGTCCGTTATGGAACCCGCGGTTATGCAGTGCCGGAGCAGTATGACGGGAAGTGTGACGCCCGTTCCGATCTTTATGCACTCGGCGCACTGCTTGCGGCAATGGCGAAGCATGCGAAAAAGCGGCAGAAAAGAGGACTCTGGCGGGTGATGGAAAAGTGTATGCAGAAAAAGCCGGAGGAGCGGTATGCGTCTGCCGGAGAAGTCAAAAAGGCACTGCGGCGGCTGGAAAGAAAGCGAAAAGGCAGGAAGACTCTGCGGATCTTTGCAGTTTTTGCTTTTCTGACAGGAGGAGCGGCTGCAGTTGCCAGCAGGATGCCATGGGGGCAGTTTCCGGCGGCAGACGAATGGGAGGAGCAGGGAGATCTCTGGTTCTGCGGAAATCCGGTGGAAGAAGGCAGTCTGCCGAACTACCAGAAAGCGCGGGAAGCGTTCTTAAAGGCAGACCATCTCAGTCAGGCGGGGCGTGTGGAGCAGGAACTTGTGGAATACTGTCTGGCGGATGATGCGGCAAGGGAAAAAATGCAGATGGAGCCATTGCTGGCTGAATTTTATGATGACACGCAGCAGGAGCCGGAAAAAGAAAAACGCTGCCGCAGATATCTTGCTGTTGCAGGAATGTATTTCAGTTTTTCCGAAGAACTGGCGCGTGAAAATGACACAGATGCCATGCGGAAAGGAATCGAAGTGCTGGAAAAGGCCGCAGGCGAGAATATGGAGGGGCAGTGGGAGGCGGTTATCTGGCAGAGACTGGCGGATGCGTGCTATCTTGGCGGAAAATCCGGGGATGGGGAAAGAGAACAGGACTGGTGCCAGGAGAGCTTTCTCTATTACGAACGGCTTCTGTGCAGCAGACAGGATGGAAACCGGCGGAAAAATCTGCTCAGGGCTGCAGAGCTGGCACTTCAGTTCGACATGCAGGAAAAAGCAGAACAGTACCTCAACGAGGCAGCAGAAATTCTGGGAATGGAGGAGGACATTTTTTATCAGCAGATCAGAAAAAGATGGGAGGAAGCAGGATGAGAAAAAAGACCATATGCGCAATGATGACAGGATTCCTGGCAGTCCAGGGAATCGAAGTCCACGCGGAGACACAGCAGACGACAGGCGAGGCCGCAAGTGCGGTGGAAAGCGTGGAATTAGAAGCTGAAATCATCGAGAACAGTGATGTGACAGATGCGGACGGGAAAGCCGGACCGGAGGAACTGCTGCCGGACGAAAAGTCAGAAGAAGAACCGCCTATAGAAGAGAAACCAGAGCAGGAACCAGAACCGCCGGAAGAGAAAACAGATCCGGCAGAGACCGGAAAGAAAGAGACAGAAGGAGAAGAAAAAATGCTTCCCCCGACGGTAATTCCGGATCCGGAGAAAGAACCAGCGGAAAGGTGGGAAGAAGAGGAGGAAGAAATTTCGGAAGATTCAGAATCGGGGAAGCCAGAAGAATTACCGGAGGCAGGAGATATGGGTTCCGGGGAATCGGAATCAGAGGAAGGATGTGAAGAAACAGATACAAAAGAATCAGAGACAGAAGAGTCAGATTCGGAGAGAACGGATTTTGGAGAAATGGACACAGAAAAACCAGATTATGAAGATACAGGTTCAGAAAAATCCGGAACGGAAAATTTGATGCCAGAAGATCCGGAACCGGAAAAGCCTGATATGGAAGAAACGAAGCAGGAATCTCCGTCAACCGAAAAAGAGTCAGAAAATCAAACCTCGGAAACAAAAGCACCAGAAAAAGAGGAGCCTACCGTAATGCCAGATGCCGGAAAGTCAAACACAGAAAAGCAGGAACAAACGGAGCCCGGGCAATCGTCTCCGGAGAAAGAAGAACTCAAAACAGACGAACAGCTGCCCGTTGCTGCAGCCACGCCCGAGGAGGTGACCCAAGATCCAGATGATATTCCACTACAAACAGAAGAAAGCAGTCCTCCGCCTGCCGAAACTCCATCTGAGAGTGCCGGGGAGGAGCCATCTCAAATACCGCCGCAGATCATCGCCGATTTCATATTATCACAGATAGCAGACGAAGATTTCGAAGCGCCGATCCCCCTGATTATCCGCCCGGCCGACACCAGCGTCGAAATAGATCCCGGTTATACCCCGGAAATTCTGCTCGAGGGAGCCGCCGACACGGCTGAAATTCTTTCCTGCATGGTAAATGGCTCCGAAGCCGAATATGAATGGAAAGAAAACAAAATCTGTCTGAAAGCCGAGAGCCTTTCCGAAGGCTACAACCGCATCACTGTAAAAGTGCGTGGCGCAGACGGCATTGTTCGAACCATGAAACCGTGGGAAGTCAACGTGAAACCAAAAACTTCCACACTTGTCAGCCAAAGAACCAGCCAGAAACCAAAAGGAACCCGCCTCTGGCAGTCCCTGAGGCGCCTCTGGAACCTGATTCGTGCCATTGCCGAAATTCAGAATCAGACCACCCGCTATCTGCGTGCACTCTGCAGAAAATAGCCTGATCCGGTTTTGTTTGTATTTCTAATTTCGATATGCTAGAATAAAAGACATGTCATACGATAAAAAAAGTAAAAGAGGAAATAAGAGTATGTCAGCTGTCTCTTATACACATCTGACGCTGCCGACGACTTAATAGGTGTAGATCT
>ENA-UAYF01001096-UAYF01001096.1-human-gut-metagenome-genome-assembly--contig:-NODE-1096-length-12161-cov-5.920370_pt1 | contig 12161 bp, 10 predicted proteins | sample MGYA00244017_ERZ654600 | MGnify/ENA primary metagenome ERZ654600 (study PRJEB26926, sample SAMN06164490) | human gut metagenome | biome: ENVO:00009003; feature: ENVO:2100002; material: ENVO:00002003... | reverse complement strand
TAAGTCGTCGGCAGCGTCAGATGTGTATAAGAGACAGGTTTATAATGTAACAGGTTAGAGCTATAATAAAATTATTAGTATGATTGCTTTTTCCTGCCGTCAGGAAGAAAAGCAAAACTTAAGTGAATGGAGATAAAAATGACCAGAAAAGGTGATTTTGTACTCAGACGGCTTGCAGACGAATATGTTCTGATTCCATATGGGGCGACGACAGAAAAAATGAATCAGGTACTCACACTAAGCGAAACTGCTGCTTTTATTTACGAGCAGACCGGCGATGCCGCATCCGCAGAGGAGATTGCGGAGCGGCTTGGAAAAGCCTACGATGTGCCGGCGGAGGAAGTGCAGGAGGATGTCAGCGCGGTGCTGAAAACATTTCGGAACTGCGGGATCCTGGAGTGAGGAATCTACGAAAATGAAGAGGATAAAGTATGGTAGTATTTTTGGTCGGTGGCGAGAGCAGACTGATGGATGCCCTGATCACCAAAATGGAAAAAGACGGACATAAAACGTATCTGCTTACGGGAAAGCGGGATGGAAGAGGAAAGTACCGCCGCGTATTTGAACGGTACAATTTCCCGTACGACAGCGAGAGCGTCCGCGAAATCTTTTCAAACGTAAACCCGGGTCTTGTGATTTTTCTCGGGGCCTATGATACCAACTATGACTGGAGCGATGCAAGAAGAGAGTCTGTCCGTTTCACGGCGGATCTGACCAATCTTCTGTCCGCTTACGCATTCAATCCCAAAGGACGATTCGTCTACCTGTCCTCCGAGGCAGTTTACGGCCGGTCCTATATGGCGGATATTCACGAGACAGAACCGGCATCCGCCAAAAGCTTTCAGGCGATGGCGATCCTGCAGGGCGAAAATATCTGCAAGAGCTACCGTGACACGAGAGAGATGGACACACGTATTCTGCGGTTTGATCATCTGCATGATATTCCGCGGAAAGGAAAAGCAGACAACAATCCGTGTTTCCAGATGACGCTGGAGATGCTGAAAACAAATCAGATTGCAGCCAACAGCCGCAACGCGTTTTCGATGATCTATCAGAACGACGCCGTCGAATTTGCGTACCGCGTGATGATGGAGGAACACCCGAAGTATCCGCTGTACCACATCACATCGGGAGAAGTCATCACACAGATGGATCTGGCGAAACTGATTCAGCAGAACGCAGGCTGTGCAGCGTCCCGGAATGCAGGGATTGCTGCGGCGGAGGGAAAGTATCTTCTTTTTCTGGATGCAGACGATAAAATGGATGAGAAAAATACGATACGTTCTATGGTGATACAGGCCGAGGAGAAAAAAGCGGATATTGTAATCGGAAAGTATCACAGATGGAAGGAAAATGGTGAAAGCGTTGAAAGCGGAAGTTCATTAGAAGACGAAGAGCCAGATAGCATCGCTTTTCGGTTTAAAGGTTTCTTTCAATCCGGAAGTTTATCGTACGACTGGGGAAAACTTTATCGAAGAGAGTTTTTAACAGAACATGAACTGTGGGTGCCGCAATATACTTACGCGGAGGACAAAGCACACAATTTCCGCTGCTGCGCATGCGAACCGAAATATGCTTTTGTACCGCAGAGCATTGTGCTCTACCGGGAAAATCTGCAGTCTGTGACGTTTCGTCCGAAAAAGAAGCTGATGCAAAACTGGATTCAGATTGCCTCGGACTTTGAAGCGTTTTTGAAGGAACGCAAGATTGAAAAGGATTATGGTGACCTGATGCTGTTTCACCTGGTGCTTGGTGCAATGTATCTGGCGAAGGAAGAGATGACGTATGAAGGAGAAAATGTTTCTGTGGTCAGAAAGCTGCTGAAACAGTATGGGTCAGATCCGTTTGTTCGAAAAAACCTGACGATACGGAATTGCCTGCATTACGGAGTTCAAATCAAATCGGTATTCTGGAAACTATTAAGCTTCACCCTCGTATTATTTTTACGTATTCACGCATATGGTTTTTTGTCAGCCATCCTCGTTTTCATGTCCCGGCTTGGAATTGACAGTCTGTAGACGATTCCTGACAAATCTTTCTTTTTTCTGAATGTTTTTAACTTTGCTTGTTATTTTTTCATCATTATAGTATGATGAATACAACAGCCAATTTTTTCAGAAAGGGGGAAAAACGCATGGGTATTACAGCTTACCTGCCGGTTTACTGGCTGATCGCACTCGTCGTTTTTTTAGTGATTGAGGCAGCAACACTTGGTCTTGCGACGATCTGGTTTGCAGGTGGGGCGCTTGTTGCTTTGATCGCTGCCATGTGCGGAGCCGGGATTGTGATTCAGATCGTACTGTTTCTTGTTGTATCGCTGGTACTTCTGTTTTTTACACGTCCGTTCGCCGTTCGCTTTCTGAATAAGGATACACTGAAGACGAACGTGGACCGTGTGGTTGGCATGGAAGGAGTCGTGACGGAAGAAATCTCCAATCTTGCGGGAACCGGAAAGGTTTCGCTTGGAGGAAACATGTGGACTGCGCGTACAGAGAACGAAGGAGGTACGATTCCCGTGGATGCAGTCGTTACGGTGCTCCGTGTGGAAGGCGTCAAGCTGATTGTAAAGGTCAAAGAAAAAGAAGGAGGAAATGAAACATGAGTGGTGGAGGAGTTGCAGGAATTTTATTGATTTTGCTTCTTGTGGTGGCATTGTTTATCGCAGCATCGTGTGTGAAAATTGTACCTCAGGCCAGTGCTTACGTGGTAGAGAGCCTTGGAAAATACAAGGACACCTGGGCAACCGGTCTTCATTTCAAGGTTCCGTTTATCGAGCGTGTAGCGATTCGCGTGAATCTGAAAGAGCAGGTGGTGGATTTCCCGCCGCAGCCGGTTATCACAAAAGATAATGTTACGATGCAGATTGATACCGTTGTATTCTTCCAGATTACCGATCCGAAGCTGTTCGCTTACGGCGTTGTCAATCCGCTGATGGCGATTGAAAATCTGACCGCAACAACACTTCGAAACATCATCGGAGATCTGGAGCTCGATGAAACGCTGACATCCCGTGAGATCATCAACACAAAGATGCAGGCTGCGCTTGATATCGCGACCGATCCGTGGGGTATTAAAGTAAACCGTGTCGAGCTGAAAAACATTATGCCTCCGGCAGCCATCCAGGAAGCAATGGAGAAACAGATGAAGGCAGAGCGTGAACGCCGTGAAGCAATCCTGATTGCCGAAGGAGAGAAAAAATCGACCATCCTTGTTGCCGAAGGTAAAAAACAGTCGGCCATCCTCGATGCAGAGGCTGAAAAACAGGCGGCGATTCTTCGTGCAGAGGCAGAAAAAGAGAAACGAATCCGTGAGGCAGAAGGCCAGGCAGAGGCAATCCTCAAAGTACAGCAGGCAAATGCCGATGGTATCCGCGCGATCAAAGAAGCCGGTGCGGACGATGCCGTTCTTACCTTAAAGAGCCTTGAGGCACTTGGCGTTCTGGCAAATGGAAAGGCAACAAAGATTGTTGTTCCGTCCGATCTGCAGGGACTGGCAAGTCTGGCCACCACATTCAAAGGTATTGTGGAGGAACAGAAAGTGCCGGCAGGAAAAGAAGTGCAGAAGTAAAATAGAGATAAATCGATAAGAAAAAGAGAATTCTCCCACAGAAAGCGTGATGCCGGATGTGGGAGATTTTTCATGGACAGCGAACAAAAGTCCGCAGTTACAAGAGCCCTCGGTGACAGCCGTGATAACGGGAAAAATGGAAAGAGAGTGTTTTTAAAGTGCATAAAAATGCATATTATATGAATAATATAAAGAAAATGCGTAAAAATATACATTTTCCTCTTGACAGATGAACAGGTCTGTTTCATAATAGAGACTATTCAAGGAAACCAAGGGGGCAAAAAAACTTTTGACCCAACATCACAGTATAGGAAATAATAAAATACACCATATGCAGATATAAGGAGGAACAAACCATGGATTTAAAAGGACGCGATTTTCTGACATTGAAGGATTTTACACCGGAAGAGATTGCCTATCTGCTGGACCTGTCCGCAGAGCTGAAGGAGAAGAAAAAGAAAGGCATTCCGGTGGATACCCTGCGCGGCAAAAACGTTGCGCTGATCTTCGAGAAAACCAGCACCAGAACCCGCTGTTCCTTCGAAGTAGCCGCACACGACCTCGGTATGGGAACAACATACCTTGATCCGACCGGTTCCCAGATCGGCAAAAAAGAGAGCATTAAAGATACAGCCCGTGTTCTTGCCGGTATGTATGAGGGAATTGAGTATCGTGGATTCGGTCAGGAGATTGTAGAAGAGCTGGCAAAATATTCGAAAGTTCCGGTATGGAACGGACTGACGAATGAGTATCATCCGACACAGATGCTCGCCGACATGCTGACGATCAAGGAAGAATTCGGCCATTTAAAAGGCATCAAATTCGTTTACATGGGCGATGCCCGTTACAATATGGGAAATTCCCTGATGATTGCATCTGCCAAGATGGGAATGGATTTTGTGGCCTGTGCACCGAAGAAATACTTCCCGAACGCAGAGCTTGTGGCTCAGTGTGAGGAGTATGCAAAGGAGAGCGGTGCAACCATCACCCTCACCGAGGACGTAAAAGAGGGAACAAAAGATGCCGATGTTATCTACACCGATGTCTGGGTATCTATGGGTGAGCCGGACAGCGTATGGGAGGAGAGAATCCACGATCTGACTCCGTACCGTGTCACAAAAGAAGCAATGGCAAATGCAAAAGATACCGCCGTATTCCTGCACTGCCTGCCGTCCTTCCACGATCTGAAAACAAAGATCGGAAAAGAGATCCACGACCGCTACGGCCTGAATGAGATGGAAGTAACCGATGAGGTGTTTGAATCTGCGCAGTCGAGAGTATTCGAAGAAGCAGAGAACCGTATGCATACGATCAAAGCAGTTATGGCAGCGACTCTCGGAGCATAAAGTTTTGGGTGGAAAAACCGGAATAGACTGTGTATAATAGAATAACGAAGAAACACGCACAGCAGCGCTGCGGAAAACTCTTCCGCAGCGCTGCTGTTGAATTTACGAAACGAAGAAAGCGTGCTTCTTATGTGAGAAAGCGACACAGGGAGTGTGAAGATACGATATGCTGGAAAATAAGAGAGCCGAGACGCTGCGCCTTCTGCGGGAATCCGGGAAAAATGTTTCCGGACAGGAGCTGTGTGAACATTTTGGGATTTCCCGCACCGCAGTATGGAAAATGATGAATCAGTTGAAAGAAGAAGGATACGAAATTGAGGCCGTTCAGAATAAGGGATACCGTCTGTTAAATGAGCCGGATCTCGTAACGAAGGATGAGCTGGAAAGCCGCACGCATACGAAATATGTCGGACAGACGGTTTATTACAGCCGCGAGGTGGATTCGACAAACACGTGGGCGAAGCGGTTGGCGGAAGAGAGTGCGCCGAACGGCACCCTGACAACAGCCGAGACGCAGACCGCCGGAAAAGGCCGCCGCGGCAGAGTCTGGAAATCGCCGGAGGGAACCTCTGTTTCGATGTCGATTCTGCTGTATCCGGATCTTGAGCCGGCCAAAGCACCGATGCTGACGATTGTAATGGGACTTGCCGTAGTGCAGGGTGTGCAAAGAGCGCTCGGTGTCGATACGAAAATCAAATGGCCGAACGACGCGGTGCTGAACGGGAAAAAGCTTTGTGGGATCCTGACAGAGATGAGTGCACAGATCGATTACATCAATTATGTTGTCATCGGAACCGGAATCAATGTCAATCAGATGGAATTCCCGGAAGAAATCGCGGAGATTGCGACCTCACTGGCGATAGAAACGGGTCATCCCGTCAACCGGGCGAAAGTGGTCGCAGCAGTGCTGGAGGCATTTGAGGAGGACTATGAAAAATTCCTGGAAGCAGGGGATCTCTCCGGGCTGAAGGAAGCGTATGAGGCTGTGCTTGCAAACAAAAACCAGCCGGTGCGTGTACTCGATCCGAAGGAACCGTTCGAGGGTGTTGCACTTGGCATCACGCCGACCGGTGAGCTGCGCGTGCAAAAAGAGGACGGAACGATCGCTGAGGTGCATTCCGGCGAGGTTTCGGTGCGAGGCTTATACAGCTACGTATAGAGGGAACGGAAAAGGAAGAGAAAGGAAAAATTATGTATTCAGATAATGAAAAAGTAGTGCTTTGCGGAGCAAGTGCATACGAACAGAAATATTATTTTAACCAGGATTTTGCATCCCTGCCACAGTCTGTGCAGGATGAACTTCGTGTTATGTGTGTTATGTTTACAGTGGAAATCGGCGGTATTTTTACCATGTGGTTCGACAGCGACGGAAGTCTGCAGTTTGAGACAGAGGCCGTAGACGCAGATGCGATGTACGACGAGATCGGCGGCGCGCTTCGGATTAAGCAGTATCAGGAAGAAAAAAAGGAGCTGCTGGAATCCCTGGAGCTGTATTACCGCGTTTTCTTCCTCGGTGAGGAGGTGCCGGAGGAGGCGCTGATGGAAGAGGACGGAGAGAAGCCGAATGGAAAATAAGAAACGTACACTGCAAAAGATGCCGCCACTGAAAATCGGAAACGTGGAGATGCCAAACCCACTCGTGCTTGCACCGATGGCGGGGGTGACGGATCTGCCGTTTCGTGTTCTGTGCAAGGAGCAGGGCGCGGGCCTGATCTGTATGGAAATGGTGAGTGCGAAGGCAATTTTATATAAGAATAAAAATACCGAGGACTTGATGACGATCGATCCGGGTGAGCATCCGGTGTCCCTGCAGCTTTTCGGCAGTGATCCGGAGATTTTGGGGCAGATTGCCGCTCAGATCGAAGAAAGGCCGTTTGATATTCTGGATTTTAACATGGGCTGTCCGGTGCCAAAGGTTGTCAATAACGGCGAAGGCTCGGCCCTTATGAAGGATCCGCATCTGGTGAGGGAAATCGTGACAAGCATGGTAAAGGCAGTGAAAAAGCCTGTAACCGTAAAGATTCGAAAGGGCTTTAACGAAGAATCGGCGAATGCTGTGGAAATTGCGAAGATCCTCGAGGACTGCGGAGTGGCCGCAATTGCGGTTCATGGAAGAACGAGAGCGCAGTTTTATTCCGGAAAAGCAGACTGGGATATCATCCGCCGGGTAAAAGAGGCAGTCTCGATTCCGGTTATCGGAAACGGCGATGTGACAGATGTGGCGAGTGCCGAGGCACTAGTGGAGCAGACCGGCTGTGACGGAATCATGATCGGACGCGGCGCGGAAGGAAATCCGTGGATTTTTAAACAGATTCTTCATTATATGGAAACAGGCGAAACGCTTGCAAGGCCGACCCAGCATGAGGTAAAAGAAATGATGCTCCGCCATGCACGGATGCAGGTGGAATACAAAGGCGGCGCGATCGGCATCCGCGAGATGCGCAAGCATGTTGCATGGTATACGGCAGGCTTTCCGCATTCGGCAAAGCTGCGCGCGGCGATCAATCAGGTGGAGAGCCTGCAGGCGCTGGAACAGATGCTGAATGAGTGGGAACGAGGATAAAAACAAGTCAAAAAATTACCTATGATATGCCAATATTGATATATCATGGGTATTTTTTTTGTGATATACTGATAAACAGAGGTATTGGGACAAAAAACACAAAAGAGGGAGTGTAGTGTATGACTATGAAGGAACTTTTCGCACCGTCCGACATGACGGTGGGAAAGCCGTGGGAAAAGATTGTAGCTTTTACAATCCCTATGCTGATCGGCAACATTGCCCAGCAGCTCTACAACACGGTTGACAGTATTGTAATCGGAAAATATGTCGGGGACAACGCGCTTGCGGCAGTTGGAAGCGCCAGCCCGATCTTAAACCTGCTTCTGGTTCTGTTCGTCGGAATTTCCGTCGGCGCCGGCGTCATGGTGTCGCAGTATTTTGGAGCAAGACAAAGAAAAGAGCTTTCGATGATGATCGGAAACTGCGTCACGCTGACAGCAATTTCTTCCATCATTATTATGATTCTGGGAGCCGTCCTCTCAAGACCGCTGCTGGAAATGCTGAAAACACCGGATTCTATCATCGACTGGTGTACCTCGTATCTGGTGATCCTGATGGTGGGCTGTGCCGGTAGTGCGTACTATAACATTCTATGTGGTATCCTTCGCGGACTCGGCGATTCGATTTCGGCGCTGATTTATCTGCTGGTGGCAACGGTCATCAACATTGTATTGGATATTGTATTCGTTTCCCAGTTCCACATGGGCGTTGCCGGAGTTGCATACGCGACCGTGATTGCGCAGGCAATTTCTGCAGTACTCTGCATGTGGCGTCTGATGCGTATGACCGACATTTTTGATTTCAGACCCAAATATCTGAAAATGAAAAAACAGTATTCGATGGAAATTATCCGCCTTGGTCTGCCGTCTGGTATTACCCAGGCGATCTTCTCCATGGCGATGGTTATCGTACAGTCGCTGACCAACAGCTTCGGTGAAATGGTTATCGCCGCGAATGTTATCATCATGCGTGTCGATGGCTTTGCAATGATGCCGAACTTTTCGTTTGGTACCGCGATGACAACGTATGCCGGTCAGAATGTCGGTGCACGCCGTATGGACCGCGTAGAGCAGGGCGCAAAACAGGGAACACTGATTGCAGTCGGAACCTCAACGACCATTACCCTTTTAATTGTTATTTTCGGCCATCATCTGATGGGAATCTTTACGAATACCACAGAGCTCGTAACATTAAGTGCCAATATGATGAAGATCCTTGCGGTCGGCTATATTGCCATGGCAATAACACAGTCGCTTTCCGGCGTCATGCGTGGAGCAGGCGATACGATGACCCCGATGTGGATTTCGATGGTTGTTACTGTTGTAATCCGTGTGCCGCTGGCATACGGTCTGGCCTTTCTGACCAGAACGCCGGAGCTACCAAACGGACGATATCAGGTACTCTGGATTTCCATGCTGGTAAGCTGGTGCATGGGTGCGCTTCTGACGCTGATTTTCTATAAAAAAGGAAATTGGAAAAAGAAAGCACTGACAGGAAGCTCATCCGAAAAATAAAGGAAAAATAAGAGAAAGATGCAGGAAGGATTTGTGAAAAAGAAAATCTTTCCTGCGTTTCTTTTTTTCTTGACATTCCGTGGGCAATCCTTTATACTACTTTAATTGTTAGGATAGGCGGAGTCTATCCTTATTTCAACCGGGAATACTGAAAATACAGCGCATTTCCGGAGAGTTTACAGAATAAAATCAGATATGACTGGATACAGAAACGATAGAAAGGGTGTATAAAATGGAACAGAAAAAAACGATTCTTACCTATGCCGGCCTGAAAAAACTGGAGGACGAGCTTCACGATCTCAAAGTAAACAAACGTAGAGAAATTGCCGGTAAAATCAAAGAAGCAAGAGAGCAGGGAGACCTTTCCGAGAACGCCGAGTACGATGCAGCAAAAGATGAGCAGCGTGACATCGAGGCAAGAATTGAAGAGATCGAAAAAATCCTGAAAAACGCAGAGGTTGTTGTTGAGGACGAAGTAGATTCCGATAAGATCAATATCGGATGTAAAGTAGACGTACTGGATCTGGAGTATGACGAAGAAATTGAGTTCCAGATCGTTGGTTCCACCGAGGCAAACAGCCTGGAAGGAAAAATTTCCAACGAGTCTCCGGTAGGAAAAGCTCTGATCGGCGCGCACAAGGATGATATTGTCGATGTAGAAACACCGGCCGGAATTATGCAGTACAAAGTACTTTCTATCCAGAGAAATATCTAATAAAATACAAAGAAAAGGGAGTGAAGAGATTGGCACAGCAGACACAGGAACAGGATATTAACCACTTACTGAAGGTTCGCCGCGAGAAACTCGCAGAGCTGCAGCAGAACGGAAGAGACCCGTTCCAGATTACAAAGTTCGATCAGACACATCATTCGCTTGAGGTGAAAGGTCTTTATGAGGCACATGAGAGTGAGCTGTTAAAAGACCGCCAGGAGCCGAACGTAGAGGGAATGGATGAGGAGCAGGCGAAAGAAGCTCTTAAAAAGGATTACGAAGAGAGAAGAAATATCATGGACGCAAGCCCGATCCATGTGGCAATTGCAGGACGTATGATGTTTAAGCGAGTCATGGGCAAGGCATCTTTCTGCAATATTCAGGATTTACAGGGAAACATCCAGGTATACGTTGCAAGAGATGCGATCGGAACAGAGTCTTACGCTGATTTTAAAAAATCTGATATCGGTGATATCTTCGGAGTGGAAGGATTTGCTTTCAGAACAAGAACAGGTGAGATTTCTATCCATGCAGAGAAAGTGACACTCCTCTCCAAGAGCTTACAGATCCTCCCGGAGAAGTTCCACGGTCTGACAGATGTAGATACCCGTTACCGTCAGAGATATGTAGACCTGATCATGAATGCAGAGTCTAAAGATACCTTTATCAAGCGTTCCAAGATTCTCAGTGCGATCCGCAAGTACTTAAGCGGAGAAGGATTCATGGAAGTTGAGACTCCAATGCTTGTACAGAACGCAGGTGGAGCAGCAGCAAGACCGTTCGAGACACATTTCAATGCCCTGAACGAAGATCTGAAGCTTCGTATTTCCCTGGAGCTGTACCTGAAGAGACTGATCGTCGGAGGACTCGAGAAGGTATATGAGATCGGACGTGTATTCCGTAATGAGGGTCTTGATACAAGACATAACCCGGAGTTCACTCTGATGGAGCTTTACCAGGCATTTACAGATTACCACGGCATGATGGATCTGACAGAGAACCTGTATCGTTTTGTCGCACAGGAAGTGCTCGGAACGACACAGATCGTATACAAAGGAATCCCGATGGATCTCGGTAAGCCGTTCGAGCGTATCACAATGGTTGACGCAGTGAAGAAGTACGCAGGCGTTGACTGGAATGAAGTTGAGACTCTGGAGCAGGCAAGAGAACTTGCAAAAGAGCATAATATTGAGTTTGAAGAGAGACATAAAAAAGGTGATATCCTGAATCTCTTCTTTGAGGAGTTTGTAGAGGAGCATCTGCTTCAGCCGACGTTCGTTATGGACCACCCGGTTGAGATCTCGCCGCTGACGAAGAAAAAGCCAGAGAATCCGGAATATGTAGAGCGCTTCGAGTTCTTCATGAATGGATGGGAGATGGCAAATGCTTACTCTGAGCTGAATGACCCGATCGACCAGAGAGAACGTTTTAAAGCCCAGGAAGAACTGCTTGCCCAGGGCGATGATGAAGCCAATACAACAGATGAAGACTTCATGAACGCAATGGAGATCGGTATGCCGCCGACCGGTGGTATTGGATTCGGCATTGACCGTATGTGTATGCTTCTGACAGGAGCTGAGGCAATCAGAGACGTGCTGCTCTTCCCGACAATGAAGTCACAGGGTGCTGCTAAGAACGAAGCAAACAATGCAGCACAGGAAACAAAGCCAGTTGAGAAGATTGATTTTTCCAAAGTAAAAGTTGAGCCATTATTCGAAGAAATGGTTGATTTTGATACTTTCAGCAAGTCAGATTTCAGAGCTGTAAAGGTAAAAGCATGTGAAGCAGTTAAGAAATCCAAGAAGCTGTTACAGTTCACTCTGGACGATGGAACAGGCACAGATCGTACCATTTTAAGCGGTATTCACGCTTATTATGAGCCAGAAGAATTGGTTGGAAAAACACTGATCGCTATCACAAACCTGCCACCAAGAGCTATGATGGGAATTGATTCTTGTGGAATGTTACTTAGTGCAATCCATGAGGAAGAGGGCGAAGAAAAACTTCATCTTCTGATGGTTGATGACCATATTCCAGCAGGTGCGAAGTTATACTAAAAATCAAAAAATGTGTTTGTAAAAGTTGCATACTACAACAAAAGTACAACAAATTTTTGTTGTATAATACGTGATAACACTTGATATTACGTTGTTGTGCTTATGAATTGAGCTTTATAAATGTATCGCAAGGACATTTTCCTAAGAGAAATTTTAGGGAAGTGTCCTTTTTTTGTTGTAGTCGAAATCCAAATTAAAGTAAAAAATAACAGTTTAAAGGAGAAGAAGCAATGACAAACACAGCGTTAAGAGCAGGGAATAGCAATTCTCGCACAATTACTTTCAAAAGCAAGGAACACGAAAAATTTTATATGGAATATCTGAAAAAATGCAGATATCAGGATGTCTACCATCAGGCTCTGGTTTATTGCCTGGGTATTGACAGAGATACGAGAAATAATG
>ENA-UAYF01001091-UAYF01001091.1-human-gut-metagenome-genome-assembly--contig:-NODE-1091-length-12206-cov-6.775163_pt1 | contig 12206 bp, 5 predicted proteins | sample MGYA00244017_ERZ654600 | MGnify/ENA primary metagenome ERZ654600 (study PRJEB26926, sample SAMN06164490) | human gut metagenome | biome: ENVO:00009003; feature: ENVO:2100002; material: ENVO:00002003... | reverse complement strand
CCCCTGCGGCGTTAAGTTCTGATAATAAAAAAAGCCATGACGGACGATGCCCGTCACGGCGAGTGACTGGTCGAGGTGACAGGACGTTGAACAGTGGGTTCAAGCCTGCGTTTCGACCAAAATAAAAAGAGTTACGCTTTTCGGTTCCTCAAAGCATAACCCTACTTGTTTAGGTAATACAAAAACTCCCCCTGCGGCGTTAAGTTCTGATAATAAAAAAAGCCATGACGGACGATGCCCGTCACGGCGAGTGACTGGTCGAGGTGACGGGACTTGAACCCACGGCCTCTGCGTCCCGAACGCAGCGCTCTACCAAACTGAGCCACACCTCGAAATACCACTGTAATATTATATCACACCCATCAAACCTTGTCAAGGCGTTTTTTTCTGTTTTGTATCCTCTTTGCTTTTTTTACTGCGTTGACCTTTGGTGTATGACGAATTTATTGAAATCATTCTCATTGTAACTTATTTTCATTGACATATGCCTTGCGTTGTGATATTATATATATAAAGGTGTTCTCGTTTAAAAGCTTTTGTATGAGGTGATGAAATTAATGAATATGAAGAAAAGAATGTTGAGCATTGTCCTGTCTGGCGCAATGGCTGTTTCTACTGCTGTGTCTGCTGGATCGTTCAGTGCCTTTGCCGTGGCGCAATGTGTTGCGTATTCAGGATCTAATGTGAATGATCAGGACTATGTGCAATGGTCTGACACAGTGAAATCTTACCTAACAGTGTGCGACAACGGCAATTATATGCGTGTCCAGTCAGGCGCTATCAAGGGCAAGCTCCTTGTGGAATATTACAGCTCTGATTTTGAACCGCTCAGCACTAAGCTTATCGACAATGAACTGCCGATTTTTGGTGCTTTCTATGACTCCGGCAATAATTATTATGTCCTTAGCGGTCAGGAAAATCCGAAACAAAACGACTCCCTAGAGGTTTTCCGTATAACGAAGTATGATAAGAATTGGAATAAAATAAAGTCCTGCGGTCTGTATGGAGCTAACACTACAGTTCCATTCGATGCAGGCTCGGCAAGAATGACCCATAGCGGTGACCACCTGCTTGTGAGAACCTGCCACAAAATGTATAAATCAAGCGACGGCAATAATCATCAGGCTAATGTTACCATTGAAGTGGATATGCCTTCAATGACTATCACTGATTCATATACCGGCATCATGAACGTTGATTATGGCTATGTTAGCCACTCCTTCAATCAGTTTATAAAAACCGACGGCAACCATATAGTCGCCCTCGACCATGGTGACGCTCATCCACGTTCTGCCGTTCTGGTGAAGTATAATTCTGATTTTACTACAGGCAAATTCTTCCCAAGCTATTTTGATAAGGTCAGCAATATCGACGTTGTAACATACCCTGAATATACCTCCGGTCACTATAACTATACAGGTGCGGCTATAGGCGGCTTTGATGTGTCATCATCAAGCTATATCGTGGCACAGAGTACAGTTGACCTTGATTATATCAATACGTCAGAAACACGAAACGTCTACGTTTCCTCTGTTTCAAAGGACCTTTCCACAAACAAGCTCAATAAGATAACTTCTTATGCAGAGGGTACAGACTCAGCTTCTGCTCCACAGCTTGTGAAGATAAATAATAACAGCTTTTTGCTATTGTGGGCCAGAGATACAAAGGTAAGCTGTGTGAAGCTAAACGCTGACGGCACAGTAAACGGCAGTATACACACCTTTGAGGGAAGTCTTTCAGATTGCCAGCCTGTTATCAAAAACGGCAGAGCAGTTTGGTATGTTTACGATAAAAATAACGTGACATTCAACTCCCTGAACCTTTCAAATCTTGACGATATAAAGACGGTTGACGTCAAAACAGGTCATGACTACGAAACAAAGTACGCATCAAAAACTGACGGCACTGTAACACAGACCTGCAAGTCTTGCGGCTATGTGAATAAGTTCACAGTTCCGACCTCTACCACTGTTTATTGGCGCACAGACATTTCGAATACGTCCTTTTCAAGCGTATTGAGCAAAACTCAGTTCAGTGTGGGCGACAGCATTGATTCCTGGCTTTATGACGATACAGACTACACAGTTGAATTTTCTGATCGCAGTATGGTAAGTGTAAATAAGCTTGAAAACTATGCTAATGATATCAGACGTATCACATTCAAAAACGGCGGTTCACTCACTGTAAAAATTTATCCTACATACAATCCGTCTGTAGCAAAGACATACAAATTCACCTGCGGATGCACGAGCCACACATATGGCAGTGCTGTTATCACAAAACAGCCGACCTGCACATCAGAGGGTACAAAAACAAAAACTTGTACGCAGTGCGGAGCGACAGTAACAGAAACTATAGCAAAGACTTCACACAAATATGTTGCCACAGTTGTTGCACCTACTTGCACTACTAACGGCTACACACTCCACAAGTGTTCTGTTTGCGGTACTTCATACAAGGACAGCACAACAAAAGCAACAGGTCACAGCTACGGAAATTCTGTTGTAACAAAACAGCCGACCTGCACAGCAGAAGGTACAAAAACAAAGACTTGCACAAAGTGCAATGCGACAGTTACAGAAACTATAGCAAAGACTTCACACAAATATGTCGACACAGTTATTGCACCTACTTGCACTACTGACGGCTACACTCTCCACAAGTGTTCAGTTTGCGGTACTTCATACAAGGACAACACAACAAAAGCAACAGGTCACAGCTACGGAAATTCTGTTGTAACAAAACAACCGACCTGCACATCAGAGGGTACTGCTATAAAGACCTGCACAAAGTGCAATGCGACAGTTACAGAAACTATACCAAAGACTTCACACAAATATGCTAACACAGTTGTTGCACCTACTTGCACTACTGACGGCTATACACTCCACAAGTGTTCTGTTTGCGGTACTTCATACAAGGATAGCACAACTAAGGCAACAGGTCACAGCTACGGAAATTCTGTTGTAACAAAACAGCCGACTTGCACATCAGAGGGTACAAAAACAAAGACTTGCACAAAGTGCAATGCGACAGTTACAGAAAAGCTTCCTGCAAAGGGTCACACCGCAGTTATCGACAAGGGCTACCCTGCTACTTGCACCACCGCAGGCAAAACAGACGGCTCACATTGCTCAGTTTGCGGCGCTGTTATCAAGGCACAGACAACGATAACTGCCACAGGCCACAAGTCAAGCGGCTGGATAGTCGACAAGGCGGCTTCTATCGGAGTTAAAGGCTCAAAGCACAGAGAGTGTACTGTTTGCAAAAAGGTGCTTGAAACTGCCGAGATCCCTGCACTTTCAAGAATTAGCATTTCAAAGGCAAGCGTGACACTTTCAACTTCGACCTACGCATATGATGGCAAGGCAAAGAAGCCTGGTGTAACGGTCAAGCTAAACGGCAAAACTTTGAAGAATAGTACAGATTACACAGTTTCCTATTCAAACAACACCAAGGTCGGAACAGCTACTGTAAAGATCACGGGCAAGGGCAACTACACAGGTTCTGTTTCAAAGACCTTCAAAATCAAAAATAACTTCAAGAAAGCCACAGTTTCGGGCATTTCAAATAAGTCATACACGGGCAAGAATATTACACAGAGCATTACTGTTAAATACAACGGCAAAACGCTGAAAAATGGCACTGACTATACAGTTTCCTATTCAAGCAACAAGAAAATAGGTACTGCCACAGTAAAAATTGCAGGAAAAGGCTCTTACACAGGCACTATCACAAAGACGTTCAAGATAAATCCTGCCAAGCAAGAGATACAGAAGCTCACAGCTAAGAGCAAGGCTTTCTTTGTGGATTGGGCGCAGAAAGGCTCTGCTTCTGGATATGAAATTCAGTATGCTACAAACTCTAAGTTTACAAGTGCAAAGAAAGTTACTATAACAAGCAACAAGACAGACAAGACCACTGTTTCAAAGCTTTCGGGCAAAAAGAAGTACTATGTTCGTGTTCGCTCGTATACTACTGTAAAGGGTACGAAATACTACGGCGCTTGGTCGGCTTCAAAGAGTGTGACTACTAAGAAGTAATTTTATATGAGAACAGCGTATCGCAGGGGGCTGCGGTACGCTGTTTTATTTTTACTTTGATATTGCAGTTCGAGGCCTCAAAAATTATTCTTTTCCTAGTCTTTCAGAAACTTCAAGCACCAATCGTTGGTCTTTTTCCGAAAGTTTCGACACGCTCTCAACTATTTTCTGTGTCAGGGCAGGGTTTTTGATGTCGTCATCACGCTTATATTGGTATTGTTTCTTGGAATATACCGCTAAAAAGGGCTATAATGTAAAAGTAAACTAATTATAAACGGACATACCTTTGTCTGGCAATTATGCTATACTGAAAACAAGATAAAACGATGTAATATTAGGATTTTGGACACCTACAAAATGCAGCTCATGGAAAATACTCATATGACACACAAAGAAAGTAACTTTAGATATGGAGGACACCAAAATGTAAACTCATTCGACTCTGCACCTAATTCCGCCTTACTTTGGGTAGGACGGATTTTTTGTTCCAGGTGAGATAGAATTGCGTTATGATAAATTTTGAAATCACTCACCGTGATGGGCATTTTATGTACTCATGCCCCTTGTGCATATGTGCTAAGCCCGCAAGATCGCAATTGTATGTAATGTCAAAAAGGTGCAGATAGTCTTGACAAAAGGCTGAACGTCTGTTAAACTTATCCTAAGCAAAGACTGGGGACGACACCCATAGAAAATAACAGCGTCGGAGCTAAACGCAAGCCTGTGTAATACAGGCACTAATTTAATATTGCTGTGCAAGGGGGAGATACCCATAGAAAAAAACGTTATTGTTACAGACATAAACGGAAAACGAATCGGAGCCACCTATCCCAAAAGGGCTAAGGGGCTTGTTAAGAACGGTCGGGCAGAGTATGCAAGCGACTGTGAAAAATGTACTATAAGAATATTGGATACTCATAAGCCGACCGTGGATGTTACGGAGGTAAACAATATGGGTAAAGTAATAGATTTTGATCCTAGAGATTTTAAGGCAGATAAGTCCTGCGAAAACAATGTCATAGCTAAATATTTTGTGACCGATAAGGACGGCGAAAACGTTATCGCCTATTCTATTGGAAACTGGAATTGGGACTGGACGCAGATATGCTGTGACAAAAAACTTGAGAAAAATACCGACTATGTTTTCAGATTTGTGATAGTCGGAGGCTATTGCAATACGTGCAATGAAACTTCTCGTTTTGAGATCGTGCCTATGCCAGACGGCAGCTTAACCGATGAAGCTTACGAAGACAGATACACCTACGATCTGGCTCAGAACAGATATAAGCCTGTTTTATGCAAAAAGACCGACGAGGGTATGCTGAGGCTGTTTGAGATACCTTTCAGCACCTTTGATTGCGAGGATTTCAGGTTTGTGTTCATTGCTATGCACGCTGTTGCAACGCTTTATGCGCCAAAAGGGATTTCAGCTTATGCAGACCTTGAGGATACGAATTTTGACCAGCTTCGCGATGAGATCAACAGCAAAAACAGCGAGGATAATTCTGCAAATGTGGTGATGGATTTCACAGGCGCTCATGTCACACGCTCGACTGTCACCGATCTGCTGACAATGGCTCGTTTTGGCAAAAGCGAGAATGTTTGTATTGATTTTACAGGAGCTGTCATAGAGGACGATAAGCCGGACGATATTCAGGCTGATGCAGATGATACCGGGTCTGACGATATTGCTGTTGAGCTTATGGACGTTGCAGACAACTGAGCTTCGCAGGAAGATATACTTTACTAAGATATTATGATTTAATACAGCTAAAAGATGCAGAGAAACCCATTGATCGGGTTTCTCTGTTTTTTTTCGCAAAAAAACCACCCACAGCCAAATCAGCCGTGGGTGGCAATATTATTTTAAATATACACAATTCTTTATTTTCCCAGCGCTATCTTGCCCATTGCGTCTGCCTGCATGATAGCGTCATAAAGCTCGATAGGCTGTACGTCGCCTGCAAGATTGTGGATAGTTTCGCCTGGGATACAAGCGTTCTTTGCGATAGTTTCTACCTGCTCAGGTGTAGTTACACCTATCTCCTCGAGCGTGACAGGAAGTCCCACTTCAAGGCAGAAGTTCTGTACCTCTTCAAACTCTTCCTTTGGCGCACCCTCAAGTACAAGCTGAACCAGTGTACCAAGGGCTACACAACAGCCGTGGTCTGCGTGCTTGATTCCCAATGATGTTACGCCATTGTAGAACGAGTGTGCAGCCGCACAGTTTACGTTGTCTGCTCCAACACCTGAAAGATATACATTAGCCTCGCAGATAGCTTCAAGGGCAGGTGTAACTGCGTGTACCTTGCAAGCCTCAACTGCCTGCTTGCCGTATGTTTTCAGCGTGTCATAGCAAAGTCTTGCAAGTGCCTGTCCTGCTCTTGTGATGCCTGTGCCTTCAAGGCTTGCGGACTCTGTTCTTATGGAAGCTCTGCCCTCAAAATATGTACCAAGTGCATCGCCCATGCCTGCAATAAGGAACTTTACAGGTGCGTTTGCGATAACTGTTGTGTCTACCATTACTGCGTCTGGATTGGTAGGATAGAAAAGATATTTGTCAAAGCTGTGGTCATCATTGTATATTACTGACAGACCTGTACATGGCGCATCTGTTGCCGCAACTGTAGGCACGATAACAATGTGCTTGCCTGTGTAGTATGCTGTAGCTTTTGCAGTATCAACTGCGCTTCCGCCGCCAACTGCAACTACTGTGTCGATGTTGTCAGCCTTTACTATCTCTTCCATTTTGGCTATCTCGCCCTTGCTTGATATACCACCAAATACTTCATAGCGTCTGTAATCGTCAAGTTCGCCAAAGCTTTTCTCTATCTTGTCATGACAGGCTTTGTAGCCACTGTTTGAACATACAAACAGCCACCTTTTGCCCATATAGCCCATTTCTTCATGAAACTTAAGTGTAGCATCTCTGCCCTGAACATATTTGAGCGGCTCACGCATTGCTCTGAGTCTTCCCATCATAATGAATTACCTCCGATTTGTTTGATTTATTAACTTTATACGGAATTCTCTCCGTATTTTCAATTAGATTATAGCATTTTGCACAAAAGATACAAGAAACATTTTATTAATGATATGTGAATTATTTGTTGTGGCAACATTTGAAAATGTAAAGCTTGGAGGACGATAAAACAGAAAAAGCGGAGGCTCTTTGCGAGCTTTCCGCTTTTTTCATATGTTCAGCATTACGGAAGCGTAAAACATTCCGTCACCGTATTCAAATTTAGCTACGCCATTGTATTTTGCGGCAATGTTCTTGACAGACTCTGTGCCGATCCCTTTGCCTTTGCGTTTTGAGGAAAGGAAACCGCCTTCTGGGTCGGTGAGTATAGTTCCGGTGAAGGTGTTGTCCACCGCCAGGCATAGGGAATAGCTGTCAGCCTTTGCTCTGATTATTATTTTTTTATTCTTTGCACTGTCAGACACGCAGCCGTGAATGGCGTTTTCGATAAGATTTCCGAAAAGCACAGAGAGGTCGGTTATGTCTATTTTTATATCATCTGGTATGTCAGCGCTCACCTTGTATTCAATGCCGCTGCTTTCCGCTATTTGAGCAAAATATGCAAGAAGTGCGCTTACAGATGTGTTTTTGCAGTAAATGCGTTCTGATATATCGGGCATAGAATCCCTGAAAGAATTGAGATATTCCGAAAGCTTATCATATTCGCCCTTTTTCAGAAGCTCCTGCATAAGAGCGATATGATGTCTGACATCATGCTTATAGCGTCTTGTTTCTTTTATCTTATCCTGCAAATAGTCATATTGCAGGTTCTGCATTTCAAGCAGGTGGTTATTTTCCTGAAGCCGCAGATTTTTCTGCTGTTCGATGACCAGCCGTGCCACGATGTAATACACCAGAAACGCCCCTGCGTTTATAAAGAAAAGAGCTATGGTGTTCTTTGGCTCCAGAGCAAGCTCTAAGCTGCTTTTTGTAGAGTTGCCGTAGAGAGTATAGTACCATATTATATAGAACGTAAATGGGATAAGCCAAAGATAGCGCCACTCCAGACCTGACGGCTCTCTTTCCACCGCAGGTGTGTAGACCTTTTTCATGTAGATAAAAAGCGGCCCCCATACCACGGCTTCTGTCATAAGCATACAAAGGGAAAACGACCAGCGGTATGACTCATAGGCAAGTGACGGGAACAGAATACCCTCCAGACACTTTGAGGTAATGACGATAAAGCTTGCGTTATTTGAAAGCAGAAGCAGTGTGAAGCCTGTTTTGCCGACCTTGACCTTCACAGCGAAAAAGTAAAAAGCCGCATAGAGCAGGGTGCTGACTGCACTTAACAGACCTGCATTTGTGCTGAAAAACGCCGCCTGCCAGCCTAAGAAGATCTGCACCAGTGAAAGAGCCACAACAAGTCCCACGGTAGCCGTTTTGGAAAAGCGAAGCCTATGCCGGAAGGGATAAAGGGCAAGCACCATAAGTGGCAGAAAGTTCAGAAGGGAATATATGCCCACTTCCACAAGGCGGTATAAAGGAGGCATTACTGCTCACCGCCTTTTCGCAGATCGCCAAAGCGAAACTGAGCGAAGGCGTCTAATGTTTCTCTGGATTTTCGGCGACTTATGGGGATATGTGTGCCGTCGCTCATTATGAAAAGGTCGCTTTTTTGCTGGGCTATCTCATAGAAATTCACGATGACGCCTTTGGTGGAGGTGTAAAAGTATGAATGACTGCAAAAAATGCTCTCGATCTCAGCGAAAGAATTTCTTGAAACTATGCTTTCACCGTCTGTGCAATGGATTGTCACGATATGTGACGCACAGTCTATGTAGATAACATTTCTGAGTATCACGTTCTGACCGTCGGGAAGCTTAACGGAACGCATACGATCAATTTCATCAGAACCGATCCGGTCAAGCATGGCTTTTACTTTGTCAGCCTGAAAGGGCTTGCAAAGATAGTAGCAGGCGTTGAGGTCGTAGCTTTCGCTTGCAAACTCGTTGCTTGAAGTGCCGAATGCGATATGGACACTTTTGTCTGTTTCACGAAGCTTTTCTGCGACCTCTATCCCTGTCATTTTCCCCATGAATATATCAAGCACCACCAGATCATAAGCTCCCATCTGCCAACATGACAAAAAGCTTTCTCCGCTTGAAAACGTATCTATCTGACAGCTGTGAGCGGTTTGTTCGGAAATATATTCATGAAGAAGTGCAAGGTCGTTTTTATTATCGTCTACCAATGCCACTCTCATACTGTAAAAATCCTTTCTTATACATGATTTCTTAATATATAATAACACACATCAAAGCAAAATTCAAGCATTATTCATTTATTTTGTTACCACTTGTGCAGATTTTTGACCGCTTGTGCTAAATTTATTGACAAAGTGTGTAGGCTGTGTTAAAATAATTGTGGAAAATTTATGTTCTGAGTAAAAAAGAAATATCAACTCAGAAAAATATAATGGAGGAATTAGAATGAAAAAGAAAATTGTAAGCCTTTTGGTGACGGGTTGTCTTTTGTTTGTGCCGACAACGGCATTTGCAGACGATAATAAGACGGTAATAAAAACTGTTGACGACCTGTTGGCGTTTTCAAAAGCGGTAAACAACGGAGATTATGACAAGAATAAAGACGCAGTTGTTGTTCTTGAAAATGACCTTGACTTGACAGGTGTTGTATGGACGCCTATCGGAAACGTTTTCGATGAAAACGGCTATATTGAACATTGTTTCAGCGGCAAATTCTACGGAAACGGTCATACTATTTCAAACATTGATTTTACGTCTATTTATGGTAAAGATTTGTTGGTCGGTTTCTTTGGCGATATCGAGGAAGCAGAGGTATCAGGTCTGACTATAGAGGGAAATCTGGATGTGACAAATACTGATAACGAATATACTGTTTATGGCACTATTGCAGGATTTGCAGGTGATTGTACTATTTCTGATTGTGTGTCAAACGTATCGTTCAACAATAACGGCAAATATGTTTATGGCTTCATAGGCATGGTAGGTCAGGCATACGGCACAACTTTTGAATATTGTGAGAACACAGCAGACATAACTATCTCAGGCGACAACGGAAGTGTTTATGTCGGCGGTATAGTTGGATATGCGCAGATTGGAACGGAAGTCCGCTATTGTTCAAGCACAGGCGATATGGTATATGCTGCACCAGACGCCGGCGGTATCGTAGGACGTTTGTATGGCGATTCCAAGGTTATAAACAGCTATGTTACAGGAAAACTCACGCCGGTTGGCAACGGAACCACAGATGTAGGCGGTATCGTTGGTTCAGTAGCCGGCGGTTCTGTAAGTGATTGCTATTTTGCAGGAGAAATTGACCTTTCACAGTACTCAGCCAAAAAGCCATATACACGTTTCGGCGGAATAGTGGGGAAGGATTCCTCGTCTACAACTGACTTTAAAAACAACTATTTCACAGAAACAGAAAATGTTGAAGCTTGCGGTTCAAATAAAGAAGCAGGCAAGGCTAAAGCATATGACTATATGACAACAAAAGAATTTTATGACGAGTTGACAGCTGGCGGTGCAAAGTATCAGTATGTTGAGGGAAAAACACCTGTCCTGCCAACTAAGGAATATGCAGTTGATTTTGAAGTAACACCTGCTGACCTGAAAAATGTTGTAATAAAGGTAGACGGAAAAGAGATAACAAACAATACTGCAATGCTTACAGCAGGCACTTACACAGTAGAGGTAACTGCTGACGATTGCGAGCCTCTCAGCAAGGAAATAACTATTTCAGCAGATATCGCAACACATACACAGGCTTTTGAACTTGCATACAAGTCAGCAGACTACACAGAGCTTGACAAGGCAGAGAAAGCCGCAAAGGCTCTCAACAAGGACGATTATGAGGACTTCTCAGAAGTTGAAAAGGCTCTTGCCGCTATCGACAGAACAAAGAACATCACAGAGCAGGCTGACGTGGACGCTATGGTAAAGGCTATAAATGACGCTGTGGCAAACCTTGTAAAGAAAGCACCTGCTTCTTCACAGCCTGACAGCGTAATCAGTTCTGATGCTTCGTCAGATACGAGCAGTTCCGCTTCCGACAGCTCATCTTCCGACAGCAAGGCAACTGACAGCAAGTCAGACAGCAGCTCAAAGGCAGCTTCAAACGCTTCAAACACAAACCCATCGACCGGTGTTGCAGGCGGAGCATTCGCTCTTGCACTTCTGAGCGGTGCGGCTGTGGTCATGGCTAAGAAGAAAAAGTAAATAAGATCTCCCCTATTGTTGATATTTCGGAGAAGGGCAGTTCCTTGTGGACTGCCTTTTTTCTATTTGCAGGAAAGCGGAATTTGCCTGCATAATTTAGGGCGCTTTTTTGGCAAAGAAGCATAAAAATGCAATTATCTTATATTGATACTGCAAAATCGTCCGCGCAAGCTTAGACTAACTATTGATAATAGTCAATATCTTTTATTATCTATTTTATGCCATGAAATTACATTTATTCATAAAAAATCGTTATAGATTTAAACGAAATGTAAAAAATCAGCTCACAAAATCTGCGTTTACCCTTGCAATTCAGAAAAATATGTGGTATAATTATATTGCTGTAATAGGAGCACAGCATGAAATGCTGGCAGTGTGTTTTCAATTGTCAGATGAATTTCTGTATAGCTTATGCTTTATAATAAGGAAAGAAAATGAATGTGCCGGCGTGTGCTGTTTCATTTATAGCACCTATTAACGATATTTTTTTGAAAAGGAGTTATTGCAACATGTCAAAGATCGATTTGAGCAAGTACGGTATCACCGGAACTACAGAAGTTGTTTACAACCCTTCTTACGAGCAGCTGTTCGAGGAAGAAACAAAGCCAACACTCGAAGGCTATGAAAAGGGTCAGGAGAGTGAGCTTGGCGCAGTAAACGTTATGACAGGCGTTTATACAGGCCGTTCACCTAAAGATAAGTTCATCGTTATGGACGAAAATTCTAAGGACACTGTTTGGTGGACTTCTGACGAGTACAAGAACGACAACCACCCAGCTTCACAGGAGGCTTGGAAGTCTGTTAAGGAACTCGCTATCAAGGAACTTTCAAATAAGAGACTTTTCGTAGTTGACGCATTCTGCGGCGCTAACAAGGATACAAGAATGGCTATCCGTTTCATCGTTGAGGTTGCTTGGCAGGCTCACTTTGTAACAAATA
>ENA-UAYF01001083-UAYF01001083.1-human-gut-metagenome-genome-assembly--contig:-NODE-1083-length-12270-cov-4.996889_pt1 | contig 12270 bp, 13 predicted proteins | sample MGYA00244017_ERZ654600 | MGnify/ENA primary metagenome ERZ654600 (study PRJEB26926, sample SAMN06164490) | human gut metagenome | biome: ENVO:00009003; feature: ENVO:2100002; material: ENVO:00002003... | reverse complement strand
GTTATAAACAGCTTCAGCTTCTTGTTCTTCTTTTATAGCCTTCTCGACTGCAGGAGATTTTCGGGCTGAAAGTTGTTGTATTTCCTTACGAGCGTCTTCGACAGTGATGACTTTTGCTGAATCATCCAAAACAGCTTCAATAATAGCACCATCATCGCTTGCGTAACCGCGTGCGTTCTTATAAGAAGATGTTGATTTGTAGCCTGATGGCGTCTTATTGGCGTTGGCTGAATCATTGACGTGAAAATAGATTCCTTCGCCGTAAACACCTTGCGTACCAAAAAAGCACGTGTCGTTGTACTTAAAATCGTCAGCGTAATACTCCGAATCTGTTCCGCGAGGCTGTACGCCACGGAACATATGATACTTTGATTTGGCCACTTTGGCCCAGAAAGTGTTATCATCTACAACGTCCGGACGTGCGTCGAAACCACGAGCAGCGCAAATGTTAGATAACATTTGCCAACCTACTCGCCTATCGGTATTTATTAATCGGTCCGTAGGGGTATTGCCATTGACACTCTTGTAAAGGGAATCAAGTTCATCTTCCGAGAATTCGCGATACATATCCTCCTCGGACTTCAGGTTACGTGGTTTGACCTTACGATTAGCGCGCTGAATTTTAACTTGATAAATCCCTCGTATTCGGTCCAAATCATTGAAACGTCCCTCAATGATAGCACGCATTTTAGATTTGGCGCCGAGTTTTCCAGCGTCAAAAAACGCTAAGATTTCGTCCTTACGGGCTTTCAAAGCGTCAATCTGGTCGATGAAGTCTTGCGACGTAAGATGGGCAACGATATTCGGATTGTGTCTTATCATACCATCCCAGTCGATCTTGTTGCCGAACGTCTTAGTCGAACCCTGTGCTCGGTAATTGAACGACCCGCCATTATCGACGCGGTAAACCTTGCCGGCAGCATCTACCAAACAATTGTCGTTTTGGTATATATCCCAGTTGGCTAAAAAGGCGTCAACAACAAAACCCTTAGCCATAGCGGCATAATCCTTAGCCTGGGGTTCTGACACTCCGCGCATGTAGTTAGAGATAAGCGTCAAATCAGTTCCGTCGTCATACATTTCGTAATCCGGCGTGTCTAATCCAAGCAAACTGTACACCTGTGCAGCGTAGTATTCCGCGGCGACGTGACCGCGGTTAGTGCTCTTTGAACTCTTAACGACAAACTCGCGACCCTTGGCGTCCTTCATCAGGACAGCTCCCGTGGAACCGCCTAATTTCTGCACAAAGGTCAGCTGTGAAGGATCAGCCGGGAACATTTCATTCACCTCCTTCTCCTGTTTAGCCAGTATAGCTTTGGAACGAAAAGCCCCTTTTCCAACAGGTATTCCTTGCGGATTCTTGTAAACGCGCCAATCGTACGTCGTCTTTGCATTAGGCGTCAATGTCCAAATATACACCACGCCATCGACTACCTTTGTTTGGCCAGGCATGATAGCCTTTACAATGTCCGGGTCCTGTTTAACGCCGTGAAGGTGATCATACAACGACTTGGTTACATACAAGCTGTACTCGTAGTCATCGACGAACTCGGAACGGGCCTTGTACGCTTCACAGGCTTTCTCCAATACGGCGTCAGAAACAGCACCCTCGGCATTACGGAGGGCGAAAATTTCCAACGCTTTTCTCAGTTCGTCCATAAACTATCCAAACAAAAGGGTTTCTGCTTTTTCAATCGACATATCGTCGGTGGATAACGTACCGAATTCCGCGTTATGGGCTTTCCACGTGTCGGGAATCATATCCTCAGCGCCGAGCGTTTTGGCGCGACGTTTAATCCAGCGGCGAGCCTGTTCAGGATTCTTTGCGTTGCCGGCCAGACGGATGGCGTTCTTCAGGTCGGACTTGTTACGAATCGGGAATGAACCATCAGGGAGGGCCTCCTTTTTATCAGCAAGACACTCGCGTTGCTTTTCGGTAAAATCGGCCTTTTCAAGCGATTCTGCGAAGTCGAGCAGCGCTTCGGCCTTGGCTATCTCGTCGGAGGTTTCGGCAGGCTGGATGGCCTCGTACACGAATCCTTTCGTCAGTGCACGTACTGCGGCCCGCTCCCACTCTTTTTGCTTATCACCGATGAGGTTGGTCCACTCACCGCCTATCTTGGCCATCCTGTTAGAACGGTCAGTAGAACGCTTCTCCGATAAGATGGTTCCGAAAGTACGGGTGGTAAACTTAGCAGGGTCGATTTTGTTCTTATTCTTAACGATAAGATCGAACAATTCTTTGCGTTCCTTTTTATCCTCTTCAGGGTCGTCGAGGTGCGGTTGCTGGGGAATATCCATTTCCTCGTAACGATCCTTCAGAACTTCGATCGTTTCATCGACGGTAAGATATACCTCCGACGTCAGCGTAGCGCGCGAAATGATGGCCTTAGTGTCCTCGTTCTTCGAAAGGTTCACGAGGTCCTTGTTGGTCATGATAATGATACGGCCCGTGAATACGAAATTCGACTTGACGTCTTCCGGGTCGCCGACCACGCGCTTACCTGAAGCGGCGGCGGCTTTCTTCATGATGGAAGCCAAGTCGGCGCGAGTGATAACGGAGTCGGTATCATCGAACAGAAGAATCTTACCGTTGTGTGCTTTCAGTACACCCAGCAGCTGCTTCTTGGAGTTGATGTCGCCGAGCTCAACGTAGTCATAGTCGCCGTCGCCTGGAGAATCGGTTTCAGCGTCGAATGGACGTTTATTGAGCAGTTCGGCAATTTTCTTGAAACCGTACGATTTACCGATACCTGCGCCGCCAGCCGAGATCATGAACCGCTGTTCCTTGTTATCGAGGAACTCAAGATACTGACGGTTAAGATCATACATAACCTCAACGGGCGGTTCGTAATCGGGATCCTTTTTCTTCATCGCATAGACGAAGCGGTCGTAAGCGATACGGTCTTGACGGCTCTGAAGTTTATTAAACTTTTTCTGAATGCGCGGGTCTTCAGGGTTAAGAAACCAGTCCTCGACGATTTCACCATCGTCGTTTCCACCCTCGCCGTCATTGATGTCCACTTGGGCTCCGGTACTGGTAGGCGCAACAGGATCCTGTTTGGCAGTCATCTTAAGCAACGTGGATAACGTTCCGCTGGTATCCACCTGCGACATATCGACATTACGAGATTTCAGCTCGTTGTAAGCAATATGTCGCAACTGCGCATTGCCCTTGGGGTTGTTGACAACTTTCAAAAGGTTATCGTCGCTGGTCTTCTTGGCCCACGCTTCAAGACTCGTCGTAGGACCCGAATCGCCCGATTCTTTACCAGTATCGGCACTTGGTTTGGGTTTAGCGTTCTTATCAACGCGCCAGTTGAACTTTCCAGGCTTGTACTCCGTCCACACCCACGGCTGGGTAGGGTGATGGTCGCCGACGTTGTGCTTTGCTTTTTGAATAATATCTGACATACGTTATGCAGTTTTTCCAAATAAATACTTGGAAAATTACACTTCTACAGCGTCAAAGTCAATATCAAATTTCTTATATACAATGCGCAACTCGGGCACGCCGTTGATTGGCTTCTTCTTTTCGTCAACACGAGCGTTAAGCGGCCAACGCTTCAAGATGATATCATGTGCACGTTGAACGCGCTCACGACGTTCGTACACATCCTGGAGACCGCCGCCTTGTGTAGCTTCCTTGTTCATCTTACTCTGGAGCAAGAACCGTACGAATCGCGCATACACGATGCCGAGGTACATACATTTTAACGAATAGTCGATATCACATTTCAACTCCAACCGCTCATCAAAGTCCAACTCTAACGTGCGAAGACCCTTGAACACGATAAGGTGTGGAATACCGCCGTATTTGAAACGCGGACTAACGTCGATGCAATTCCAATCAAAAGCACTTTTGCCCATGGTGCCATATTCGAAGTCGGTTTTCATCACCTCTCGGTCGAATTCGTTGAAGAATTCAGCCAACTCTTCTGGAGTTTTCAATGACAAACCGCATTTGGCTTCGCCGTCAATTGAGTAGAAGAAGTTGGCGATATCGTCATCCATCACCACAACGGGATGTCCCTCACGCAAGTAGGTATTCTTGCAGAAATTGACTACGTAACTGTAACCACGATTCGAGGCTGGAAGCACAATGAGGCGCTCACGTTCATGCCCGGCTTCAACATATTTTTCTACATCCTCTTTCTCTACCACGATGTGGTAGTCCACGCCGCCCTTTTTCAACAATCTGGTCGTGACGCATTTAGGGCGGTTTTTAGACACGACAAAGAATTGACAGTTCATACTCAAAATGGTAAGTCGCCCTCGTACCAAATTTCCTCGGGCAGGTTCTGTTCTATAAAACGCTGATAATTGTCCAGTATGTTTTCTAACGATGGATAAAACCGTATGAACAACTCCCACTTAACGTCAAACATATCATCACACGATACGCGGCGTTTCATCAGTAGGCTTTCGCTGTTGTAGCACTGCACACGGACCTGGTGACGGCCTCGCAGTACGTACGAATAGGGGAAGTCGCGATAGTATTCCGCGCCAGACGCCGTATTATACACCACATCATGGATAAACTGGTTGAACGGGTGTCCCGCACCGAGAGGTGCCAGTAACGTGTAACCGGGATTGCGGCGCATAAACTTCCGCAAATGATCGCGAAGTGTTTGTTCGGCGAAATTAAGGCCATCATTCCCGAATTTAGCGCGCAAGTACGTATAGACGCTCTCATAATTGCAGTCCTTGGAATGGGCCTGAAAATCGCTACAACGGACATTTTCCAACTCCAGGTCCAGACAATCCATGGTTATACCCAGAAAATTGTACAGAAGCCGCTGTTCTGCAACGCGCTTTGGGTCGCTATCTACAGTAAGCACCCGAACGTCGTATTCGGGTGCTACTAAAACGTGACAAGCGCTCATCAGGAGATCACCCGCGTGCGGCTCGACACAGAGGTATTTTATTTTTCCCATGGTCGCTTATATATCTTCTCGACGCAGGGACCGTCCTTCGATACGTCCTCAGCCATACGGCGAATTTCTGGCGTGATAGGTGGGAGCGTTTTCTTGCCCATCTTGTCAGGCAGGAAACCGACGCGGACGCTGACATGTGTACACCCCTGACACGGACGGAACCGACGGTCGTTGTTGTACAGCATCACGCGGGCAGCATGAAAGCGCGGATGGTTCCAGAGGTCTTCGATAGGCATGTCGTGGACGTTGGCGATAGGGTACTCGCCGCGAAAGTCGTCACAGCACAAGCACACCTGGCCGTTCCAACGCACATCCAGTTCGCGGAACGGAAAAGTACATCGTTTGTTGTTGAACGAGTCGTCGAGCGGGAACGCCGCGCCGCAGTGGTTAGCCAGACGACGCGTCATCTTGTTAGTATCGTCTTCGGCGATAGGCGGCAACAGACAGATACGACGGCCCTGCTTGGGGTAGTAGTACGGAACGCCCGGTTCCAGCGTAACGACGTTGTATTTCTCGATGTCGATTTTCTCGACGAAATTCCAGTCACCCTTAGCCGTATAGCAGTCCACCAGAATATCATTCATGCCGGCTTCAAAAAGACGGTCTAAATATTCCGACGTATCCTTGGCGTGGTTCATACCGTACCCGTTGCTGTACATATGAAATACGGCTTTGGGCAGGTGTTTACGGAACGTAGCCACGATGTCGATGAATGCGGGGTTGAGCGTCGGTTCGCCGTGCATAGCGAATACGAACTTACATTTCCACCCTACGCGGGCTACCTCTGAAGCGATACGCTCGGCGGTTTCAACGGTCATGAAATTCCACGGCTTAGTGCCTTTTTCGCGCATGCCGCGGAGACCGCAAAACGAACAACCCAGGTTACACCCCTCCGTCGGTTCAATCTGCATGGTGAACGGAGGGTCTTGTACGATTTTGTTTTTCATTATTTGGTAACTTTAATGTTAAGTTTCACGTTCTTTAACTTTGGGTTCTTAAACTGGCGTTTGATAGGCTTGGTGAAAGCGCGGGTTGCGGGGTCCCAATCGAAATTATCAGGCTTGGAATTGACTGAACAACGACAATAGGGGTGTGTTGGGTTAATCGTAGGGAGCCACTCTGCCACTTTACGACCGATATTGTTACCGTTAGCGATAAGATCGGCCAAACGGAACAGTTTCGGTTTCGAGGTAGGGTCTTCGGGATCTTCTAAATACAACTCCCGACACTTAGTACACGCGCCTGGATAGACGTCGAAATACACTTTGGCGTCAGGCCCGTGTTGCTTGAAAATACTTTCAGCGCGACCGACGTTGTAGGCTTCGTGCAGAAGGTAGTACGCAATACGCAGCCAATCGCGTCCCCAGTCTTGGGTAAGGTTTCCGAGTTCGCTGGCTATATACCGGGCTCCCTTACGGAGTTGAACGGCTTGAATGGCCTTGTCTTTGATTTGCTGACGTATTACCGATTGTTGACGGAAATTCGATTTGAGGATGGCATTCCGTGTTCCAGTGACGATACGGTTGCCAAGCGACGTGATGTCGGTATAGGCGCGGTTCTTGAGGTAGTTGAGCGCGTTTTCCTCCTGCTCGGTGAGCGGTACAAAATTCCCCGACTTCAGGAACTGGAGAAATTGCTTGTAGTTCATCTTCTTGGCGCGGTCATCGCCGATAGCCTCAGCCAAAATACCAAACAGAAAAGCGTGTTCCAAAATACCTTTCGAGTTCTTGTACTTATCGACGTTTACGCCCGACGCTACCAAGATATCAATCTCCGCCTGGGTAAGAAAGTCCAGTCCGACGTGCTTGGCGATAAACAAGTACTGCCAACGCCGAAGAATACCGACCATGTCGTCTATTTGACGGTTATTGAAAATCATAACTTTTCGACGTCTTTTCGAGGAACCCATTTCCCAGTACCGCGAGGTGCACCACTGTAAGACGGCCTGCCAAGAAATTGAACGAACTGTGTAGTGACTCCGTTTTCAGTGAGTTCTTTGGTTGTGTACACAGTGCGAACCCTGCCGGCGTAACGAACCTTATCGCCGTTTTTCACTTCCTCGTAATATTTCTTGGCGTTCTCGCCAACTTTTTCGTTGTCGTGAAAATCATTACGAGCAACACCGTCTTCTTGTATTTCGACGGCTTCAGGACCATCACCCACTGTTAATGTGTGAATGTATGTACCATTTTGACGATATTCAGAATTTCGACGTTGATGAGGTTCCGGAAAACGGCCTGCGCTCTTGTAAGGCAGGCCGACACGTCCAAGCCTCCTGTTCTTTGCTGTATTATCGTAACGGCCACTCTTAGAACGGGCCTTTTCAAGCGTGTCGCCGTCGGTGAGATTCCTCTCAAAAGCGCCTATGGCCTTACGCAGGTGGTCGTTACGATATCGGTTAGCCTCATGAAAGACTCTTGTCACTTCGTCTATTTCCATAATCCTACTCGTGATTCGTGACCGCGTTTGACGACCATACACAGGCCGTTCTTTAATTTGATTTCCGCACTCTCGTCATCAGACTTAAGAACTTTCTCGAGCCTGTAGTAGAAACCTGCCTCGGTGTTTCCGGTCTTTACGATAACGGCATTATTCTTGGAGAGTTCGTCTAAGCCCTTAACCTTAACGGCGTCGTCCTCAAACATCTTCTTCCAAAACCACTCGACATCGGGCCATAGACGGACCTCTTCGTTGGTTCCAATCGACGCTGTAATCAATGCGCCATTAGGGAACAAATTTACCTCACACTTACCGTCGGCGATGCGTCGTAGCGTACCATGTTGTATTTAACCTTACCTTTGTCGTCTTTAACACGAACGACAACCCGTACCGGGTACGGCGGTTCCTTTTCCAACTGACTGTTTTCAGCAATTATCGTGCCAAACCTTTTCAGTCTTTGATGCCGGCAGCGCCCAAATCTGTTCCCCTTGTTTCATCTTTCTTTAATTCTTTAACCGCCGTAGCCGTAGCGTCGGCGATGTATTTCAGTACATCACCTAACGCTGCGGCATTATTGGCGTTCCATTCCCGGATGAACCGATCTTCGTACTGAGTAACGGTGGGGAATGGCGATGGCAGAAAGTGAGTATGTTTGGCGTTGTAAGGCATTATTTATCCTTTCCACCCTTACCCTTGGCGTCGGGATCGCCGAACTTGGATGCAGCTTCCTCGACATCAGCGATTTCCTTCACCGTTGTGGTCTCGAAGTTGTCCACGTCGGCATAGGGATATTTGTCCACACGATAGCCTTCGCTGGTCTTGGTAACTACCAGATCGAAACCGTCTTCGTCACCGCCAATCTGCTTGATAAAAGCATGAGCAGCGTCTTCAACTCCAGCGTACTGAGCCAGGTCTTCATCGTCCATCTGGCGGAAGCCCATAGATTCGAACGTCGAAACCGACTTGGCGTCGCCGTCAGCCAGACCGTTACGCAGCGACGTGTCACCGTTCTTGTTCTTGGCGCGAACGCTCACGCCGCGGCGTTCCAACTCAGCAGTAGCTACCTTACGCATCTCAGCGTCAGCCGACGGATCGTTAGCTACCTTCACGAGGGCCTCTTCCGAAGCCTGACGAGCGTGGTTCTGGAGGCTTACGTTGGCTTCCGGTACACCGCCGCCATTATCTTGTTCTGCCTCGGGCTTTTCCTGAGCAGCATGACCATACTCCTGTCCCACGCGTTGCAGACGACGGTTTTGAGCGTTATCAGCATAAACGCCATGGCGCGCTTTTTCGATCGGTGTTTCTTCAGCGCACTCTTCTATGTTGGTAAACCCTTTCAAAATCTGTTGACGGCGCGCTTCACCATAGTTGATATTTTCTTTCATGATTTTATAGGTTTATAAGTTTCATTTCCACTACAAAGGTAGTTAATTTTATTCAAACCGCCAAGAGAATTACTAAAACTTTATGCCAAAATCTAATGTGTATCCCCATTGGTCATCAACTCTTATAGCTGACACACCAACCAAAAACCGTTGGCGGAAGTCGGCCCCAGCAGAAAACTTTTGTGTGCCAAAATCCAAAGAAGTACCTATCTGGGCATAACCTTGTATAAAGGGAATCTGTTTATCAATAATCGTGCGTTCTACCTCATGAACGCGAATAAGTGGCTTGACGTGCGACACAACCTCTGTAATGGCGTTGCGCTGGACAGTGGCGTCCACGCGGAACTCGCCGATACTGTCATTAGAAAAATCAAGGCGGTATTCCTTACGTGCCAAATAATCAGCCAGCAAGGCGGTAGTATCTATTTCGCCTGGTAGGTATATCGTTGTATCACGGATGATGACCTGCGGAACGGGAATCTTAACCGTATCGCGGTATTCAACCGTGTCATGCTTTGTCAGCCACTTTTCAACGACTTTAGGGGGTTCGGGGGTATAACTACTCCGTCCCAGAAAGAACGCGAAAATTAGGGCCGCTACAACGATAATTATGGACGCCGCCGTCTTCATGACCTTTTGCCACTTTTAATCATTTCCTCGTAAGCCGTTATGGATGCCTCCAGTTCGTTGATTCGCTTTTTGTAAACCTCAGCCGCCTGGCTGGCTTCATGCTCCTGAGCGCGGAACTCTTCCATTAGGCGGTTATACTTATCGCGATCTGCCTTGCGTTGCGCCTCGTATTCTTCACGAATCTTGTTGAGCTCATTACGAAAGTTCGTCGTCATCTCGTTGGATAACTTGCGTTCGTTTTGAACTTCCTGATACAGGTTATCATATCGCTCCTTCCACCACGCTTCTTTCTTATCAAGTTCCGCTATCAGGGTATCATAGCGCCCTTTCCAGAATTCCTCGCCTTTCAGATCAGCATCAGCCTGGCTGTAACGTACCTCTTGAGCATATTTCTTACGATCTAACATACGCGCCACAACGGCGTAGCCAATACCACCCGCCCCGAATAGAAGCGAAATTACAGGGAAGATGGTGGTCATGAAAGTTCCGTCAGCCATTGCGTTTCATTCTTTTGTTAATACGTATGCGCGCGGCCTTGGCAGCCAGAGCATACGCGTGAGAATCGTAATTAGAGCGAAGACACCTCAAGATTTCGTCAGCAAACACTTTTATAATATCCGGTTGAGCGCTTTTGTAAGCGTCCATATCTCCTTCGTTTGTAAGTGTCGCAGGATAAATGATGAGTTTTACCTCAGCGCTTACACGATTGAAGAAACGATACCACTGAGGATCGTATGAATCAACAAATGAGAACGACCGCCAACGTATTTGAGGTGTTAAAAGGTCATAGTGATTTGACAAGTTGTAGGCGAAGTCGCGCGTCAACGCCGGACAAGCCCGGTTTAGTGTTAGACTGCAACCATCCTTACGATCGGCGAAGAAGTCAATCGCCAAGGCTATGCCGTATGTGCGGTGCGGCCGAAAATAATTCCAAACATCGTAAGCGTTACCAACGACCACTTCAATACGTCGCCGCCGTAGTTCCTCGGCCAGTGCCTGAACGAAGTGACGCGCTTCAGCGTTAAAACGCCTCGATGTTAAATAGACCACCTTGCACATATTATATGATGTATGTGACTTCAGAAATAAAACACTCGAAGTTAAGCGTTTCCTCTGATACAAATTCACTTGCCCATGCCACAAGATGGTAATACCCCTTAGACATCTGATAATTCCTCGTTCCGGTGCCATCAACAATCTTCAGATTTTGAGTAGTACTCGGATTGGAATGAATAATTACTTCAATCACTCCGCCAACACTCTCTTGCGTGTACATTTCCAAAGCCGAGGGGAATTTCAGCATACCAAGTTTCAAAGTCCAATTTTGCGAACCAATAGCCGAATTAATATTATAGAAATAGCGTTCGCCAAGTTTCAGGTTGTAATTATTGCCACCTGCAAGAATCGTAAATCCCATAGCACCGCCAACAATTCCATTGGCCAGATGTTTCTTCAACACATTACGTTCATAAATAGAACCTGAAGCAACAAGTTTCGTCAGTGAACTTCCCTCGTCATCGCCTGTGAGAATATTATTCAACACACTCCAAATTACCTTCAATCCTGCATAGACACTGCCTTTAGTGTCAAAAGCGGTATTATAAGGAATATCGGGGAAGTCTTTTGAATTACCGCCTACCGTAATTTCAGAAGAATTAGCATATTTTAAATCTATGTCCAAAATTGCCCGATGAAGCAATGCAATTGCTTGTTCAACAGGATCTCCTGCTGCAGGCATAGGGCTTTCCTCGGCGGCAGCGGCATATCCTGACGACAGGCTCATTCCATTGGCCAATTTCAAACGGTTATACCAACCCTGAATTTTATTCAGGGCCGTCATCAGGTCATCGGCCGTAGTAAGGTCCTGCGGATCACTGATAGTAGCAGCAACGGGCTCAACATTGGTCAGCTTGGCTGAAAATATTATCTTTTGCGAACCATTCTGCCAATCGGTGACGATTTCCTGAACCTGTTCGAATGTCTTATTCATCGCAGCGTAATTGGCCGCGTACTGCTTGTACCCGACCACTTGGGTATCGTTAGCTTGCTCGGAAACGATAATGCCGCTCATCGCCGCATTGAAGTCAAAGAACAGGCCGTTTACAAACCCTAACGAGTTCTTGGATGACGTCGAGAGCAACGACTTCACAGTGCGTTTAACCAGCATGGGGTTATCACCAACAACCCGCATACCATACAACACGTCAGCCAACGCCGGGTTATCTGTTAACTGCTGAAAATTGAAATTGAGCTGTGATGTCTTCCGGTCGAAAGTCGCCACAACGTTGTCGAAGAAATAGTTTGTCGAAGCAACGTATTGCATGATCGTACCTTGGCCTGCGAGGTCTTCGACGATGATATTGTTCTGTTTATCAACGTACTGGATACGAGTTTGACCTACGACCCACACCATAGTACTCCACGACGGATCGGAATCACGCTTCAGGACGTTGTAGAACGCCGCGATAGGTAAACCGCCAGGGAGATTGGCTTTGTTGATAAGGTCGTTAAAATCGCTTATCTGAGATACGATTGCCTGCGACATCGGAACCCACTGCCCGAGCGAGGCATCGTAACTTTTGTGGAGTTTGTCGGTAGTGTCGTACCAAATAATCGCCGAATTCGACGGCGGCGTCGTGCCGATGGAAATACCTGATACAGTTCCGACGTCAATAGTTGCCATTTTGAACTTTGTTAGCGTGAATATACGTAGGTTTTACGGTCAGCCCATACGAAATTATAACTCATATCCCCCTGAGGATACTCGGTGATGGTAATACCATCGGCAGTGGTTTCCCGCTCAATGCGCCAACCAGCCTCACCTTGGCCTGTACCGATACTGTCTCTTATACACATCTCCGAGCCCACGAGACACTGAG
>ENA-UAYF01001081-UAYF01001081.1-human-gut-metagenome-genome-assembly--contig:-NODE-1081-length-12289-cov-5.441638_pt1 | contig 12289 bp, 8 predicted proteins | sample MGYA00244017_ERZ654600 | MGnify/ENA primary metagenome ERZ654600 (study PRJEB26926, sample SAMN06164490) | human gut metagenome | biome: ENVO:00009003; feature: ENVO:2100002; material: ENVO:00002003... | reverse complement strand
ACGAGATCGCTCAGTGTCTCGTGGGCTCGGAGATGTGTATAAGAGACAGATAACGAAATTCAGCTTTTTGAACGCTCCTTTTTTCACAAAAGCACACGCCGTTTTGTATATGTTTTTAGTGCGTTTTGACAAATGCTTTTTGTGGTGTTATAATGAATCGACTTCAGTTTTACAGGGGGAGTTTGTATTGGATCTGAATCAAATCAAAAAGCTCGTTTCTGACGCAAAGGTTTACTGGAAACGGCCGATGCCCGGCAGGTACATGCCGTTTAAGGAGATATTCGCCTATTCCTTCGGCGGTATCGGCATGTACTTTATGATCTACTGCATCCAGCAGCTGACGCTGAGCACCACCAACCTGATCATCGGCAACGCCATCGGCATTGAGCCGAACTTCATGTACATACTGTACGCGCTTTCGATCATCATTTCGTTCCCGTGTACGGCCATCCGCGCCAACATCATCGACAACGCGCGCAGCAAAAAGGGCAAGTACCGCCCCTACATGCTGTACATGGCGTTCCCCACGGCGCTGATCGTGGTCGGCATGGTTTGGACGCCGTATGAAATGATCAGCAGCCAGATCGTAAAGGGCATCATCGTTCTGCTCTTTAACGTCGGCATCCAGTTTTTCTATATGTTTTTCTATGAGGGCTATGAAAACCTCATCATGGTGCTTTCGCCCGATTCGCAGGAACGCACCGACGTGCTCACCATCAAGTCTATCGTGTATTCTCTGGCGCCGTCCATTGCCACGGCCGTGCTGCCCATCGTGGCCTCCTGGGTCACGGACGACGGCTCCATCACAGACCTGAACGTGTACCGCGTGCTTTACCCGCCGTTTGCCATCATCGGCCTGATCTGCACCGTTTATATTTATGCCAACACGCAGGAAAAGATCGTGCAGGCCAAAACGCATGTGGTGCGCATCAAGTTTATGGACGCGCTGCGCGCCGTGGCCAAGAACAAGCTGTTCTGGGTCATTTCGCTGGCCGGCTGGGTCGGCTTTCTGGAAAATACATACGGCCAAATGCTCAACTGGTGCTATGAGTATCACAGCAAGGGCTCCATTTCGCCCGCCGCTTACAGCATTTTGGGCCTGATCGTCGGCAACGCCAACCTTTGGGGCATGCTGGCCGCGCCGTTTGCCATCCGCAAATGGGGCAAGAAAAAGGTCGTTATCGTGACCAATATTTTGAATGCGGCGTTTCTGGCGCTGCTGTACCCGGTCGTGCGCTCGGAACCGGAGCAGATGATCTGGGCCATCGCCATGGTGCTGTTCATGAACTACCTGATGACGTCGTTCGGCGTGGTCCTGACGCCCGCCATGAACGCCGACATGCGCGACTACCAGCAGTACATCACCGGCGAACGTATCGACGGCATGTTCTCCACGGTCGGCCTGATCGGCACGGTCATCACCCTGGCCACCAGCGGCATCGTGCCGGCTGTGTATGAGTCGCTCGGCATCAACGAAACGGTGCTGCAAAACCGCATGAATGAGATCGTGGAAATCACCGGCAAAACGGCGCAGGATATGGGGCAGTTGGCCTACAACGTGCTCTATTTGCCCGACATTTTCAAAGAGGTATTTACCGTTATCGTTATCCTTTCGGTCGTCGGCGCGGTGATGAACGTCATCCCGTTCTTCTTCTACGACATGACCGAAAACCGCCAGCGCGGCATCATCAAGGTGCTGCAGCTGCGCGCGCTGTTTGAGGACTACGGCAACAACGTGCTGCGTGACCGCGACGTGGTGGAAACGATCGACATGATCGAGGAATCGGCCGCGTTCGTCAAGGCGCAGCCCAAGGATCTGCCGGCCATGAAAGCCGCCATTAAGGCCGCCGGCAGCAAAGAAGAGAAAAAGGCAGCCCGCAAAGCGTATAAGGGCGCGGTTGAGTACAACAATAATATCGAGATCGCCGGCATCGTCATGGAGGAAATGACCAAGTTCAGCCGCCCCGAGTGGCAGTATAAGCTGGCCCAGGCCAAAAAACTGGCCGATGCCGGACTGGACGGCCTGACCGCCGATTCGGACGAGACGCTGCAAAAAGCGCTGGCCGATGCAAAAGCCATGCCGAAGGGCACAAAGGTGCAAAAAGAAGAGCGCTCCGCCGCCATCACCTCGGCCAAGGACCGCATTTATTCCAAGCGTGTCATCAACGAAAAGCACGGCGGCCACATCGAACCGTTCGACACCTCTGTGTTTGAGTCGCTCTTTGAACGTGAGGACAACAACCTTGCCGAGCGCACCCGCCTGGAAGAGGAAAGAAGCGCGGCCAAGAAAGAAAAAGACCAGCAGCGTCTGGAACAGATCAAGGCACAGCTGCAAAAGCTGAAAGAGGAGAAAAAGGTCATCGACGCCGACATTAAAAAGGCGACCGATGAAAACTCCTACTACAACAAGCTGGCCAAACCGTATATCGACGCGGTCAAGCTGGTCAAGCAGGCGGAAAACTACACGCATTATGAGGACATCAAGAACCTTTATGACGAGGCCAAGCAGAGAAATGAAGAGGCCATGCGTCTGGAGGAGGAAAAGGCCCGCGCGCTTGCCGCTGAACAGAAAGCCATGAAAGAAAAGCTGAAAGCCGAAAAAGCGCAGAAGAAAGCCGACAAAAAGAACGACAAGGCAGACAAAAAAGACGTTCGCAAGTCCGGCAAAGACAGCGAAAAGAAGTGATAAAACGAAAAGCGACCGGCAGGCACAGGCCTGCCGGTCTTTTTTTGGGCGTGCGGTCCTTGCAGGCAGCAAACACTTAAAAGTAGTGCAATATGCCCATTTTTTACATTGAATTTATAAAAAATATGTTCATTTTAATAAAACTTAAACAAAAATTCAGCATTTTAAAAATATGGCAAGCCTAAAATGAAAATCAGGAAATGAAAAAAGCATAGGCACACGGAGATGGATTTTATGAAACATTTGAATCCGTATTTTTTGTTTTTAGGCACCGCCGGCTGCCTGCTGCTGGCCGCGGGGCTTGGCCTTTGCTTTTTTGCCGCTGCGAAAAACCTGCTGCTCGGCGCGGTCTTGGGCGCCGCTGGTTTGGTGTGCCTGGTGCTGCTGGCGGTGCTGCGCCGCAGGTGGTGCCGGCCCGCTGCCGCCGCGCGGCGCTGAATCTGTTTTCCGGGGCGTGGCTTCAGACATGTTTTCCTTTCCTTCTGTTTCCCTTTCTGCGTGTTTCAGCCCCGCCTGGTCTTTTATAATGGCTGCATTTGCGGTGAGCAGCCATTATAAAACCCCGAAGCATTTGTGCTTCGGGGTTTTTGTTTGCCTGTTTTGCTTAAACGGCGCCGTAGGCCAGCATGGCGTTTGCCACTTTCAGGAAACCGGCAATGTTCGCACCGGCAACCAGGTTGTCGGGCATGTCGTATTCCTCGGCGGCGGAAGCGGCCTTCTGGTAAATGTCGGCCATGATCTGCTGCAGCATCGTGTCAACTTTTTCAAAATCCCAGCTGTAGCGGGCGGAGTTCTGCGTCATTTCCAGCGCAGAAACGGCTACGCCGCCGGCGTTTGCCGCCTTGGCCGGGCCGAACAAAATCTTGTTCTCCAGGAAAATGTTGGTCGCCTCAGGGGTGGCAGGCATGTTGGCGCCTTCCGCCACGGCAATGCAGCCGTTTGCGATCAGCTTTTTCGCGTCGTCCGCATCCAGCTCGTTCTGGGTGGCGCAGGGCAGCGCCACGTCGCACTTCACGCCCCAAACGCCTTTGCAGCCCTCGTGGTATTCGGCCTGCGGTCTGGCTTTTGCGTATTCGGTCAGGCGCTGTCTCTTGACTTCCTTGACCTCTTTGAGCAGGGCAAGGTCCACGCCTTCCTTGTCGTAAATATAACCGTTGGAGTCAGAGACTGTCACGACCTTTGCGCCCAGCTGCGTGGCTTTTTCCAGTGCATAAATGGCCACGTTGCCCGAACCGGAGATGACCACGGTCTTGCCCGCAAACGACATGCCTTTGGCTTTGAGCATCTCCTCGGCAAAGTAGCACAGGCCGTAGCCGGTGGCCTCGGTGCGCGCCAGGCTGCCGCCGTAGTCCAGACCCTTGCCGGTCAGTGCGCCGGTGAATTCGTCGCGCAGGCGCTTATACTGGCCGAACATGTAGCCGATCTCGCGTGCGCCGACGCCGATGTCGCCGGCCGGCACGTCGCGCTCTGCGCCGATGTGCTTGCAAAGCTCGCTCATAAAGCTCTGGCAAAAACGCATGACCTCCAGGTCAGACTTGCCCTTCGGGTCAAAGTCAGCGCCGCCCTTGGCGCCGCCGATCGGCAGGCCGGTCAGCGAGTTTTTGAAAATCTGTTCAAAGCCCAGGAATTTCACAATGCCCTCATAAACGGACGGGTGAAAACGCAGGCCGCCCTTGTACGGGCCGATGGCGGAGTTGAACTGCACGCGGAAGCCGCGGTTCACGTGCAGCACGCCTTTGTCGTCTACCCACGGCACGCGGAATTTAATGACGCGCTCGGGCTCCACCAGGCATTCCATTACGCCTTTTTCAATGTATTCCGGGTGCTTTTCGAGCACCGGCTCCAGTGATTCCAGCACCTCCAGCACGGCCTGGTGAAATTCGGGTTCGCCCGCATTGCGTTTTTTCACGCGCTCCATCAGGTCGATGAGGTATTTGTTTTTGAGACTCATTGATCTCGCCCTCCCAGTTATTGGTATGTTTGTTTTTGTTCTTTTCAGCCGCAACCGGAAAAAACAAAACATGCAAATAATTATACACACATCCGCATAAAAATGCAATTACATTTAACAGAAATTTCAGAAAATATCTAAACTGTGTTCATAATTTTGTGGTGAGCGGCTGCTCACTCGTCGGCGCGTGTTCCGTATCGCTCAAAATGACTTTTCTTTAATTCTGTATGAAAAGTCATTTCTCACTCGCTCCACCGCGCCTCCTCTCCCCTCGTCAGAACAAGTTCCGTATCATTCGCGGCAACTTTTCTTTGATCCTTTTTGAAAAGTTGCCTCTCATTCACTCCACTGTTCCTCCTCTCCCCGAAAAAAGTTTGCACAGCAAACTTTTTTCGGGGGCCCCATTGTGTTTTTTCGCGCAGCAAACTTTTTTCGGGGGCCCCACTTTTTGTGGAACAAACTTTTTTCGGGGCTCCGTTGTGTTTTCACAGGGGTACGCATTTGTCTTTTTTTATGTCTGGCAAAAGTTGTTGCGAATGATACGGGGCACGCGCTGACGAGGATGAGGGGCGACAGGATCATTGGCAGCAAAACACGGGCGAGCATTGCTCGCCTGTTAAAATCCACCAACCTTTTCTCTTCCCTCTTCACTTTTCTCTCTTCTCTGCGCTGCAAAGAATATATAACGGGGCCCCCAAAATGTTTTGCATCGCAAAACATTTTGGGGAGAGGAAGAACAGTGGAGTGAATGAGAGGCAACTTTTCAAAAGGGATAAAAGAAAAGTTGCCGCGAATGATATGGAACTTGCAAACCGGGGCCCCCGAACCGTTTTCGTAGAAAAACGGTTTGGGGAGAGGAAGCGCAGTGGAATGAATGAGAGATGCCTTTTGCTAAAGGATAAAACAAAAGGCATCGCGAATGATATGGAACTTGCGCTGACGAGCTTGACGCGCGGGCAGCTTTATGCTATAATGTCGCCGTAGAGTTTTTAGCGTAGTAAAGCGGCAGCGCGGTAAAATCCTGCCAACTGCCCAAAGTTTGATCAAAGGAGCGATCGTTATGAAACTGAAAAGAATTTTAAGCCTGCTTCTGGCTGCGGTGCTGCTTTGCAGCGTCGGCGCGGCGTTTGCCGGCTGCTCTTCGTCTGACGCCGGCAGCGGCGACGACACAAACGCTTCCGATTCGGCGAACAACAACTCTGACCTTGCCTATATTCAGGACAAGGGCACGCTGGTCGTTGCAGTCACCAAGTTTGAGCCGATGAACTACCAGAATGAGGACGGCACCTGGACCGGTTTTGACACCGAGTTTGCCCAGGCCGTGGCCGAAAAACTCGGCGTAAAAGCCGAATTTGTCGTGATCGACTGGGACAATAACCTGTCGGAACTGCAGTCCAAATCGGTCGACTGTCTGTGGAACGGCATGACCATCACTGACCGAATCAAAAAGGGCGCTGACGTGACCAATGCCTATGTCAAAAATGCCCAGGTCGTTGTAATGAACAATGACGTTGTAAACAATTATAACTCGCTCGACGAAATGAGCGACCTGAGCTTTGCGGCGGAAGCCGGTTCGGCCGGCGCCGGTGTGCTTGACGATGCCGGCATTGCCTACACGGCACTCGCTGCGCAGTCCGACTGCCTGATGGAGGTGCAGTCCGGTGCGTCCGACGCCTGCGTCATCGACCTGACCATGGCCAACAACATGACCGGCGAGGGCACCAGCTACGCCGATCTTGGCTACAAGGTGGAACTGAACGAAGAAGAGTACGGCATCGCTTTCCGCAAGGGCTCGGATATGGTCGAAAAAGTCAACGAGATCATGGCCGAAATGATGCAGGACGGCACGCTTGACGATCTGGCCGAAAAATACAGCCTTACGCTCATCAAGGACGCTGCCTGATTTGTTTGACTGAATACAAATTTAAAACGCAAGTGCTTTCCCGCAGGAGGGCGCTTGCGTTTTCGGCGCTTATTGCCCGTTTGCCGGGCACAGCCCGTGCACCGCGGCGCACGGGCGGGCGCTTCCATTTCTGCGGTGAAAGAGGTTATGTAAATGGATCTGTTTCTACAAGTCACGCGCGACCTGCTGGAGGGCTTCGGTGTTACGCTCGAGCTGTTTGCGCTGACTTTGGTGTTTGCCCTGCCGCTGGGGCTGCTTTTCAGCTTCGGCTCCATGAGCAGGTTCAAGCCGCTCAAGTGGCTGATGAAAACGTTTGTGTGGATCATCCGCGGCACGCCGCTGATGCTGCAGATGATCGTCATCTACTACGGCCCCGGCCTGGTCGGCACCTGGGCGCAGGGGATTGAAAACCCCAATGCGCTGGTCACCTGGCTGGCCTCCTGGTCGGTGTTCGACCGCTTTGTGGCCGTTTTGATCGCATTTGTCATCAATTACGCCTGCTATTTTTCCGAAATCTACCGCGGCGGCATCGAGGGCATCCCGGCCGGGCAGTACGAGGCCGGGCAGGTGCTTGGCATGACCAAAACGCAGATTTTCTTCCGCGTGGTGCTGATGCAGGTCATCAAGCGCATCCTTGCCCCCATGAGCAACGAGATCATCACCCTGGTCAAGGACACTTCGCTTGCCCGCATCATCGCCGTGTATGAGATCATCTGGGCCGGTCAGAATTACATCAAGCTGGAGGGTCTGATCTGGCCGCTGTTCTACACCGGCGTGTTCTACCTGGCGTTCAACGGCCTTTTGACGATCCTGTTCAACCGTGCCGAAAAGAAACTGAGCTATTACAGGAGCTGAGCATATGGCTATTTTGGAAGTTACCGACATTCACAAGCGCTTCGGCGGGGAAGAGGTGTTAAAGGGCATCAGCTTCTCGCTGGAGCAGGGCGATGTGCTGGTCATCATCGGCGCGTCCGGCAGCGGCAAAACCACGCTGCTGCGCTGCCTGAATTTTCTGGAAACGCCCGATAAGGGCAAAATCACCGTCGCCGGGCAGACCCTGCTCGACACGGCCGATGCAAGGTCGCTATCCGAGCGCGAGATCCGCAAAAACCGCCTGCACTTCGGGCTGGTGTTCCAGCAGTTCAATCTGTTCCCGCAGTACACGGTGGAACACAACCTTACGCTCGCGCCGCGCCTGGCGCTGAAGGAGCGCGTGCGCGCCTGCAAAAAGGAAAAGGGGCGCGCGGCGGCGCATGCACTGAAGGCAAACGCCGAAAAAGAAATCCAGGAAACGGCCGGCCAGCTGCTTGCCAAGGTCGGCCTGTCTGAAAAGGCCGGCGCTTACCCGTGCGAACTGTCGGGCGGCCAGCAGCAGCGCGTGGCCATTGCCCGTGCGCTCGCGATGTCGCCGGACATTCTGTGCTTTGACGAGCCGACTTCGGCGCTCGACCCGGAGCTGACCGGCGAGGTCTTAAACGTCATCCGCAGCCTCAAAACCGGCAGCAGCACCATGATCGTCGTCACGCATGAAATGGAATTTGCCCGCAACGTGGCCGACAAGGTCATTTTCATGGCCGGCGGCGTGATCGCCGAATCCGGCACGCCGGAAGAAGTTTTCGGCAACCCGAAAAGCGACGCCCTGAAGGCATTCCTCAGCAAATCGCTGAAATAAGGCGGATATAAAATAACAGAAATAAAAGCAAAAAGGCGCTTCCAAACGGAAGCGCCTTTATGTGTGTGCAAAGCATGCGGCGTGGGCGGCCGGGTGTTCATGTTTTACTTTCTTTGAATCATCGTGCGCAGGGCGTTGGCCACGGCCAGCAGGCACACGCCCACGTCGCCGAACACGGCCACCCACATTTCGCTGATGCCGAATGCCGCCAGAATGATGATGGCGGCCTTGATGGCAATTGCGAAAATGATGTTTTCCTTGTTGATGACCATCGTCTTTTTGGCAATTTTAATGGCCTGGGCGATCTTCGTGAGCGAGTCGCCCATGATCACGATGTCGCTCGCCTCAATGGCAATGTCGCTGCCGGCCGCGCCCATCGCGATGCCCACGTCTGCGCTTGCCAGCACCGGTGCGTCGTTGATGCCGTCGCCGGTGTAAAAGACCTTGCCGGTTTTCTGGATCTCTTTGACCTTGCCCACCTTGTCGCCCGGCAAAAGCTTGGCGCAGTATTCGTCAATGCCGGCTTTGGCGGCAATGTCGGCGGCGATCGGCGCTTTGTCGCCGGTGAGCATATACGTTTTTTCCACGCCCAGCTTTTTAAGCTGGCGGATGGCGTCCTTGCTGTCCTCTTTAATAATGTCGGCAAACACGATGTCGCCCACAAATCTGTCCTCGGTCGCGCAGTACACGGCCGTGCCGATCAGCTTCGTCTCTTCAAATTTCACGCCCAGCTCGCGCATCAGCTTTTCGTTGCCGGCGTAGTATTTTACGCCGTCCACCACGGCGCTCACGCCCTTGCCGGGGTAGGCCTTTGCCTCTTTCACGTCCATGTGGTCGGCGTACTGGCCGAACGCCAGGCGGATGGATTTGGCAATGGGGTGGGTGGAGTATTTTTCGCACGCGGCAATAATGCCCAAAAGCGTGCGTTCGGGCGTGTCGCCCTCGCAGCTGACGTATTTGAATTTGCCGCTGGTGATCGTGCCGGTCTTGTCAAACACACCGGTCTTGCACTTGGTCAGCTCCTCCAGGTAGTTGGAGCCTTTGACCAGAATGCCGGCCTTGGAGCAGGCGCCGAGCCCGCCGAAAAAGCCCAGCGGCACCGAGATCACGATGGCGCACGGGCACGAGGCCACCAGCGCCGACAGGCCGTTGTAGATCCAGTCGCTCCACGCCCCGCCGAAGAACAGCGGCGGCACCACAATGATCAGCAGCGCGGCGGCGCAGACGATCGGGGTGTAGATGCGCGCAAATTTGGTGATGAATTTTTCGGTGCGGCTCTTTTTGCCTTGGGCGTGCTCCAGCATGTCGAGGATCTGGGCAATCGTGCCGTCGGCATATTTTTTGGTCACGCGCACGCGGATCGTTTCGTTGATGCACACGCTGCCCGAAAGCACGGCGTCGCCAAGCGTTACGGAGACCGGAATGCTTTCCCCGGTCAGCGCGGCCATGTCCAGTTCGCACGCGCCTTCAATGATCTCGCCGTCCAGGTTCACTTTTTCGCCGGGCTTCACAAGGATGGTTTCGCCCACCTCCACGTCCTCGGGCTTCACGCTGATCTCCTCGCCGCCGCGCACCACGGTCACGGCAGTCGGCGCCGTCTCCAGCATGGACTGAATGGCGCCGCGGCTCTTGCCCAGCGCAATGTCCTGCAAAAATTCACCCAGGGTGAACAGCAGCATCACGGCGCAGCCCTCGGAGTATTCCTGAATGGCAAATGCACCGACGGAGGCGATCGTCATTAAAAAGTTTTCGTTGAACACGTCGCCGTGCAGCACGCCTTTGACGGCGTCGATGATGATCGGCACGCCGACGATCAGGTACGACACGCCGAAGAAAACGGCCGGCAGCCAGGTGAATGGGGAAAAGGCCGGCGCATGCTCGGCCGCAAAGCCCAAAATAAAGAACACCAGCGCGCACGCCAGCCGAACGATCACCTTTGTTTTTTCTTTTTTGTCCATCACATGGCCGTGGTCGTGGCCGCAGCCGCACCCGCCGTGGTCATGGCCGCAGCCGCAGCTGCCGTCATGTTCGTGCGCATGGCCGCAGGCGCACGCTCCGTGCTCGTGCGCGTGTTCGTGCGCGGCGTGGTTTTCGTCTTTTTTCATGCCTGTCCTCCTACTCTTCAATGTGGTCAATGCCGCAGTCGATGATTTTTTCCACATGGTCGTCGGCCAGGCTGTAGTAGATCTGCTTGCCGTCGCGGCGGTACTTTACCAGGTGGCTCTGCTTTAAAATGCGCAGCTGGTGCGAAATGGCGGTGGCGCTCATCTCCAGCTCTTCACCGATGTCGGTCACGCATTTTTCGCCCTCGGTCAGGGCGATCAGGATCTTCAGCCTTGTTGAGTCGGAAAAAATCTTGAACAAATCGGCCAGGTCAATGATCATTTCATCATTCTGCATTTTATCACCTACATTTGAAAACTTGTTCATTCGTTATTATAGTCCTGCGCCGCCCGCTTGTCAACCGGAAATTCCTGTTTTGCGCAAAAGCGCGCCGTATTTTGCCCAAAAGTTTCGGGCGCGGAACTTTTGCCTGCGCAGCCGCCTGCGCGCCCGGCATTTTGGCTTGATTTCAAGCGCCGTCTTTTATATACTGAAGGTAGCCTAAAAGGAGGGTTCCCCATGCTTTTGAACGACAACTGGTTTTTTGAAATAGACGCACAGCGTGTGCCGGTCACGCTGGGGCACACCTGGAACGCCGCGGACGGGCAGACCGCCGGAAAAGACCCGGTGCCCGGCCGGCCGGACGGCGCCTACCGGCGCGGCCGGTTTTGCTATACGCGCACTTTAACGGTGCGCCCGGCGGATGCCGCCGGGCCGGCCTACCTGCTGTTTGAGGGCGTAAACGCCGTGGCCGAGGTGTTTGTAAACGGCCATTTGGCCGGGCAGCACCGCGGCGGCTACACGGCGTTTTGGCTGAACATTGCGCCGTTCCTGCACGAAGGGGATAACGCATTGGCCGTTTATGCCGACAATTCTCCGTTTCAGGATGTGGCGCCGCTCGATGCGGATTTTACGTTTTACGGCGGCATTTATCGCGATGTGCACCTTTATTTTAAACCGCCGGTGCACCTGGCGTTTCTGCCGCTCGGCCGCCGGGCGCTGCAGGTGCTGCCCGGGGCGGTCAGCCGGCAAAGCGGCGAGGTGCAGCTTTCGCTGCTGCCGCACAACGCAAGCGGCGCCGATGTGGATGCCCGGCTGATTTTGCAGGTGCTGGACGGGGAAACGGCCATCTGCACCAAAACCGTGCCGCTGCACCTGCCGTCGGGGCAGTCCGTGCCCGTTCGTGAAACGCTGACGGTCGCGCAGCCGCACCTGTGGCACGGGCGCAAAGACCCGTTTCTTTACACCGTGCGCGCCGCGCTTTATGTGGGCGGACAGTGTGTGGACAGCGCCTGCGTCAAGACCGGCCTGCGGTTTTACACGGTGGACCGTAAAAAGGGCTTCTTTTTAAACGGCGAAGCGTATCCGCTGCGCGGCGTCAGCCGCCACCAGGACCGCGACGGGCTCGGCAACGCCTTAACGCGCCGCGAGCACGATGAGGATTTTCAGATCTTGTACGACATCGGCGCCACGGCGGTGCGCCTGGCGCACTATCCGCAGGCTGAATATTTCTATGACCTTTGCGACGCGGCCGGTCTCGTTGTCTGGGCCGAGATCCCGTTTGTGAATTCCATCGGCGGCAGCGGCAGCTTTGAAAAGCCGGATGCTGTGCGCCGCGCATTTTTTGAAAATGTGCACACCCAGCTGCGCGAAATGATCCGCCAAAACGGCCACCACGCGGCCATCTGCTTCTGGGGCGTGGAAAACGAGGTGCACCGCCAGTACGACGCGGTCATGCGCCCCCTGATGCGCTCGCTTTACGCCTGCGCCAAGGCGGAGGATGCCCTGCGCCCGGTCACGCACGCCGTGAATATCGTGGAGGGCTGCGCCTGGCAGTCCGACCTGTATGCCTGGAACTATTACCCCGGCTGGTACGGCTCCAGCCGCCGTTTGCTCGGCAGCTTTATGGACAGCCAGCGCCGCAGCCGGAAAAAGCCGCTTGCCATTTCGGAATACGGCGCCGGCGGCTGCACC
>ENA-UAYF01001063-UAYF01001063.1-human-gut-metagenome-genome-assembly--contig:-NODE-1063-length-12419-cov-9.817211_pt1 | contig 12419 bp, 11 predicted proteins | sample MGYA00244017_ERZ654600 | MGnify/ENA primary metagenome ERZ654600 (study PRJEB26926, sample SAMN06164490) | human gut metagenome | biome: ENVO:00009003; feature: ENVO:2100002; material: ENVO:00002003... | reverse complement strand
ATCCGGCTCAAAGCGCCCGGCTGGAAGAATGTAGCCCGCATGGATGACAAGCTGGGGGCCGGGTACAGTGAAGCGGAAATCCGTGCGGTACTGGCCGGAGAAAAACAGCATACACCCCGTAAAAAATCCGTCGTGCAGCCGGAGCCACCCAAGGTCAATCTGCTGGTGGACATTCAGGCAAAATTACAGGCTGGGAAAGGCGCTGGGTATGCGCGCTGGGCCAAGGTTTTTAACCTGAAACAGATGGCGCAGACTGTAAATTTTCTTACCGAACATCAGCTGCTGGACTATGCGGAACTGGCAGAAAAAGCGGCGGCAGCCACCGCCCACCACAACGAACTGTCGGTACAGATCAAGGCGGCGGAGAAACGCATGGCGGAGATCGCCGTCCTGCGAACTCATATCATCAACTATGCCAAGACCCGTGAGACCTATGTAGCCTACCGCAAGGCCGGTTATTCCCGAAAATTCCGGGAGGAACATGAGCAGGAAATCCTGCTCCATCAGGCGGCAAAAAATGCCTTTGATGAGATGGGCGTGAAGAAGCTACCCAAGGTTAAAGACCTGCAAGCCGAGTATGCAAAGCTGCTGGAGGAAAAGAAGAAAACCTACGCCGAGTACCGGCGTTCCCGTGAAGAAGTGCGGGAGCTTTTGACGGCCAAAGCGAATGTGGACCGGCTGTTGAAAATGGACGAGGAACAGAAAAAGGAACAAGAAAAAGACCACGGCCAGCGGTGAGCCGGTCATGGTCATAAGCGTTCGCAGAACGCGCAGCCACAGAATAAAATTCTGTGTTCAAAGGGGTTTGGGGGCGCTGCCCTCAACAAGCAAAGCGGAGGGGAAAATCACGGCAGGATTTTGCCCTCTGCGGGCCGAGTGTATTAACACCGGCATTGCTTGCCGGTTTCCTGTTCGAGTAGCGGGGGGGTAACTTGTACTAAATACTACAATTTGAAACGGAGATTTTGGCTGAAGTGAAGAATATCACAGAATTTCTATTGACTATCTAACTTCAATGTGCTATATTAAAACCGTTAGATTGAAACTGATAGTTTTAATAATGGAGGGGACACATGGCAAAGCGTGTAGCAGGAGTAACGGAAAAGCTGATGGAAGCAGCCAAGCAGGAATTCCTGAAAAATGGATATGAGCGGGCCTCCTTACAGACGATTGCGGAAAAGGCCGGCTCCAGCAAAGGAGCGATCTACATCCGCTACCCTGACAAAGAGAGCCTGTACCGCTCCCTTGTACAGCCTGCCATGGATGATTTTTGCGACCTGATTCAATCGACGTTGGAGCAGTTTAACCAGTTGCCAGGAGCCGAACAGACCAGCCAAATGTATTCCTTCTCTGACCATGGATTTTGGGATTCTGTGGACTATATCTACGACCATTTTGACGAGTTTAAGCTACTTTTGACCAGTGGAGAGAATAGTACATATCAGGAGTTCCTCCACCGGGTCGTGGAGTTGGATAACCAATGCACCATGCGTTATATTCAGGCATCGGGGAATAACGCAATCTCCAGCGGCCGCCTTACTCCGGAACTGGGTCATCTGTTGTCCAGTGCCTTTTATACCGGGATGTTCGAGGTGGTCATTCATGATATGCCAAAGAATCAGGCAGTCGAGCATATCCAGAGGATGCGGCGTTTCTACACCGCTGGCTGGAAAACTATCTTCTTCGGAGATGGAGGTGAAAGCCATTGAGCGGATGGATTGACCGAAGCGGCTGGATTCACTGCCCTACCTGCGGCAACAAGACCCGCACCAAAGTAAATCCAGACACCGTTCTAAAGCGTTTTCCGCTGTTCTGTCCCAGATGCGGAAAGGAACACCTCGTTGATGTGCAGGGACAAAACATCATATTGTCAGAGCCAGACGCCAAGACGCAGAGCCGATGATTTGCAGGATGATCCTGCGGGTTGTCGGCTTTTTTCTTTGTTGTTTGGTTAGAGTTCGCTAACTTATGGAGGGATACGATGCAGAAACAAGAGAAGCCATTTAGTTTGATGGCATTTATCAAGCCACATCGGGCAGGGTTTATTACTTCGGTTATTCTTGCTGTTCTCAGCGTGGCCAGCGGAATGGTGCCATACTTTGCTGTGGCAAAGATGGTCAACCTGCTCATCTCTGGCGAAAAGCGTTTTTCGATTTATCTGACCTGGGGGGCGGTCGCCCTGATTGCCTATCTACTCAAGTCCGTTCTTCACGGCATTTCTACCCGGTGCTCCCATGAGGCCACTTTCCATGTGCTGTCGGAGCTGCGGCGGGCTGTGGCGGATAAGCTGACTCGTGTTTCCATGGGCTATCTGACCGATACGCCGTCAGGTCGGCTGAAAACGACCATGGTAGAGCGCGTGGAGCAGATGGAGGTCCCGCTGGCCCACATCATTCCGGAGATGACAGCGAATCTGTTGATCCCGCTTGCCATCGTGGTTTATCTCTTTGTTTTAGACTGGCGTATGGCGCTGGTATCGCTGCTTACGATTCCGGTTGGAATACTGTGCTATATGGCGGAGATGAAAGAGTACCCGAAAAAGTATGGTGCGGTCGTCCAGGCTGGCAAGCACATGAGCGCCACCACGGTGGAGTACATCAATGGCATCGAGGTCATAAAGGCATTCAATCAGAGCGCAGCCTCCTATGGCAAGTTCACGCAGGCCGTGCGGCAGAGTGCGAACCTCATACTGGACTGGATGAAATCTACGCAGGGCTACTCCGCCCTGATGATGACTATTTGGCCTGCTGTGTTAATTGGCGTTCTGCCTATTGGGTGCGTCTTTTATCGGAATGGAAGTCTGACTGCCCCGGATTTTATCACTATTGCAATCCTTTCCCTCGGTATCGTAGGTCCGCTGGTTGGGGCAATCTTTCTGACCGATGACTTCTCTAAAATTGCGACCATCACCGGAGAAATCGGCGCTGTGCTCTCTGAGCCGGATCTGGAGCGGCCTACGCAGAGGAAAGAACTGCATGGGCTGGACATTGATCTGCGGGATGTGACATTCGCTTACAAAGATAAGCAGGTTCTGAACGGCGTCACGCTGAACATCCGGCAAGGCACGACCACTGCGCTGGTGGGGCCGTCCGGCTCCGGCAAATCCACTATCGCCAAACTCATCGCCTCCTACTGGGACGCAGGCGGCGGGAGTATCACCATCGGCGGGGTGGATGTGAAAAACCTGCCGCCAGAACAGGTAATGGACCTCATCGGATATGTCTCCCAAGATAACTTCCTGTTCAATGTCTCTGTCCGGGAAAACATCCGCATGGGACGGCCGGAGGCCACCGACAATGAAGTGGAGGCTGTGGCGAAGGCATCCGGTTGCCATGATTTTATCATGGGACTGGATCGCGGGTATGACACCGTGGTAGGCGGTGCGGGCGGACACCTCTCCGGCGGGGAGCGGCAGCGGGTCGCTATTGCGCGGGCCATGATGAAAAATGCCCCGATTGTGATTTTGGATGAGGCGACTTCCTACACGGACCCCGAGAACGAGGCGGTGATTCAGGATGCCATCGGCAGGTTGACCCGCGGAAAGACACTTATCGTCATCGCCCACCGCTTGAGCACCATCACCGATGCAGACCAAATCGCTGTGGTAGATCAGGGAAAAATCCTGGACGCGGGAACGCATGACGAACTGCTGAAGCGGTGTCCCCTCTACGCGCAGATGTGGGCGGCCCACACGCAGGCGAAAGATGCGGACATGAGAGAAGGAGGTGGCAAGCATGTTTGACGCATATAAACGGTTTTTCCGCTTTGCCGGGGAGCAGAAAGGCACTTGGTATAAAGGAATGGCCTTTGAACTGCTGCGGAGCATTTTTGAGGCTTTACAGTTTGCGGCGCTGCTGGTCGTGCTCCGCGCCCTGGTAGAGCAGAACATGACCGGGGCCACCCCATGGATGGCCTTTGGGATCATGGCGCTCAGCGTGGCCGGAGCCGCCCTGTGTTGGTATCTGGCCCACAACAGCGAGGGTCACGCCAATTACCGCATGTGCGCAGAGAAGCGCGTCCATATCGGGGAGCGCATGAAGTATATGCCCATGGGCTACTTCAACGCCCAGAGCCTGGGCAGCCTCACCGCGGCGGCCACCTCCACCATGGAGGACTTGGAGAGTATGTCCTTTGCGGTGATCGCCCGGACGGTGGTGGGCATGATTCGGACCACCATCTTCTCTTTGGCGATCCTGTGCTTTGATTGGCGTATCGGGCTGGTATTCCTACTTGGTATGCTTCTGTTCCTCTGGGTCAACTCACTTTTGCTGAAGAAATCCAGAGAGTTGTCTCCGGGGCGGCTGGCAGCCCAGACAAGGCTGGTGGACGCTGTGCTGGAATACATACAGGGTATGAGCGTGGTGCGTGCTTTCCATGGAGACAAAGCGGCCAATCAGACGCTGAACCGCACGATTGAAGAGACGGAGCAGCAGAATTTCAAGCTGGAGCGCAAGCGTATTCCCTACAATGTGCTGGAGCAGATCGTCCTGCGCGTCACGGCGGTGGCGGCGATTCTACTCTCAATCTGGTTTTTCCTGCAAGGCAGTATGACCCTCTTTACCTGCCTGATGGTGGTGGTTTCCGCTTTCCTGGTATATAGCGAGCTGGAGTCTGCCGGCGAGATGTTCTTCATGCTGCCCATGATCGACGCCTCCATCGACCGGGTGGAGGAAATCGACCGCGCTCCACGGATGGACGAGGGCGGCTCGGTGCAGACGCCGAAACACTGCGGTATTTCCTTCGAGCATGTGGACTTTTCCTATGGGGAGCGGAAAATCATCCGCGATGTCAGCTTTACCATACCGGAAGGGACAACCACTGCCATCGTGGGGCCCTCCGGCTCCGGCAAGACCACCCTCACCAGTCTTATGGCAAGGTTTTGGGATGTGGACAGCGGTGCGGTCAAGCTGGGCGGCATTGATGTGAAGGACTATGCGCTGGATAGTTTGATGCGCAATTTCAGCATGGTCTTTCAGCGCGTGTACCTGTTCAACGACAGCATTGAGAACAACATCAAGTTCGGCAAGCCGGACGCCACCCATGAGGAGGTGGTGGCTGCGGCAAAGGCGGCCCGGTGCCATGACTTTATCACGGCCCTACCGGATGGCTACGATACCATCATCGGTGAGAGCGGTGCCACGATCTCCGGCGGAGAGCGTCAGCGGCTCTCCATCGCCCGGGCCATGCTCAAGGACGCACCGATCATCATTTTGGACGAGGCCACGGCCAATGTTGACCCCGAGAACGAGGCGGAGCTGCAGGAGGCAGTCAAGGCCCTGACCGCCGGGAAAACTCTGGTTATGATCGCACACCGGATGAAAACCGTCCAGGAGGCAGATCAGATTCTGGTACTGGATCAAGGGCGGATTGTGCAGCGGGGCCGCCATGCGGAACTGATGCAGCAGGGCGGCATCTATGCGGATTTTGTCTGCTCTCGGAGATCCGCAGAATCGTGGCGTATTGCGGAGCGGAAAAGTAACGAGGTTAAAGTGGAGGTATGAGCAAGAAACTATTGGCCCGGATCGGTCTGCTGGTGATTGTCCTGTTCGGCGTCACAATCCTGACTTTCTTTTATACCAACCTGTCCCCGGTAGATGCAGCGGAGGCGCTGGCAGTGCGCCGTTACAACCGCCCCACCCCGCAGCAGGTCGAACTGGTGCGGGAAGAACTTGGGCTCGACCAGCCGATTCTTCAGCAGTACGGCTCCTGGCTGTGGAACGCCCTGCACGGGGATTTCGGAAACTCCTATAACACCGGGCGACCGATTGTGGAAGAACTGTCGGCTTCCATCCGGCCCACCCTGATTATGGCTGCCATGGCACTCCTGTTTGCCACTCTGCTCAGTATTCCGCTGGGGGTGCTGTCCGCCAGCAGAAAAGGCGGCTTGGCGGATCGGAGCATCTACCTGTTCGGCATCATCTGTATGTCTCTGCCGAATTATTGGATCGGCTTCATGCTCCTGCTCGCCTTCGCAGTTTATATCCCTTTTTTCAGCATTATGGGAGCGGATAGCCTGAAGGATTTCATTCTTCCGGCCCTGGCGCTGGCTATTCCTATGGCCGCCGGCAACATCCGTGTGTTTCGATCCTCACTCCTGGATGGGTACAACAGCGATTTTGTCCTGTATGCCAGGGCCCGGGGCGTATCGGAGTGGAAAATCGCCAATCTGGTGAGCCGGTTTGCCCTGCCGCCGCTGATCACCATGCTGGCGCAGAGCTTCGGCTTTATGATTGCGGGCAGCGCCATGGTGGAAAGCGTGTTCTCCATCCCAGGGCTGGGGTCCATGCTGGTCACTGCGTTGGGAGCCAGAGATACCATTACCATCAATGCGTGTGTACTGCTCACCGCCGTCATTTTCGTCCTGGCCAATTTTATCGCGGACTGCGTGAACGCATTTCTAAACCCGCAGAGTCAGAAGGGAGGCGGCCTATGATCCGCAAAATCATGCACCGCCCGCAGGCTGTCCTCGGTCTTGCCATGATGCTTTTCGTGTTTCTCGTGATGCTGCTGGCCCCGGTCTTTGCGCCCAATGATCCGATGCAGCTGAATGTGGCTCATAGCTTCGCCCCGCCGGACGCACAGTACCCCCTTGGAACGGATGAGCTTGGACGCTGCATACTCTCCCGCCTGATCTACGGAGCCAGGGCTTCTCTGAGTATCGCGCTGCCCACACTGCTGTTGCTGGCGGTTATCAGCACCGTGGTGGCTACCCTGTGCGCCTATATCGGCGGGGCGCTGGACCGCATATTTGAAGTGGTCTCCAATATTTTTATGGCCTTTCCCCCTTTCCTCGTTGCCATCACCTTGGTGGGGCTCTTTGAGTCAAAAGCGGCCAGCATCGTCCTGTCTATTGTAATCGCCATGTGGGTCTGGAACGCGAGGGTGGTCCGAACCCATGTGCTTCGGGAGCGGAATCAGCCCTATGTGATCACCTGCCGGATGTCCGGCTGTTCGGAGCTGCGCATTGTGTTCCGGCATATCATCCCCAATATTCTGCCGCACCTTCTGGTTTTGTATAGTACAGGGCTGTCCTCCATCATCATTATGATCTCCAGTTATGCTTTTCTTGGATTGGGGTTGGAAACAGGGACGGCGGAGTGGGGTGCCATGTTTGTAAATGCCAATAAACTGATGTTCAGCCATCCGCAGTTCCTGGTCTATCCGGGGCTCTGCATTTTGTTTGCCGCGGCAGGATTCAACCTGTTCGGGGAGGCTCTGCGGGACATCTGCGCACCGAGGGAGGGATAGCCATGCTGACAGTTACCAATCTATCCATCCGTACAAAGCAGACAAAGGAAACCCTTGTGCGCTCCGTCAGCTTCTCCGTAAAAAGCGGAGAGGCCCTTGGCCTGATCGGAGAGAGCGGCAGCGGAAAGAGCATGACCAGCAAGTGCATTATGCGGCTGTTGAATCCACGGCTTTTTGACCTGCGCGGAAGCGTGCAATGGAACGGGAAAGAAATGCTTGCGGTGAAGCTGAATGAGCTGGACGGCTATCGGGGTAAGCAGATCAGTATGATCCCGCAAAACCCCATGACCGCCTTTGCGCCTATGCTCAAATTAGGAAAGCAGATGGAACTGGGCTTTTCGCTGAAAGGACGCAGGGAACGGACACAGTTCTGGGGGCGGTTGGCAGCCGCGCTTGCGGATGTCAATTTGCCCGATGCGGAAAAAATCGTCAACAGCTATCCCCATGAGTTGTCCGGCGGCACGCTGCAGCGTGTGATGATTGCTCTGACGATCCTGCAACGCCCGGAACTGATCATCGCAGATGAGATCACCACTGCTGTTGACGCGGCCAGCGAATACCTCATTCTGAATGAATTGGAGAAATTGAGGCGGGCCGGCATCTCCATGATTGTGGTGACCCATGACTTTGGTGTGGCGGCAAGACTTTGCGACCGTGTAGCCGTTATGAAAGACGGCGGGATCATCGAGGAAGGAAAAACACGGGAGGTATTTTCTGCCCCACAGCACGAATATACCAGGCAGCTTGTGCAGGCAAGCGTACTCTTTCAGGAGGAACTATGCTGAAAGCGGAACATATCACAAAACAATATCGGATTCCAGGCGACGGGCATACCGTATTCGATGCGGTTTCGGATGTCTCCATAGAGCTTGGGAATGGAGGCGTGACCGCCATCGTGGGAGAAAGCGGGAGCGGCAAGAGCACTTTAGCCAGAGTGCTGTCCTATGTGGAACGGCCAGACGGCGGGCGGGTGTTTCTGGATAGCCTGGAGGTGTCCGCCTGCGGAAGAAAGGAACTCTGTGCTGTAAGAGGTAAGGTCCAGCTTGTGATGCAGAACGCTTTGGGGTCTTTAGACCCCCACCAGAGTGTGACGGCCATCTTGGAGGAACCCCTGCGGCTGCTGTTCCACATGGGGACGGAGGAACGAAAACAGCGGTGCCTTGAACTGTTGGACATGGCCCGGCTGGAGCGGGACACACTCCGCCGTCGGCCGGATGAACTCTCCGGTGGACAGCAAAAACGGCTGTGTATTGCCCGCGCTCTGGCTGCCCAGCCCCAACACATTATCTTTGATGAGTCCTTCAGCGGATTGGATGTCACGCTGAAAAAACAGGTGCTGGATTTTCTGAAGGAACTTCAAACGGAACTCCAGATCAGTTTTCTGGTGATTACCCACGATCTGGACATCGCCATGTATATGGCTGGCACGATTCATGTCATGCGCAGGGGCAAAATCATCGAAACGCTTGAGCACCCCAGGAGCTTCTCTGATTTTCAGGAGCCCTATTCACAAGAGCTTGTAGAGGCAGTCCGCTCCAAGCGGAGAGCCTTGCAATAAATCAAAAAAGGAGAATAACAGCATGAAAAAATTCTTGTCCCTTCTGCTGACCGGCGTTATGAGCGCCATGCTTCTTGCCGGCTGTGGAAACACTGCAAACGACCCGGAACGGTCCATCACCATTGCACAAAGCGCCAATTTCTCCATGGGATTTGCCCCCGGCGTGCAGTCCTATGAGGCCACCTATTACATGAACAATTTTTATGAGGGACTGATCGAATACCGGGACGGTGAGTACCTGCCCTGCCTGGCGACGGACTGGGTTGCCTCGGACGACGGCCTCACCTATACTTTCCATCTGCGGGACGATGTGCAGTTCAATGACGGCACTGCGTTCAATGCTGAGGCGGTCAAGCTCTATTTCGACAATATGAAGTCGGTAATTGGCACCAGTGCCAATTATGGTCAGCTTGACATGCTGACCACTGAAATCACAGTGGATGACGAGTACACTGTCTCCTTCCACCTGAGTCGGCCTTATTACAATGTTCTGAACGATCTTTCCATGGTGATGCCCCGGGGTATCCTTTCCGCAGCAGCCTTCCATGAGGACGGCTCTCTGAATACCGAATACCTGATGACCCACACCCCAGGCACCGGCCCGTATATGTTTGAGAGCGTAAATAAAACCGCAACGGAATACACCTTTGTGAAAAACCCGAACTATTGGGGCGAGGAGCCGGATGTGGACCGCTTTACCGTAAAGGTGATTCCAGCGTCCAAGGTTGCCGCCATGCGGGCCGGCGAGGTTGACTTTATCATGGGGTCTGACACGCTGGACGCCAATTCCTATCTGGAGCTGTCCCAGGTGGAGGGAATTACCGGCGTGATCTCTGACTTTGACTTTGTGACGGAATTTATCGCGCTGAACGATGAGGTGGCGCCGCTGGATGATCTGAATGTCCGCACAGCCATCCAGATGGCGATTGACAAGGAATCTATCGCTCAGAATATTTACTCCGGTCTGCGCACAAAGGCGGACTCGGTGATGTCTGCGGATATGCCCTACTGCACCGCCACGGTGTCCACCCCGGACTACGACATGGATGGGGCGATTGCCTTGCTGGAGGACTCCGGCTGGGTCGATTCCAATGGGGACGGCATCCGGGAGAAGGACGGAACAGTGCTTTCCTTTACGATCACCTATCCCTCTACGGGCGTTTATGACAACATGGTACTCTTTTTCCAGAGTTCTATGGCCGAACTGGGAATTGAGATCAAGACCAATCCCATCGACCTGATGGCCTTCATGCAGCAGGTGTTCATGGGGGACAACTACGAGATGACCGCCTACATGAGCTACTGGTTCCCTTATGACCCATACACCTTCGTGGCAAATATGTATCCGTCTACCGACTATACTGATCCCAGCGGTATCTACTCCACCGATCCGCAGGTCGCAAAGGCCCTGGCTACCATGAGCGACGAGGAAGCCAAGGAACTGATTGGCGGGCTTTACAACACAGACGATCCCGCGGTCGTTCAGGAGATCTATACTGCGGCGCTGGACTCCGCCAATGAGAGCAGTGTGGTGATTCCGCTTAATTATAGAAACGAATATGCCGTATTTAATAACGAAGTAATTGAATCTTATACTTTCAACAGTATTCCAAACCATGTGGATGTTGCGGCGATCCATCTGAAATAAGGGAGGTATCCCAATGAAACTCCATGCGTCGGGCGAGGACTATCTGGAGGCCGTACTGGTGCTCCAGAAAAAGAAAGGCGTGGTACGGTCCGTAGATGTAGCCCAGCACATGGGGGTCTCCAAGCCCAGCGTGTGCCATGCGGTGGCTATCTTGCGGGACGGCGGCTTTTTCACGATGGATGAAGATTACTTCCTCCAACTGACCGATGCGGGTCGCGAGGTTGCCGAAAAAATTTATGAGCGACATTGTTTTTTTACCCAGCAGCTTATGGCCGCAGGCGTTGATCCCAAAACAGCGGAAGCCGATGCCTGCCGTATGGAACACAATATCAGTATAGAAGCCTTTGAGAAACTCCGGGATTTCTATTCCTCTCAAAAGGGAAAATAGTTGGCCCGTACAGTAATTGACAAACAATGCGGTCGGGCAATACACCCGACCGCATTATTTGTTGGCGTTATTCTCTTTGGTATCCAGCATTTTGTCAATCAAGGCAAGCAACAGCTCCTGATCACGTCGGTTGCATTGTGGAACCAACCGCCTGATCCGGTCAACAATTTCGCTGTCTACGTTTACCTGCGGCGCAAGAATTTCATCAAAAGAAGCGCCAATGGCATTGACAAGGCGAATCAGGACATCCAGGCTCGGCTTGCGCCTGCCGCTCTCTATGGCCGCTAAAAAACGAGGACTGATTTCTGCACGCTCCGCAATCTGTTCTCTCTTATAGTTTCGTTTTTCTCTGGCATTCCGCAAGGATACGCCAAACGAAAAATCTATATGTCGCATTTTTTTATCCACTCTCCGTCACCTCACATAATAATATTTTACGGTTTACAAATATTATGCGGAATGATTGGAGAGTGGCTTTTTTATAGCTACTATGCGTTGCTGTTTTCTTAGGAGGAGATGATAATGCAAAAAGATAATGACCTGCCTGCTCGTGGCAGGTCCTCTTAACCAAGAAAATCTGGCCGTGAAACTGCGCCAGAATCCGAAAAATCCAGTCTCTTCCCTGTTGGCTTTTTATGGCCTTCATGGGAACTATTAGTAGCAGTAATTAAGCGACAAAATCAAACGGACACTGACATGGGATATTCCCGTGCCTGTGTCCGTTTTGTTTTGCTCATATTTCCACGCTGCCGTTCGCCACCCCCCGAAAGTTTGAAAACCTATCCACTTTTCAAACTTTTCGGAGGTAACGGCTATGAGCAAAAATCAGGAAGAATGGACGAATTATTATCTTTACATAGATGGACAGGCTGTGCCGGTAAGCGAACAGGTTTACCGTGTGTATCAGCACTACGAGCGAAAAGAGGAATACTTTTCCTACGATCTGAAAACGGAGAAGTTCCAGAAAGAAACCGCGACTTTCCTGCCCAGCAGAGAGGATTCCTATGAGCGTCTGCTGGAAAAGGACAAGCAGTTTGCTGCGCCCGGAAAAAGCGTAGAACAGCTTGCATCGGAACATCTGGAAGCGGAACAGATACGCTTTTGTTTGGCTCAATTAAACGAGGACGAACAAGAACTGATTTCCCTGCTTTTCTATCAGGAAAAGACAGAACAGGAAGTCGGAAATATGCTGCACATTTCGCGTCAGGCGGTCAACAAGAGGAAACGGGTGCTGCTACTGAAGCTGAGAAAAATTTATGAAGAATTTTATTGAAATTGGTTGTCAAACTGCTCTCCCAACGGGGAAGTAAGTGAGAGGGTCTATCTCCCTCATGCAGCTTGACAACTGAATAGACGGCATTTCCGGTACATAACCCATGTACGAGCGAATCAGGCGCGCCGCGAAGATGGACAGCCCCAGGAGGTGATGAACAGGACTGTTTCGAGCGATCAACGCCAGCCTGATACCCGAAAGCGGCATTTCGGGGCGCGATGACTGCATGGGGGCTTAAAGATACTTCCTCACGGCCTCCTAAAGACTTGGGGGGAACCCTGCGGCGCACGAGTAAAACGACGCT
>ENA-UAYF01001060-UAYF01001060.1-human-gut-metagenome-genome-assembly--contig:-NODE-1060-length-12445-cov-5.278289_pt1 | contig 12445 bp, 8 predicted proteins | sample MGYA00244017_ERZ654600 | MGnify/ENA primary metagenome ERZ654600 (study PRJEB26926, sample SAMN06164490) | human gut metagenome | biome: ENVO:00009003; feature: ENVO:2100002; material: ENVO:00002003... | reverse complement strand
GTCCAGTACTACTGCATAACGCCCATCTTTCTGCTCAGCATTAATACTGCAGTTATCTAACAGGAAGTCTTTCACATGACGCGCCCAGAAACCAAAAGAGGGTTGTATTTTCAAATCACCTACATTATAACGTCCTACCCCGATTTCAGGCGGATACGCTTCTGCATCTTCCACCGGATGACCACCTTTCACAAGTAAATTTACATCATGGAACTGTACATTATTAATATACCCCGTATGCTGACCATTCGGCAAACGGAATGTCAGTCCTCCTTCTACAACTTCCGTATCCGGCAGTTTGAAACCTGCGATGATGGGAGTTGCCGTACTTTGAGAACCATCGTATGCCTTCCAGCGCTCTCCCCGGAAAGAACTTCCACCATAAACCTCATCAATGTCTACTCCACAAATCACAATATTCTCCACCTGCCCGATATCAGAGTTAGTTACCAACAATTCCTTACGTACATTTCCATTTTCCGTGAAAGTAAAAGGAGCGACATCGGCACCCAGCACACGGCCTCTATTGGATATAGATATGAAGAACGGAGCACGCGTACGATGCATCACCGAGCGGGAATGTATCGCTCCTGTCTTTCCACTATTCAAATAAACATTTTTTATATGTCCACCATCATTGGTAGATATGGAGAAACCTGCTTTATTAGCACCCAGTACATAAATATTATCCACATATAAATCCTGAATATCATCCGCTGTTTCCGAACCTATCTGGAACAGGTTACAATTGGTATCTCCAACTATATTGCGTACCATATAGTTACGTGCCGGACGGGTAAAACCTAATGAACAATCCGAACCTGGTTTCACAATGTCATCCGAACTGACACGCGAGTAAATGTTCGTCACCGTTACGTCATTGCACGCCATAAAGTCGTAGATATCACGAGCATTCCGGGTATTATGTTTGGCAAAGTAAGTATCGTGCACATGGATGCCATCGGTACCTGTAGCCAGCAAAACAAAATGACCTCCCTGATCTATATGCAGCATATTGCTGACGTCATAATTCTTCTGCCCATCCGCATCTATATAGTAAGGTTCATCCTTTTGCGGATCATACCACATATCTTTATCTATGTTCCAGCCTCCAATCTCAATATTGGTACAAAGTTTCAAAGAAAACATTTTGTCACAGCGCTTCTCGGGAGCATTATTCATTACTTTATCAGAAGTAACCAGATTACCATTGCCCGTGATACGGCCCGTACCCACAATTTTCACATTATCAATGCGTTCTCCAAAGAACATTGCATTACGGAAAAATGTATGTCCAACATCCTGCTTTGTCAGATAGTTCTCCGGATCAGCATAAGGACGAGGATCGGTAGGAGAAAGTCCCGAACGGTAAGCCCGGTCACTAAACCAAGTTGTTTCCGGCGCATCACCACCCGGAAGCCCCTGAATGGTAGCATCTGCATCCAGATGTAGCCAAACATTACTTAATAGATGAACCGTCCGTACATTATAGGTACCTGCCGTAAATCGCAGAATACCCCCACCCAACTTACTCATCTCTTTAATAGCTTGGTTTATGGTTTCCGTATCGTCTGCTATTCCATCTCCTTTTACTCCTGCCGTCTTAATATCCTGCAAACCGGAATAGAACCAAGCTATATTTGATTCTCCTTGATTATCACCTCCTTTTACAAGCAGTTTAAAAGCATACAGTTGATTAGGATTCAGCCGACCGGCAGCAGCGAAATCATCGTCCGGCAATATCGCTGTTCTTACAGGTTTCCAGGTTCTTCCCTTATCCTCAGACAATAACAAAGTCACAGACTCCGCATTACGAGGAGCTGTCCAGTAGAAAGAAGTGAAAGATAAATCCCAATTCTTTTTATATGTAAATGCCTGCAAGGGAGTACGGGTAAAATCGGAGACAGTCGTCACTCCTTCAAAAGTTGCAGTAGCAACCGGACTATGCAGAACTTCCGGTTGAGAGGTTATATAATCAGCCTCAAATGTATAATTACCTTTTTCCGGTATTACTACTCCGCGAAAACAAAGACGGATATCAGAGCCGTTAGAGGGACGGAAATCCAAATCTTTAAAGATTAACAGGGTACCTTTCTTCCCATCTTTACGAATTTCCACATCTCCAACCTTTTTATAAGAATAGTTAGTTCCGGTTCTTCCGATAGATTGTTTGTGCAAATCACGAAGAATCACTTCTCCACGACCTATTACATTTACCGTTGTATTGTCCAATGTTACATCAATCCCTTCCGGCACACGGATAGTGACAGTAGTCATCGGGCTACGTTGTCCGGCATAAAAATCAAGTGTCAGACTTCCCGCAGTCTTTATCGTGAATGCAGTACGGTCCAACTTTATCACAGGCGGCAATGCCCCTTTACATACCCCTACCAGCAAACGTCTTTTAGAAGTTGATTGCAGATAATCTCCATGAGCCGGAAAACCTTCTGTTTTCTCCTGTCCGGCAGAAGTAAAAAGACGATAAATGCCCGAACCGGAATGAGCCAATTGCTCTTTCAGAGCTTCAACTGACGGTAAGGTAGAACTTAATCCCTCATTCTCAGGAGTATCTACAGTATAGCGATAAGTAGAGCCTTCGAATAATAATAAAGAGTCACGAGTCAGCTGCCAGGGATACAATTCCCCTGCCTGAATGCTTGCTCCTGCCACTCCCAGCAACAGAGACAAAAGAAAAGTTTTTGATAATACAGACCTCATATCCAATAGTGTATTTCTCATAAATCAGCGATTCGTATCGATATGGTTAACATTTTCTTTCAACGCCTTATACCATGTCGGACCGACAGTAAAGATACAGGCATCTATCCGTTCTTTTTCCTCTTGGTTCAAACCGTCAGGCATATCAACCGGCTTAAAACCTTCTCTCACCTGTTCATAAGGGACACTCGAAAGTGATTTTTTATCAGAAAATGCCCACTCATTATCCAGAAACAAGAAACCGGGAAGTACTTCATCCGCCCTTACTATTTTCAAATCAGGAGTTTGTCCTGCAAAGAGATTATGGGCAAAACGAACATTTCGAGGCATCTTTTCTCCACGGCCTGATCCCAACTCCAATGAACTATTCAGAAAGGTATTATAAGCGATATCCACATTCTCTACCCGATGGTATGAAGTTAACGGCTCCAATTTCACATCCGTTTCTGCCGTAGGACGTTCATAGACTCCTACACGTACCAACAATCCGAATGACCTTACATCTTTAATATAATTATCGTAAACCGTATGTCCCTGGTTAATAATACGAATACCGGCGGTTCCACGCAGATTATGTCCTATAAATGTATTCGACTCTATCACATTATAATGCCCATGACGACAAACCAATCCACCGGCGGATTCATAAAACAAGTTCCTGCGCAATACATTATGACAGGATTTCACAGAAATAATCTCATTTTCTCCACTACATCTGAAAAAGACATTATCCTCGACAATCGTACGTGACTCCAATTGGGAAGACCAGGAATGCCCGATACGAATAATTTCTGCTCCATTGCCACCGTAAGGCTGACGTTCACCAAAGAAATTATGATCTATCAAATGATTATTCAAGTGGTTATCAGCACTCAGCCACACCTGCAACACCAGTCCGCCTACTCTTTTATTAGCAAAGTAACAATGGTCTATCCGGTTATTAGTTCCCCGTAATCCGACCCAATATTCATCTCCTTCATTCGGTCGTTCACCTTTCTGAGGATCGTTGCACTCATCAATCACACAACGAGTCATCCGACAAAAAGAAGCATACACACCTTTTTCTCCTTGAAAATCAATCATATCATGCCCTATGGCCCATGCCTTATAAAAGAGCAAGTCTTCCAGTTGCAAATACTCTCCATATATCTTCAGCCTTAACTTACCGGAAATAACAGCCTTTCCGGGATTCTCAGCCCGCCAGACAATCGGTTTACCGGAAACACCCTTACCGGTAAAATGTATTTCTTCCAGATTATGATACGTTCCGTCTTTCAGTACGACGGCATCCCCCGGCTGCAAATTTCCACTACCCAGCAACTGTTTCATTGCTGGAACATCTTTCGGTGAAAATGTATACTCTTTGGCATTAGCAAAGAGTGACACTGTTAAAAGCAAAAGAACACAAAGTTTTTTCATCATGTTTTCCGATTAGAATTAAAAATCACAGAGCAAATATAGATGATTAAAATATGAACGGAAATAGCCTCCTCCCCTCCGGAAGTAGTTTGAGAAGATAATTCAAAAGAATGGTACGTTTTTATAAACCAGAAGTGCAGATATACAAAAATCGTCCCCTTACATTGTGATTACAACGTAAGGGGACGACCCTATTCTAAATCGAAATTATTTATTTCTTAGCCGGAGAAGAATATCTTGCATTCAATCCGTCTACGATTTCTTTTGTAATATTATAGATGCTGTCAGCATACAACAGGTTATCAAAACCGGTATTACTGATAATCATGCTGTATCCCTTTGTCTTATTATACTCTTTCAGGAAAGCATTGATAGAATCACGCAATTGCAAGCTGTTCTTTTCGTTTTCGCTCATCAGCTCTGATTGCAATTTATTGCCCAAAGCCTGCAAGTCTTGTTCCAGTTTAGCAATACGGTTGTATTCCTGCTGTGCTCTTTCCTGAGAAAGATATGCATTGTTCTGTACTTTAGTCTGGAAATCCTGTTTCTGTTTTTCTAATTCCCGAGCTTTCTGGTTTATTGTCAAACGAACATTTTCACTCTTCTTTACCATACCTTCATTCAGGTCGATGCAGAAATTATATTGTGCCAGAAGCGTGTCTATTTCAACATAAGCAATCTTCATTCCAGTAAGTTCACCTGAAGCTTGTCCTGACGTAGTTGCCGTTTGATTATCAGCTTTACCTGTACACTGAGAAAATAAAACGATAAGTGCAAGGGCAGCCAAACCGTTTACGAGGTAGTTCAATCTCTTCATAACTTGTAAAAAATATAGTTTTAAAATTATTAATTCATACTATCATTTAAGGCTTTTTCCAATTCGTCAATGGAGAAACGGGGTTTCTTCTGTGCTTCCCGGTCCTGCGACTGGGCACACCCAATACCTCTCTCCCGCATTGCTTTATTACCGCTGACGTGCCCGTTCGGGAACTTTCCGCCTTTCACAAAAAAGACTTTTACACCTAATAATGCAATGCAAATAGCAACTATTAACAAACTTATCAATACTGTATCGAGCATTTCTACTATTTTTGTAATACGAAAATAGACTGCATTTCAGCAAAATGAAAATAAAATTTTCTTTTGCATTCAATTTGCTCTATTTTTGTGGGTGCAAATATAGGGCTTTGTATGGACTAACCCACTTTTTTTACCATAAAAAAAGAGAAACGGTAATAAAATAGCCAATTGATTTAACCATATTTAGCAATAAGAGGTTAAATACGAACATTCATAAAGGAATTAATATGGAAAAGAATGAACTGAAACCGGCAGGCGTTTTTCATTATTTCGATGAAATCTGCCAAGTGCCGCGTCCTTCGAAGAAGGAAGAGAAAATGATTGCTTATCTGAAAGCATTCGGTGAAAAACATAAGTTGGAAACACTGGTTGACAAAGCCGGCAACGTCCTCATCAAAAAGCCCGCTACACCGGGTATGGAGAACCGTAAGACCGTAGTGCTGCAATCTCACATCGACATGGTGTGCGAAAAGAACAACGATGTGCAGCACGACTTCCTCACCGACCCGATAGAAACCGTAATTGAAGGGGAATGGCTGAAAGCCAAAGGTACAACGCTGGGAGCCGACAACGGTATCGGTGTAGCTACAGAACTGGCTATCCTTGCAGACGACAGCATTCAGCACGGACCTCTGGAATGTCTGTTTACAGTAGACGAAGAAACCGGACTGACAGGTGCCTTCGCCCTAAAAGAAGGTTTCATGAACGGTGATATTCTGTTGAACCTCGACTCGGAAGATGAAGGAGAACTCTTTATCGGCTGCGCAGGAGGTATAGACTCCGTTGCAGAGTTTACATATAAAGAGGTAGACGTACCTGCCGGATACTTCTGCTGCAAGGTGCAGGTGAAAGGATTGAAAGGCGGACACTCCGGTGGAGATATCCATTTGGGGCTCGGCAATGCCAATAAGATATTGAACCGTTTCCTGAGTCAGACTTTCCAGAAGTATGATATGTACTTGTGTGAAATAGACGGTGGTAATCTGCGCAACGCCATTGCACGCGAAGCACACGCAGTTATCGCTATACCGGAAGACTACAAGCATGACTTGCGTGCCGATCTGAATATTTTTGCGGCTGAAGTACAAGCTGAGTATGCCGTAGTCGATCCGGGGCTGCAACTCATCTTAGAATCGGAAAATACCCGTACGAAAGCCATCGACAAAGATACTACGAAGTGTCTGCTGCAAAGCCTCTACGCTTGTCCTCACGGGGTGTATGCTATGAGCCAGGACATACCCGGACTGGTAGAAACGTCTACAAACCTTGCATCCGTCAAGATGAAGCCGGGCAACATTATCCGCATCGAAACCAGCCAACGCAGTTCTACCGCCTCATCCAAGCAAGATATAGCCAATATGGTACGTACCGTATTCGATATGGGCGGTGCCAAAGTTACCTTCGGTGACGGCTATCCGGGTTGGAAACCTAATCCACACTCTGAAATACTGGAAATCGCTGTCGAGTCATACAAACGCTTATTCGGTGTAGATGCCAAGGTGAAAGCTATCCATGCCGGACTGGAATGCGGTCTGTTCCTCGATAAGTACCCGGCACTGGATATGATTTCCTTTGGTCCTACTTTGCAGGGTGTGCACTCTCCCGATGAGCGGATGCTGATTCCTACGGTAGATAAGTTCTGGAAACATCTGCTGGATATCCTGGCTAATGTTCCCGTAAAGAAATAACTCACATCCCTTATTCCTCTTATACGGATGGTTAAAGGGGAGTATGTAAAAGATGGCATCTTTTGATGTAAAAGATGCCATCTTTCGTAACATAAGATGCCACCTTTCGCTGCAAAAGATGGCATCTTTTGCATAATAGCCTATAGAGATGTAATTCCTTTCAATATACCATCGTCTCATCAAGGTAGTAAGATAAAAGCGAAAGATATAATAAAGCGACAGAAATACCGTTATTTAGTAAAACCTACAGAACGTACGGTATGAAATCGAAAGCACTATACCTTATATATATATTTCCGATACTTTTCCTGTTGTCCCTTGCCGCCTGCGACGACATGGATGATTATTCGTCCGATCCAAAGCATACACTTTGGTTCTCACAGGACACGCTGCGTATGGACACCGTACTCACCGGTATTCCCACTTCCACCCGCCAACTGAAAGTTTACAATCCACATAAGAAGGCATTGCTGATATCTTCCATTATTCTTGCCGATGCCGGCAAATCCGGTTTCCGTATCAATGTGGATGGCATTAGGGGAGATCAATTCTCCGACATAGAAATTGCAGGAGAAGATAGCCTCTACATTTTTGTAGAAGCGACTCTGCCTCAGCAGGACAATGCCGACATTAGGTTGATAAAAGACTCTATTCTCTTTCAACTGAATGGCATCCGGCAAGAAGTTAAGCTACGGGCGTATGCACAAGATGCTTTTACTTTCCGGGGGAAAGTGATCGAGAAAGATACATTGATAGCCTCCCAACGGCCGATATTGATTTATGACAGTATCAGTGTGGCTCCGGATGCGCACTTAACGCTGGCAGCAGGTACCCGCCTATATTTCCATGGCAAGGCTGGAATGCAGGTACACGGACGCTTATCAGTGGCAGGCAGCCTATCCGCCCCGGTCGTTTTCCGGGGAGATCGCACCGACCGTATGTTCCCTTATCTTCCTTACGACCGGTTACCGGGACAATGGGGCGGCATACGATTCTACAAGACCAGTTACGAGAATCATCTTGTTTATGCAGACATTCATGGAGGAAGTTTCGGCATCCGCTGTGACTCTTCGATGACAGACCGCAGGAAACTGACATTGGAGTCTTCTATCATACGGCAGGTATCAGGCAATGGACTGGAGCTGACATCGTGCCAGGTGGTGGTAGGAAACAGCGAAATCAGTAATGCGGGAGAGAATTGCGTCAGTTTGTTAGGGGGAGATTATACATTCACTCACTGTACGCTAGCTAATTATTTCAGTTGGAACGTACGGAAAGGGACGGCATTGCAAGTCCGGAATGAACAGGATGACATAGCCTATCCGCTTTCATCAGCTATCTTCCGCAACTGTATCATTGCAGGTTCGGGTACGGATGAAATCAACGGAGGACGCTCCAAGAATGAGAATATAGCTTTCAATTATTACTTCTCCCACTGCCTCATCAACTCAGTGAAAGAAGAAAATGACAAGATAGTCAATGTGATTTGGGAGAAAGACGATAACTTCTTGCTGATGGATAGCCGTACGCAGGAATACAGTTTTAGCCTCAATGAAAAGTCTAAAGCTATCAATTTAGGAAAGCAAGAAGATGCTATCGCTTATCCGACAGACAGAAACGGGAACTCCCGACTACAAGATACAGCACCGGATGCGGGATGCTATGAGAAATCGGCTTCAAAAGATGAATAATAATTGCTATACCTTAAAATGGCATCTCCTCTTCTTGCTGTTCTTCCCTTTTTTTACCCTCTACGGACAAACGAAGAAAGATACTCTCTCTTTTCGCGTTGTCAGCTATAATGTTGAAAACTTATTCGATTGCCGCCACGATACGCTAAAGAATGATTACGAGTTTCTACCCGACGCGATGCGTCACTGGAATTATACGAAATATAAGAAGAAACTGGATGCCATAGCCCGCACGATCACAGCCGTAGGTGGTTGGACTCCGCCTGCACTCGTAGCCCTTTGCGAAGTAGAAAACGACAGCGTACTGCGCGACTTGACCCGGCGTTCGGTTCTTAAGGAAGCCGGATACCGCTATGTAATGACCAACTCACCCGACCAGCGCGGAATTGATGTGGCACTGCTTTATCAAAGAGATCAATTCAAGTTGATTTCCCATCAGGGTATTCCCATACCTCACAGATCCGGCAAAAAAAAATTCCGCCCTACACGGGATATACTGCACGTCTGCGGAACGTTGCTGAACAGCGATACCCTGGACATCTTTGTTGTACATCTTCCATCCCGTTCAGGAGGTGCAAAGGAGAGTGAACCCTATCGTCTATTTGCTGCCGGACAACTGAAAGCCGCAGTAGACAGTATCTATTACTATCGGCATCATCCGCAAATTCTTATCATGGGAGACTTCAATGATTATCCCGATAATGCATCCGTCAACAAAATACTCTCAGCAGAAGCACCACCCCAGAACGGTGACAGTCTGCAACCGCAAAAGCTCTATCACTTACTTGCCCGCAAGAGCGCAATTCGAAAGCACTTCGGCAGTTACAAATATCAGGGTGAATGGGGATTACTGGATCATATCATCGTGTCCGGCACTCTTCTTCAACCGGATGCGGATTTCTGCACCGCCGAGGATAAGGCTGATGTATTTCATTCTTCGTTCCTATTGACGGAAGATAAAAAGTATGGCGGTGTACAGCCATTCCGCACTTACTACGGAATGAAGTATCAAGGTGGTTACAGCGATCACCTCCCAGTATGGGCGGATTTCCGGCTCATTTATTAATCCGAATACTGATACAATTTCAAATCAAACTTCTGTACCATCACCAGCAAATGATCGAATATATCGGATTGAATACGTTCGTATTCCTTCCATACCTTGTTTCGGGAAAAGAAGTAAACCTGAATGGGAACTCCATAAGTGGTCATTTCCTTCTGGCTGATAATCAAGTCCAAATCCTGGTTCACGACAGGAAGGCTGCAAAGATAACGTTCGATGTAAATACGGTAGAGTTGTGCATTGGTAGGTACCTCGCCTTCTGCCGGCTGATAGTCTGCCATCAAAGGAACTTCCTTACGGATGGTATCCAACATTTCGGGAGTGCAAAACTTCAGGGTCGTCATGTCCAGATAGATATTCTTATCCACACGCCGGCCACCACTCTCCTGCATACCGCGCCAGTTCTGGAAAGAGCCGTTCACCAAGGTATAAGGCGGAATGGTAGAAATCGTATTATCCCAGTTCTGTATCTTTACGGTGTTGAGGGTTATCTCTTTCACAATACCGTTGGCGGAGCCATTGGGTAAGGCAATCCAGTCGCCGATACGCAACATCTCGTTGGCAGAAAGTTGTACTCCAGCCACAAAGCCCAGAATACTATCCTTGAATACCAACATTAATACTGCCGCCGAAGCACCCAGCCCGGCAAAGAGGGTTGCGGGAGATTTATCTATAAGAATAGAAATGGCAATGATAGCTGCCACAAAGAATAACAATACCTGCAATACCTGAACAAAGCCTTTCATCGGATGATTCTTACTGTTGTCCTTCTGATTATGAAAATCCAGAAAAACGAGCAGTAGCCCATTCAGCGCAAAGGCTAAAGCAGCCACTATATACACGGCACAAACTTTCTGCGACAACTCCAACAGTTCTACTCCGTGTACAAAGGTATGAGGCAACAGGAAGTAAATCAGAATTCCCGGTAAGGTATGTATCAGATGAGGAACCACTTTCCGCTTCATCAGCAAAGTATTCCAGCGATGGGGTGAACGATTGGTATAATGCTTCATTCCCCCTACCAATATTGCCTGAAACAAATAGTCCAGCCCTACAGCTACGGCAATGATTAATATGGCGATGATAGTTTCATCAAATGTATTCGCAAATTTAGGGTCTACTCCCCACCCTATAAGGGTTTTATTCATCCACCCTCCTAATGTCGTCATATATTTCTCCGATTTTAATTGCTTATGGGAATAATAACAAATAAAGGGGAGCTGTTGTTTAATAAAACTTTTTTCCGGCTTCATCTTCTACTTTTCCGGTTTCAGTAAAAAAGTCCCGGTATATCTGTCTGGAACAAATTATTTTCGCCCCCGGATTAAACAAAAAAAGTATGAACCGAAATGTAAAACTTATCAGTATTCTTAGCCTCGGACTAATGTTGGGGGCCTGTGGTGGTAATTCGTCTTCACAAGAAGAAACTATCATTGTAAAAACTGCCACAGCCAATACTTATAGCAACGAAACAGTCAAAGAATTCCCCATTATCACCCAACCGTTCCGCACCACAGAACTGTCCTTCCGCGTCAGCGGCCCCATCGACCGGCTGGATGTCTATGCCGGAAACTATTACCGCCGCGGAGATATTATTGCAGAAATCGATCCACGAGACTACCGCATCCGGCGTGAACGTGCTGAAGCCGTCTATCGCCAGGCAAAGGCAGAGTATGAACGTATCAGTGCGCTTTATCAGAAAAACAACCTTTCTGCCAGTACTTATGAGAAAGCACGTGCGGAATATACTTCTGCCAAAGCTGCTTTCGACACTGCCGTCAATGAACTGGAAGATACCCGCCTTGTAGCCCCCTTCAACGGATATGTAGGTGAAGTCTACGTAGAGAAATTCCAGGATGTCAAGGCCAGCCAGCCCGTATTGACATTTATCGATATAGACCAACTGAAAATTGAAGTTTATGTAACGCAAGATATAGCCTATCGTGTTCAACCAAGGCAGAACGTGCTATTGGCGCTGGATGTACAGCCCGACACGGAGCTGGAAGCACAGATTGCAGAAGTATCCAAAGGAACCACACAAAACAATCTCTCTTATCTGGTAACGGCATTGTTTCCCAATAAGGAAGCCCGGTTACTGGCAGGTATGTCCGGAAAGATACGTTTCGAAGAAAGTACTTCGGAATTATCGGACAGTACCGCCACCGGCGAACATTTGGTTTGTATTCCGCAAACAGCCTTGTGCAATCGCCCCACAGTGGGAAGTTATGTATGGACGGTACATCCTGAAAGCGGGATAGTCAGCCAACGTAAAGTTAGTGTCAGCAAACTGCTGCCGCACGGCAATGCAGGCATCACTGCCGGACTGCAACCCGGTGAAATAGTGGCTACAAGCAGTCTGCGTTTCCTATCAGACGGAATGAAAGTAAAAATCCAATGAAACAGCAAGTATCATGAAACTAATCAAATATTTTCTGCAACGCCGCTCTGTCACTATTCTACTGCTGGTACTGGTACTTGCCGGCGGACTATTCTCGTACGTCAAAATGGGAAAGCTGGAGGATGCCCCTTTCACCATTAAACAAGCATTGGTGCTGACTTCTTACCCCGGCGCATCTCCTTCGGAAGTACAAAGCCAGGTGACAGATGTATTGGAAGAAGCCATCCAGTCATTGGGCGAACTTTATTACCTAAAAACCGAGAACCGTGCCGGGCTTTCCAAAATCACCGTATATGTAAAGAAAGAGACACGGGCAGATGAGATGCAGCAACTTTGGGATAAACTACGCCTGTCTCTTATACACATCTCCGAGCCCACGAGACACTGA
>ENA-UAYF01001052-UAYF01001052.1-human-gut-metagenome-genome-assembly--contig:-NODE-1052-length-12538-cov-3.677561_pt1 | contig 12538 bp, 8 predicted proteins | sample MGYA00244017_ERZ654600 | MGnify/ENA primary metagenome ERZ654600 (study PRJEB26926, sample SAMN06164490) | human gut metagenome | biome: ENVO:00009003; feature: ENVO:2100002; material: ENVO:00002003... | reverse complement strand
CTACACCTATTAAGTCGTCGGCAGCGTCAGATGTGTATAAGAGACAGTCATAAAGAAGAGCGGCTCATGGTTCAGCTACAACGGCGATAAACTCGCCCAGGGACGCGATGCTGTAAAACAAGTGCTCGCCGACAATCCCGAATTGTTTGAAGAGCTCGAGCAAAAGATTACCGAGGCCATCAAAGGGAATCCCGAAGCAGGAGCACCCAAAAAGTCTAAGCTCTCGCTTAAAAAGAAAGATGACGATGACGACGACATTGATGAAAACAACGATGAAGAACCCACCGAAGAGGGACGTCAGGCCGACCTTGACCTTGATGATTTCCCCGACGAGGACTTCTCTATCGACGATGACGCCCGCGACTGATATCACCCCGCCGCCCCACACCCGATAGAGTCGGGAAAGCATAGGGCACAATACAGAATCAGCGGCTTCGTCGCGGCATACATATGCCGGAGCGAAGCCGCTGATTCTGTATCCGTCCTCCCGGTGGTATGGACTACTGGCGCCAATATACCGTCGTATACCCGGTGCCGGTATTATACAGTTGCAGACATCCGTTAGGTGCAAACGACCAGCTGAAATTCCATACCGTACCATCGTAGAAATACACATTAAGCCATCCGCTGCCCGCGCTCCAGGTAAAATCGTATTCATCGCCATACGCATCCTCGTACACTCCGTCGCCATCACCGTCAAAATCAAAATAGGTGTCAGTCTCCGGACTGTACCACTCACCTCTCAACGGCGAGCTGTAAGAGTCGTAGTAATTGTCGTCATCCTCGTCGCACGAGGTGGCACACAGAGCCACAATCACAAACATAAGGCTCATAAGCAGATGCTTATACGGGTAGAGTCGCTGTATCATAAATCATAAATATTTGTTTGTCGAGAAAGTAAGGCAATCGCCCGAAGCACACGGAATGCGAATTGCCGGAAGAGTCTGTATAGATTTAACAAAATTCCACTAACTTTGTTGTTATATTAACAAAACTCGCGACAATGCACCTTACCAGAATACTACGTCCGATATTCATGCGCCGGGCCGACGCATGGCGCCGCAATTCTGTGGTGCCCGAGAGGGTGCAGACCGCTGAGTTGATGAAACTTGTGAGAAAAGCCCGGTCGACATATATCGGCGAGACCTATGGATTCGAATCCATCACAAGCTACAATGACTTTGCCGCCAGAGTGCCGGTAAGCGACTATACATCGCTGCGACCGCTCGTAGAGCGCATGATTGCCGGAGAGCGCGACATCCTGTGGCCTGGCGCAGTACGCAACTTCGCTCAATCATCGGGCACATCCGACGGGAAAAGCAAGTATATACCCATCACTCCCGACGGCTTCAAGCGCAACCACTATCAGGGCGGATTCGACGTAGTGGCCCATTATCTCGCATCCAACCCCGACAGCCGGATATTCTCAGGAAAAGCATTTATACTCGGAGGCAGCTTTGCCAACGAGCTGTCCCTGAAGCCGGGAATAAAGGTCGGCGACCTGTCGGCCAACCTCATCAACAATATAAACCCGCTGGCCAACATGGTGCGCATACCCTCAAAGGATATAGCACTGATGGCCGACTGGACACAAAAACTACCACAGCTGGTAGAGGCTGCATCGAAATGCGATGTCACCAACATATCCGGAGTGCCGTCATGGTTCCTGACGGTGATAAAAGAGGTGATGAAACAGAGCGGCGCCGAGTCTATCCATCAGGTGTGGCCCAATCTCGAAGTATTCTTCCACGGAGGCATATCCTTCAAGCCTTACCGGCGGCAGTATGAGCATATCACCGACACAACGAAGATGCATTATCTTGAGACATACAATGCATCAGAAGGCTTCTTCGCCATACAGACCGACCCGTTGCGCCACATGATGTCGATGCTGCTCGACATTGGCGTGTTCTTCGAGTTCATACCGCTTGACCAGACCGGAGAGAAATTTCCCGATGCCGCCACGGCATGGACTGTCGAGGAGGGAAAGACATATGCGCTCGCAATCACATCGTGCAACGGACTGTGGCGATACGCTATAGGCGATACAGTGCGAATCGAGAGCCGCTATCCGCTCAACATCACCATAGCAGGCCGTACTCGGAGTTTCATCAACGCATTCGGCGAGGAGCTGATGGTGTACAATGCCGAAGCCGCAATATCATCCACATGCGCGAAACTCGGATGTGCCGTGTCCAACTATACCGCAGCCCCGGTATATGCAGGCGACCGTTCGCGCGGACGCCACCAGTGGCTCATCGAGTTTGCCACCCCGCCGCGTTCCACCGCGGAATTCGCCGAGGCTCTCGACAAAGCACTTCAGGCCGAAAACTCCGACTATCAGGCAAAACGTGCGGGAAACCTCTTCCTCGACCCTCCGGAAATTATTACGGGACGTCGCGGAGTGTTCGACCGCTGGCTCGCAATTACAGGCAAACTCGGAGGCCAGAGAAAGATACCCCGCCTGTCCAACGACAGAAAGACCATAGATACTCTCCTCTCGCTCAACAACCAGTAACCCCTACCCCAACCGACAGATTATGATACGAAACCTTCTCTTTGACCTTGGCGGAGTGATAATGGATATCGAACGCGAACGCTGCGTGAACGCTTTCCGGCAGCTTGGCATGGACAATATCGGCGATTTCCTCGGCGACTATGGACAGAAAGGCGCGTTCGGTCAGCTCGAAGAGGGACTTATCTCACCCGCAGAATGGCGCGAAGAAGTGCGCCGCAACATCCCACATGAAGTAACCGACGCACAGATTGACGAGGCTTTCAACAGCTTCCTCATCGGCATCCCCATCCACCGTCTGGAGGCACTGAGAGAACTCCACAAGCATTACCGTCTGTATCTGCTCAGCAACACCAACTCCGTGATGTGGAACTCTAAAATCGCCGAGTCTTTTACTGCCGAAGGCCTTACCGTAAATGATTACTTCGACGGAATCACCACCTCATTCGAGGCTAAAGCAATGAAGCCGGCACCCGAGATATTCCGCAAGGTAGCCGACGACTACGCAATACTGCCTGAGGAGACAATATTCTTTGACGACTCACTGGCCAACTGCAAGAGTGCCGGCGAGCTCGGATTCCAATATATACATGTAGCTCCGGGCACAGAATTCAAGACCCTCCTGGCCGAAAAAATCAGTCGCGACTCCAACTGACCTATTATTTCTCCACCTTATCAAATACCCCTCATACAGATGAAAATAGTAAACTTCGCCGAATACCCGTCGGTAATCAGCCAATACATGATGGAGATGCGCAATGTCAACATCCAGGGCGACATGCTCCGCTTCCGCCGCAATCTCGAACGCATAGGCGAAATAATGGCCTTCGAGATAAGCCGCACACTCCGCTACCGCAAGGAGACAGTCGACACACCGCTTGCGCCATGCAAATGCGACGTAATCGACACCCAGGTAGTACTCGCCACAATATTCCGTGCGGGCATCCCATTCCATCAAGGATTCCTCAACATCCTCGACACTGCTGAAAACGCATTTGTGTCGGCCTACAGGAAATACCGCGAGAAAGAAAACTTCGATGTATTTATCGAATACCTCGCATCGCCGCGCCTCGACGGGAAGACCCTGATTCTGGTCGACCCCATGCTGGCCACCGGAAAATCGATGGAACTGAGCTATCATGCGCTGCTCACCAAAGGCACTCCGGCCCACGTGCATATCGCGTCGGTAATCGCCTCACAGGATGCGGTAGACTATGTCAAGGAGCATTTCCCGGCCGAACATAACACTCTGTGGGTAGGAGCCATCGACCCTGAAATCAATCCCCACAGCTATATCGTGCCGGGCCTCGGCGACGCCGGCGATCTCGCCTACGGCACAAAGGACTGAACAAACAAATGTGTCCCGAAAACAGATAAAATCACAACTATGCAAACAAAGACATCTGTTCACACACAATTATCAAGAATTTCCGATAATCGGCAAACGATTAGGACATGTATATTCATTCTATCTCAAATACCCATACTTACCAAGTCGGAGTATGCTACAGAGATTGTAGGCATCTGCTTTATACTGTCTATAATACTATGCTTCAGCCAAATCTATTGCTACCGACACGGCGATGACAAAAAACGGTCGTATATCGAGGCAATAAAAAAGAGCCTTTACGGCATCTATTTTGCAGGCATGATGCTGATTATATGGATTCTCGTAATGATATCCATACCGTAAGAATGACGTATTACAACAACAGAACTGCACCTCGAAGGTTATATTACCTTTCGGGATGCAGTTCTGTTGTTGTGGCACAGGCCTACTCCGGCGATCTCGCCTACGGCACAAAGGACAGAACAAACAGCGACGTACGGAGGTTAAGAATAAACATACTATTATAATCTTTCCTGCCGTATGTTTGACCCTGAATTCCACAATCTCCTTTTGCGCAAACGCGACGAGACAGTCGAGAACAATCCACAGGCTATCAGCCTGATTGTAGACCGGCTTGAACTAAAACCCGACAACATAGTGCTCGATGCCACAGCCGGCACCGGACAGTTGCTCCCACACCTATTCAAAAGGCTCACAGGCTCAGGATGGGTCGATGCCTACGACCTGTCATGCGGGCAGCTCGAACAGGCTGCCGCGGCCTACGGCAGCAGCGCCAAGGCCCGATTCATACTCGGTGATGTGGAACACGATGCCATATTCGGCGCCTACGACGCGATTGTGGTGTTCTGCATGCTTCCGTCGTTTGACGACCCTGTAGCCACCGTAAAACGCATGTATGACGACCATCTGATGCCGGGCGGCCATCTTGTGATAGGATTCCCATGCTCCAAGGAGGAGATAAACTCGCTTCACTCCGACATAGGGAAGAAGGGAGAGCCGCATTTCCTCGACTCAGCCGAGGAGCTGGCGTCGCGCCTAACAAAGGCCGGCATGACCGTGGCATACACCCGCGACGACGACTCGGCCTACATAATCACCCTCACCAAATAATCCCGACAAGCTACCCCAACATAAGCGCATAAACAGATCGAGGCCCCGCTTCATGGCGGGGCCTCGATACTATTGCTATATAAAGTGTGTGTTTATCGTCTGCGGGGTTACAGCACAACCTTCTGTCCGGAGATTACGTATACACCGGGTAGGAGACCACTTACCTCGTTGCGACCTGCGGAGAGGCGAATCTCTCTGAGGCGCATACCGTTGACACTATACAGGTCGATGCTGAGACCCTCGGTGTCGGAGTAGATGACGAGGACGCCATTTTCAGCGGCTATACGCAGACCACTCTCGGCATACACGCCGTCGATGCCGGTAGGAACGCCCGGAGCTTCCTCGATATTGATGTCAAAGCGGTCGCCTGAAGGAGCCACTGCGTATACCGAGAAGGGAGCGGCAGTCACGGTCTCTGCATAATCGTCCGAGGTGGCGAAAGCAGAGCCGTCGTCGGTAAGCATATAGGTGGTAGCCGTGGGGAGTTCGCTCTTGGCAAATGTAGCCGACAGAGTGTAGTGTGCTCCGTTTACGCTGATATTATCGGGAGTATTGGCCACTTCGCAGGCACCGGACTCGAAGCGTACCACACCTGGCTCGGTTTCGGCACACAGACCGGCCACGTAGGGTACATTGGCCTGAATACCCGCCATGAGGCTGAGTCCTTCGGCTGTCTCATCAGAGAGCGAGGCAACCATATAAGAACCGTTGGCACCTACCTCATCGTCGCTGCCGGTATAGGCGGAAATCTCATCGCCGGCCACGTTGGTAACCTTGGCGGGAACGAACGGAATCACGAACGAGCTCCAGTTGCTTGCTCCATAGGATACATCGAGAGGCATTTCCATGCTGATGGTATTACCCTCGGTCACATTGAATGTGTTGAGAGCGCGGAAGTCGTACATCGGATCGATAGAGATGCTTCCGAGAGCCTCGTATACGCGGCCACCTTCGACGGTGTCATCCTTGCGGACACGTACATAGTTGGCAGGGGCGTCGGGCACGGCCACATTCTCATCGAGGTATACGATACAGTTGGGGTTGATGCCGGCAAACGCATCGGCAGAATATCCCTCGGCACGCGCACTGCGCGATACGCTACGCACACGGGCCACGGTAGTCTCGGAACCGGGAGCTGTGAAAATCACGCTTGTAAGACCGGTACAGCCGTTGAAGGCATTCGCGCCTATCGACTTGACATCGGTAAAGTTGATTGTCTGGAGCGAGCTACATCCGCTGAATGCATTGGCACCTATAGATGAAACGCATGAGGGTACCTCGACACCGGTAAGGTTGGTACAGCCGCTGAATGTACCGTCCTCGATATGGTCGGCTGCAGGGAGCGATACAGTAACGAGAGTCTCTTTGCCGGCCATAGCCTCGGCGGGGAGAGCGGTGGTGAGCTCAGAGAGGTCAAGTTCCTGGATAGAGGGCAGCTGGTCGATAACATCCTTCACCTTGTCGGCCTCGATATCACCGGCAAGAGCTATAGAGGTTACATCGACTGCATCGGCAGGAGTGATTGCATCGATATCGGCAGAGGTAAGTGTAGCGCCGTTGACAGGCACTGCCGAGATGCTTACAGCCACATTGCTGTCAGTGACATCTACGGTATAGTAGCCTTCCTCGTCGGGAGAAACCACATTCTCGCCATTCTTGACTGAAATAGCAATCTTGGGATTATTCTCGGTAAGAGAAACCTTGAAGCGTACGGAGCTGTTCTCTTTTACGTTTTCGAGTACAGGAGCGAGAGCGTTGTAGTAGTTGAATGTCTCAAACTCCGTAGCCTCATCGCCGGCACTCTCTTCATTGTTACGGATATTGTCGACAGCAACCAGGAGGTTGGCAGAAGCACAGTTGAATGTGACATCGTAGAGGTAGGCAACCTCGACAGCGTGGTTGCCGCTCTTGTCGGCATGCTTGTTGGGGTTGTAATAGGTAATGCTTATCGATCCGTCGGCACCGATCTTGTCGGCGTCGAGCAGCTTGCCGTTGTCGTAAACCTTGTACTTCCGTGATGCATCGTAAGCATCAACACCTTCAGGACGATTTGCACTCTCATTGCTTCCGGTCGCTACATAGAGCTTGCAATCCATCTGCTCAAGCGCAACATTGTCTTTAAGGAAAGATGCGATTTTGGACACATCGACACCGGCTTCTGCGATAAAGCACCGCGAGGGATCGAAATCGAGAGCATACACGGGATATTCACCTACAAGATTGAATCTGCCTGCTTCCCAACCGTTAGACCATTGATTCTCAAAGTCTCCATCATCAACACGAGGAGTCTTATATGCGGTAAGATGCTCGGCTGGAACCACTACAGTCACCTTTGTATTGTCGGGAAGGCCTGTTTTCAGTGCATGATACTTAGAATAATACCAATGGCCAACCTTACCGCCCACTCCGGGGACGCAAGGTAGATATATCGTCTCAAGCGATGTACAGCCTTTGAATACATCATCATTAAGACCACCGCGGGTCAGATTTTTCACCGCTCCTACATATGGAGTGGGACCTGTAGTCCAGTTGCGAAGATTGGAGGGCAATCTGATTTCTCTGAGTCGGCTGCACCCGTTGAAACAAAGGTCGTCAAACTGAGTCAGAGAAGAGGGGAGTACAATCTCTTCGATATAGCATCCTCCGAGAGCGTCATTTTTAAAAGCATTCCTCGGGAAAACATTGTCAAGACCATTCTTTGCATCCTTGTCGCGGTCACGCACGAATGTAGCCTCAGAGAGGTCAAGATAGCGGATGTTTGCAGCAATCCAATAATTCTCACGGAAGAAATTGAAGTCATAATAATCAAGTTTTCCTACAATCTTGAGTTTCTTGATATTCTTATATTTCTCGGCCATCTGATGGTTGAGAACCCCCCAGTTATCGATACCTTCATCACCAGATAAATACAGATGTTCGCCATCCTTAAGTACAATTGTAGCCTCAGTATATGTAACAGGAGGATATATATTTATATCGAAATCAATATCTTGCTTGGCAATGAACGAATATGTAAATGCCTTGCCAGCCTTTATGATGGTATCACCATTGACAACAGCATCAATCATATGCGATGCCTGCTTGGGTGTAATCTTGAAGGTGAGGTCGCGGCCATGGACAGCGGTCGACACGACCCCCGACATATTGGCCTTCGACTCGAGTCCCTCAGAAAATGTAAAGTTGTAGACGGGAGTCTGGTTGTTGAGAGCGGGTAGAGAAGCTATTACATTATCGTTCTTGCCGTTGACAAGAGCCCAAGTCCTCTTGTTGAAGGATGTGGCCAGACGGATGAGATTGCCTTCGCGCACAGTAGCGTCGTTGACACAGCAGTTTACATTCATCTTCAGACCCTTGCCTGGGCCTGCCGACCAGTTGCCAATGGGTGAAATGAACTCTTTGATGCGACCATCGTCGGTAGTGAGTACCACAGCCCAGAATGCATTGTCGGTAACTGAGAACGAGTTGATACGGATAGAGAAGGGCACGCCGGGGAGCACATTGACGGCATCGGTAAACATACCGACAGTACCGCCGTCGTCGGTGATGGTCCAGGGCGATTCGTAGGTGCTGACAGGTGTGGGTTCTACGAGATCGAAGTGTATGATGGTGTTGCCGTTGAGCACGGTAGAATAGTTGCCCTGTGCGTCGGGCTTGAGCAGAGTAGAGTTAGCATAGACATCCATGCGGTTGTCGTTGTCGGCGATATGCTCGGCCGAGAATACAATCTTCTTGCCTTTCTCGTATGAGCCGGGCTCGACGTCGCACATATATTTTACGTTGTCATCTTCCATCACGGCAAACGAACAGTCGGAAGTAGACACGATCGGGTCAACGACGATATTGGCGATGTCCTTCCAGTATTCCTTGGCCTTGTAGTTGTTGACGGCAGCCTCGCTGGGACAGTGGAGAGTCATGCGGCTGGTAGGAGTGGCATGGAGCACACACCAGTTGATATAGACGGGATTCGAATTGCTCACCCATATATCGAGAAGACCCGACGAAGCATTGAATACATTGTAGTCAATGGTCCTGACGCCGGCAGGGATTACCATCTTGGAGATGCCGCAGGAGCGGAATGCGCCGTTGCACAGACGGTTTACACTGTTGGGGAGCACAACCTCCTTGAGTTTCCACAGATTGCGGAAAGCATCGCGGGGCACTGCATTGGCGGGGTCTGAGCCGTTGGCAAGGATGCGTACCGACGAAATGTCGAGTCGGGTAAGGCTCTTCATGTTGCCCTTGATGAAGGCAAAGTCGCGGGAGTCCATCGTGCCGAACAGAGTGAGTTCTTTCAGCGCAGTGGCGTCGCCGCCCGGGAGCAGCGATTCAAGCGAACCGGCCTCAACCCAGAGGCTACGCTTCTCTTTTACATCGGCTGCATTCTGGACGTAGACTGTAATCTCCTGGTCGGAAACCACATTGCCGATGGTGTATGTGTGGTTGGCACCGGGCGAAACCACATATCCGTTGGCTTTTACAGTCACCATATCGCGCTCGGGGAATTCGGGCACTACGGTAAAATGATAGTTCCATCCGCGGATTACCGAATTTTCGCCGGTGAATGTAGCACCTGTAATCGACGATGGACGTGTGATGGCGAAATACTGTGGAGCGGCGCCTTTGGCGGGAATCTCGTTGGTGGTGACAAGCTCGCCGGCTACAGGGAGCCAAGTAGTGCCGTTGTCGGCGCTTGTGGCCATACGTATCATGTCGCCGTCGGCAACAGCCACTCCTGCGGGAAGCTGGCATTTGAAGTCGGCATATCCGTAGGGATAAATAGCCATGCCCGACAGAGAGAATCCATCAATGGCGCTGAGCAGCGACTTGAATGTGCCCTGGGCGTCAAAGAGGGCGACTGCAATCTTTCCGCTGAAGTCGTTGTAGCTGACATTCTTCAGGTTGCCGACTCTTACGGTAAAGGAAGTGCCTACGGCGAGATCACCTTTGAGGTCGGAACCCATACCCACCTGGCGTCCGTCGGCAGTGATATGAATGGGCGACCATGAGCTGTTGTTGCCGTTGCCGGGCTTGATATTATATATAATGGTAGTCAGGTTGTTGAAGCTATGTTGCTGGCTGACGGTAGGATTGAGGGCGGTGCTTGCATACCATCCTCCGTTGTTGTTGCCGTCGGCTCCGCCCCATCCCCAGTTGACATGAATCATGCTGGTCAGGGGATCATATCCGTCGACCACGAATGCATGGCCGGCAGTCACATCCTGTCCGCAATAGAGCACGGGGCGACCGGCCTTTATGTCGTTTTCGACGAGACGGTCGAACTCGGCCTGAGTCGCGGCCTCAGAGCGTTTCTTGAATGACACTCCGGGGTCGTAGCCGAAATAGTTGATAAGGGCGGCAGGCACCTTTACCTCATATGCACTTGAACCGGAGTAACCGAACTGAGTGCCGATACTTGCCGCAGCATGGTATACGAGCGTAGCCACGGCGTTGGCCTCGGTTTCTGAGTAACCATAGCGGTAATTGTCCATGCGCATGTTGTCCCAGTCGTAGGCCACATCGAAGTTGACACCGTTGTAGCTGCCGGTACCGCGCTGGGGATAGTTGTGATATTTCATGATTGTGGCCATAGCTGTGCCTACACAGCCTACCAGCGGTCGGCCCGCATATTGTTGAATGGGGCCTCCTGACGCCATTCCGGTGTGTTCAGAAGGATTTTCTCATTGCTTCGGGCGGCACGGCGCATAACGCTGCGGCGCACCTCCTGGGTGGTTGGTTTCTGGAGCTTGGATGCCGCCTTGATTTCATTCTCAAGGCCGCCCATCATCCATTTCATAGCGGGGGGCACGGAGGCGACATTGTAGTTGTTTTCAAGAGAATAGCCAAGCACGGGAGTAGTACAGTCGTCGGCCGAGACGATAACGAATCCCTGACCCTGGCGTGCGTTGAATACGTAGTAGAGCGGTTTTGCTGCGTCGCCGCATGTATACACAAGCTCTAATGCACTTTCAGAGGCTAAATTTTCCTGACCGCTTGCGGCAAAGAAATCGGCAGCGAGCTGCCTGGCATTGTCCGCAGACACGGTACCTGCATAGGCCATAGAGGCCGCGGTTCCGGCAAGTAAAGTGAAAATCAGCCTTTTAGAGAACTGTTGAAACATAACTTTTTTGTTAATTTTCGCTATTGGTTTACTTATTATGTATAAAATATGTGAGATTAATCTTTAGACACTTCGGTGTGCATTATCAACATTCTGACAATCAATCAACTACACATCCTTGGTTTATTCTGCCCACAAAGTTACATAATAAATCCTAAATAAAAAAAATCCGGCAATATATTTCAATTCTGTGTCATATCTGTTGCATTCCGGTGTATCACCACTGTAACAATGACTATCTTTAAATCACATCATTACATAACGGACACCCCTCTGTACCTACCATGCAACTACCACCTCTGCGTATCATATAGATAATAAAAGCGCCCGCAGGCCTGATGGCCGCGGGCGCTGATGCTTTATGATTAGGTGGGGCTGATTAGCCGTTTACCTTCTTCATGTGGGCGATGAGGTCGAGCACCTTGTTGGAGTAGCCGATCTCGTTGTCGTACCAGGAGATAACCTTAACGAAGGTCGGAGTGAGCTGGATACCGGCAGCCTTGTCGAAGATAGAAGTGCGGGGGTCGCCGAGGAAGTCGCTTGAAACGACTGCGTCCTCAGTGTAGCCGAGGATACCCTTGAGCTCGCCTTCGCTGGCTTCCTTCATGGCAGCGCAGATTTCGTCGTAAGTAGCGGGCTTTTCGAGGTTAACGGTGAGGTCAACAACAGATACGTCGAGGGTGGGGACACGCATAGACATACCGGTGAGCTTGCCGTTGAGTTCGGGGATTACTTTACCTACAGCCTTGGCAGCACCTGTAGAAGAGGGGATGATGTTGCCGGAAGCGGCACGGCCACCACGCCAGTCCTTCATAGAGGGACCGTCAACGGTCTTCTGAGTAGCGGTAGTAGAGTGAACGGTAGTCATGAGGCCTTCCTTAACGCCGAACTTGTCGTGGAGCACCTTGGTGATAGGAGCGAGACAGTTGGTTGTGCAAGAAGCGTTAGACACGAACTGAGTGCCCTTAACATACTTGTCGAGGTTTACACCGCATACGAACATGGGGGTATCGTCCTTTGAAGGAGCCGACATAACTACATACTTGGCACCGGCTTCGATGTGGGCCTGAGCCTTTTCCTTTGTGAGGAAGAGACCTGTTGACTCAACAACGTATTCAGCCTCAACAGCTCCCCAGGCGATTTCAGCGGGGTTCTTGCAGGCGGTAACACGGATAGCCTTGCCGTTTACGATAAGAAGGCTCTTTTCGAGGTCGTAGTCAACAGTACCGTCGAACTTGCCGTGCATGGTGTCATACTTGAGCATGTAAGCCATGTAGTCAACGGGGAGGAGGTCGTTGATAGCAACTACCTCGATGTCGTCACGCTTTGTAGACGCACGGAACACGAAACGTCCGATACGGCCGAAGCCGTTAATACCGATTTTAGTCATAGTAATTCAATAAATTATTGGCTGTCTCTTATACACATCTGACGCTGCCGACGA
>ENA-UAYF01001049-UAYF01001049.1-human-gut-metagenome-genome-assembly--contig:-NODE-1049-length-12569-cov-5.444542_pt1 | contig 12569 bp, 10 predicted proteins | sample MGYA00244017_ERZ654600 | MGnify/ENA primary metagenome ERZ654600 (study PRJEB26926, sample SAMN06164490) | human gut metagenome | biome: ENVO:00009003; feature: ENVO:2100002; material: ENVO:00002003... | reverse complement strand
TCAGAACGTCGTGAGACAGTTCGGTCCCTATCTGTCGTGGGCGTAGGATATTTGAGGAGCGCTGTTCCTAGTACGAGAGGACCGGAATGGACGCACCGCTGGTGTATCGGTTGTCATGCCAATGGCACGGCCGAGCAGCTAAGTGCGGTTGTGATAAACGCTGAGAGCATCTAAGCGTGAAGCCATCTCCAAGATAAGATATCCCACTTTTAAAGTTAAGTTCCCTTAAGGACTATGAGGTTGATAGGTCGCAAGTATAAGTGCGGTGACGCATTCAGCTAGGCGATACTAATAGAACGAGGGCTTGACCAAAAGAATGTGTCCAAGGAAAATATCTGTATTCAGTTTTCAGGGTATATGCCTGAGCTATGCACCATTAGCTCAGTTGGTAGAGCACCTGACTCTTAATCAGGGTGTCCACGGTTCGAGCCCGTGATGGTGTACCATCCAAGGCCCGTTGGTCAAGCGGTTAAGACTCCGCCCTCTCACGGCGGCAACAGGGGTTCGAATCCCCTACGGGTCACCAAGACCTTTAGGGAAAAATCCAATTGACTAAAGGTCAAAAGCGTGGTATACTGCAATAGCAGGAGATCACGAAGTCGGTGTTGATTGCGATGAGGGTCCACCCGTTCCCATCCCGAACACGGTAGTTAAGCTCATGAGCGCCGAAGATACTTAGCTGGAAGCGGCTGGGGAAAATAGGTCGATGCCGACACAAAGAGCCCTGACAACAGTCAGGGCTCTTTGAAAAACAAAATATTCCTCAATAGCTCAGTCGGTAGAGCATGCGGCTGTTAACCGCAGGGTCGTTGGTTCGAGTCCAACTTGGGGAGCCAAAAAAGAAAGAACTGTGTAAACACAGTTCTTTCTTTTTTGCCTTAAAGGACTCGAACCAACGATAGACGGCTCCAAATCTTTGATTTGGGAGAAACAGTCCAGTGGACTGTTTCGTAGCCGGCTGCGGTGCTGCTGTCAGCAAGTCTTTACTCCTGTGAAACAAAAACTATGCAAGCACAGTCTCTTTTCTTTTATCTGCACGGTTTCCTCGAACGGGCGACAGACTGACTCCTCGTCGGAACAAGTTGCGTATCGGTCGTGACGACTTTTCGTGGAAAAGTCATCCCTCCCTCGCTCCACTGTTCCTCCTCTCCCCAAAAAGTTTTGCTGCGCAAACCTTTCCGGGGACCCCGGTTTGCAAGTTCCATATCATTCGCGATGCCTTTTGTTTATACTTTAAGCAAAAGGCATCTCTCATTCATTCCACTGCGCTTCCTCTCCCCAAAAAGTTTTGCTGCGCAAACCTTTTCGGGGATCCCGGTTTGCAAGTTCCGTATCGGTCAAAATGATCTTTCTTATATCTTGAATGAAAAGTCATCCCTCCCTCGCTCCACTGTTCTTCCTCTTCACATAAAACCTTTGCTTTGCAAATCTTTTGCGTGGCTTTGGTGGGCTGTTTCGTAACAGACTGCAACACCGCTGCTTAAATTCTCTGCTGCTGTGCAGCAAATCATACTTCTTTTGGTACGGAGCACTAATAGACGTTTAAAGGATTGCTTAAAAAGCTTGATTTACATAATAAAATCGATATAATAAAGTTAAGATAATTTCAGCAAAGGACAATGAATGATATGGATGTTTTTTATGATTCTGACTGGCATATTCATTCCGAGGCATCCTATGATGCAGATTTAAAAGGCCCGATTTAATCGAAAACGCGAAAAAGAACGGCATAAAGCAGTTTGGTATAACAGACCATGTGAACTATCCGTTTATGGTAAAGCATCTGGAGCGTTCGCGTGATTTGTTTTTGGCCAATCAAACTGAGGGATTTCATCTTGGCGTTGAACTTACGACTTTACCGAAATCGCAGTATGATTTTGCACTTAAACATCCGTCTGATCCCGACCGCCGTGATCAGTGGCTTCATGGTTATATTCCGCCTATTTTCAAGAAAAGCGGCATTGCGCTTTCACTGTCTGAAGAAGAAATTGAACGCTGCCGTGTTGAATACGTGGTGGCAGGTGCACACTGGTCATTTGGCTTGCATCAGAGCCGCAAAGGCGCTATAAAAAACTATCAGGCGCAGCAGATGTTCATTGCACAGCAGAGTTATGTAGATATCATTGCGCATCCATGGTGGATATATATGGGCAGATTTGTAAAAAACGGCATACAAACCGGGCCCTGGTTTGATGATTTTTCTGTTATCCCGAATTCACTGCATGAGGAATTTGCCGCGGCTGTTCTTGAAAATAATAAAATTGTTGAATTGAATACAGACTTTTTTGTCTCAGACAGCTATACAGATTATTTCAGAAGACAGTATGCAGAATATTTATGTATGCTGCACGAGAAGGGAATCCCCATCAGCATCGGCAGTGATCTGCACGGTAATTACACAGCTCATCACGAGCAGATCCGCCATTATATGGAACCTTTGGGCTTTACCAAAGACACTTTTGCCGTACCCAATCTGCGAAAATATTAAATAGGTTGTATTTTTAGAGAGAAAATCGAATTCAAAACATAAGCACCAGCTAATAAAACTGGTGCTTATATTTTTGGACCGGAAACGGTCTGTTATTTAAGTTATCAGCTATTTTACAGTAAAAAAATCTTTATAAGCGCTGCTTTGAATTAGCGTTGAAATATAACTGTTTAGTATTCAAAAGCGTGGATTTTCAGATTTTCATCATCCGGCAGAAAATCGTTGCTGGTAAAGTTGTACAGATAATTGCCAATACATAGGCAGCGTCCTGTGTTCACACCACTCAAATCCTCATTGTTGCTTTTAAGTTCATTTGCAATGTCAATATGCTGCCCTTTTACTTCAAGAGTGGTTATTCCGTAAATTCTGGCTTGGTCATTTGACGTATAACTTGAAAAAGCGTAGGAAGCATTTTTGCTATTCAATGCGATGGGGTTTGAGGTGCTCAGGTATATCTTTTCCAGCACGCACTGATCTAGCAGTTGGGCTTGTTTTGCACCCGATGTGTCATAAAGCGAAAGGATCGTGCCGTCTGTTTCATAGTTTTCTATAACTGCAAGCATTTCATTTTCCCCGGTTTGCAGAAGCGTTGCCGATACATTGCTGATGCTTTGGCTACAGATTACAGCCGGAGCAGAAAGACTTTGCAGACTGATCGTATATAATTGAACGTCTGCCTCATCCTCCAGGGAAATATAAGCTCGTTTATTTGTAACGGCAACTTGTTTGATTTGCATATCGGCGGCAAAATCAGCGCTTTGTCCCGTCTGCTGCAGATCTTCGTCTAAAACATAGAGCTTATTTACGGTGCTTTCGCCGTTTTTTTCTGTGGTTACAATGACTGGCTGACTGTCGATCGTTTCTATTATGCAGTTTTTGACGTTTCTTTGCCCAATATGACCTACGGCTGAAAACACAATTCGGCCATGGTGCAGCTTAACCTGCATAATCTGTATGCCGGCTTTGTCATTTGCGGATCTTGCGCTGATGGCTTCAGAGACGTACAGATTTTCTTCACTACAAACAACATTGTCGGTAGCCCCAAGTACAGCGCGTGTTTTTGCCGCAGATGTGCCGCTATTTGGATCGATCGCGCTGATCACAAGGAAGGTAGATACTTGCGCATTTGTAAAGTAGGCAATATCTTGCATTTCGACCGGTACCATGTGGTCAGGTTCACCACTTTCCGGTGCCACAGCGTCGTCAGTGCTGCGCGGCGCATAATATTTTGAGACCATATAAATCGTATCATGAGCCATATAGGCGTCAATGTAGCTGCCGCTTTGCTGAAAGCGGTTGACCAGCTGTGGGGAGGCGGGGGTGGATACATCATATATTTCAGCCGAACAGACATTGTCTTCATCGCTGATGAATACGGTCAATCGGTCGCCGCTAAGAAGCAGACCGTTGATTTCATCCGCATGGTCCGTCACTTTTTTCATAACCGTTACCAACTGCGTGTCTGTACCATTTACACGGTAAATATAGATGTTATAATAGGCCGGTTCAGCATTTGCTACTTCATACGCGTAGTAAATGTATTCTCCGTCTGTCTGTATTTGGTCGGGCTGCTGCAGGGCATCTTCTTGTGAGGCGGTCGGTACGGTGGTAACGCCGCTGCCACCGCCCAGCTCGCTTGGAATCGTGGCAAAGCTCATGTCTTGCAGCTTGCCCAGCAGCTCTTCTTCACTTTGCATCAAGGGAATGGTTTTTGCATCTCTATATAAAGGCATTTGTATCAGTGCAGCTGATAATGCACCAATCAGCAGCACAAAGCAGGCGGCTATGCTTAAGAGTGCCCGCCGATTTATCGGCATGCGCAATGAAATGGTTTTGTGTGTCTGCTTTGTCTGTATTTTTTCTTTAATATTGCTTTCATGCAGGCCTTCTGGTATGGGAGGCGCAGCTTGTTCAAATTTTTTATAAATTTCTGAAAACTCTGAACGTGTGTTTTGATCCGTTTTTTTCAAAATCTGCTCCTCCTTTCAACCCAGTATTTTTTTCATTTTGGCAAGACTGCGGCTTAAACGTTGCCGTACGTTGCCGGCAGATAATCCGGTGATCTGCGCGATTTCATGGCTTTTTAATCCGCCTACGGCCGATAAAAGCACAATGTTTCTGTCTTGTTCGTTTAACTGGCTTAGCGCACTTAGCAGCTCCTGCCGCAGCACAAACTGCATGTTATTTTGCGCAATCAAGTTTGCCGCACTTTCAATGCTTTCTTCCGTGCGCCGGCGCATTTGCTCCTTCGTGGCAGCGGCGCAGGCGCAGTAAAGAATTCGGAAAATCCAGGCGGAAAATGCCTCAGCATTTTTGAGCTGACCGATTTGCTCAAATGCACTAAGCACACAGTTTTGCACGGCGTCTTCCGCATCCTCCCGGTTTTGCAGTTTAAAAAACGCGTAGCTGTATAAGCGGTTTTTGTAAGCCGAGTAGAGTGAGCAAAAAGCATCGGCATCTCCGTTTTGCGCTGCGTTTATAAGACTCTTTTCATCCATTTTTTATCTCCGTCAGTATGTAAATCGAATAAATTATCCATTTATATTTTATATTTTTATATTTCCGATGTAAAGAAAAAATTGCTTATTAAAGTTTAGTATAAATTTGGAGGCGCTTTGTTACAGAATGCCGGGTAAAATTTAGTTTAGTAAATCTTAATATCCTGCATATTGATGATTTTAGAAGAAAATGGTACAATAATTGTAAAAAGTATACATTTTGCGGCACAAGACCGCATTGGAAAGCTGGTTAAAATGGAAAAATTTATTGCGTACATTGAACAGGCCCTGCCTGACCGTCCGGGAGATACGGTGCTGTATCAGTTTAAAAGGCAAATTCTGGATGAAATGACGGCGCGCGCCGCCGCAGTTTCAGCGCGTGGATTAAACGATCAAAAAGTACTGGAAGATTTGATTTTAAGCGAATACCCCGATCTGCCCGGCGCTTATGCAGCATATTCTGCTAAAAAAGCATCTGCAAAACGCGCTAAGCGCAGTTTGCTGTTTCACGTTCTTGGTTCAGTCGGCTTTATTCTGCTTTTGCTGGTCGTGTTTTTGGCCGTCAGCTTCTGGACAAAGGCTTGGGGGCAGACCTGGGTCATTATGGTCGACGGTATTCTGCTGTGGATCGATTACCTGCTGTTTGTCGGTATTAAAAAGCTGACTTCTATGCGCCGGCTGTTTCAGGTGTTTGCCCGTGTTCTTCTGGCTATTGGTGTAATGGTAGCAGCGGTCGCCGTGTTCCTGTTCTGTATGGCGGTGCTGCACGCGCCGAACAGCTGGCTGGTCGTGATCGGCGGCATTGCGGCCATGTTTGCGGCTGACTCGCTTTATATTGCCGTTACCCGGCAAAAGCTTGCGGTCATTTTTTACCTGGCCTACATTCCGTCCTTCTTTTCCATGCTTTATGTTATTTTCGGTGCGGCAGGTCTTTTGCCCTGGTCTCCGGGTTGGGTCATCATTCCGCTGTCGCTGCTTCTCGATGTGGTCGTGATCGCCGTGCTTCTGATTTATAACAAGAAAATTTCCAGGGAGGTAGCCAGACATTGGAACGAAGATTAAATGCTGAACTTTGGGACAAAATGCACTATCTTTTCCGCGATTTTAATGACCGGATGGTGCATGTGGAACTGCGTTATGATTTTGAGATCGATATTGAAGCACTGAAGACGGTTTTGATCTGCTTTTTTGAAAAAGCGCCGGTTCTGCATTCTTCCTTTACAGACAACCACGTCCGGCCTTACTGGACGGTGCAGGACTATAAAATTGACGATGTTTTGACTGTGCAGACCGTTGCGCCGGATGTGCTGGACGACGCCGTGGACTCGTTTTTGACGCAGTGCATTCCGCCTGAAGCACCGCTGCAGATGAAGGTGGCCGTATTTCGGTGTGCGGGGCAGTCGGTCATGTGCATCGTAGAAAATCATATGTGTATGGACGGCGGCGATTTTAAGTATTTTTTAAATGCGCTTTGCCAAAATTACAATGATTATGTAGATGGCCGCAGCAGCCCGATCGATTTAAGAACGGGCACGCGTTCGTACGAGTCTGTTTATGATGATTTTTCACCGGCAGAAAAGCATATGGCCAAAAATCTCTACCGCAATATCAATGCAAAAGACGACCATGCTTTTCCGCTGACACCCGATAATATCCGCGATCGGTCGTTTATTGCCAGGCGCAAATTGCCGGCTGCACTTTTTGACCCGCTCAAAAGTGCCGGTAAAGCGCACGGTGCAACGATCAACGATATGCTTACGGCCGCTTATTTTCACAGTGTTTACGAGTTGGCGGGTTTTGATAAAAATGAATCGGTCTCTATCTCCTGCGCGATCGATCTGCGCCGCCATATGAAAGACACGGAGGATCTTGGCGTTACCAACCATACGGCCTGGATGCAGTGCCGTGTGCCGCGCTGCGGGCGCGATGTGTTTGAAACGCTTGCCTTTACGGTCGAGAGCGTCAATAAATTTAAGAGCGATCACTTTATCGGCCTGCACGGCCTGCCGCTGCTGGCACTCGGCTATAAAATTTTGCCGCATGCCGCATCGGAGGAGATCATTAAGATCGGTTACTCCAATCCGCTGATGGCGATGAGCAACATCGGTATTTTGGATGTGAAAAAGCTTGCGCTGCAGGGGCATGAACCGGTAGACGGCTTTATGAGCGGCGCGGTGAAGTATAAGCCATATGCGCTTTTGTCGGTGACCACTATGCGCAAAGAGTTTACGCTTTCCATGTGCGTGCGCGGCAATGCGCAGGACCGTCAGATCGTGGAACACTTTTTTGACCTGTTGGAAAAGAACATCCGCCTGCTGATCGCCTGACCGGCAGACTAACGGGGGAGAACCATGCGCGCTTTGGATTTTGACAACACGATTTACCGCGGCGAGAGCGTTTTGGATTTTTACCTTTACAGCCTGCGGTATAATCCTGCGGCGGTGCGTTACGTTGTTCTTGTGGTTTCGTATGCGCTGCGCTATAAACTGGGCAAAATGACTTTAGAACAGCTCGAGGCCGGTTGTGCCAAATATGCGCACGCTTACATTGCTTCTTTTGCAGAACCTGAAAAAATGGTCGTTTCGTTTTGGGACAGACACATGAAAAAAATCAAAAGCTGGTACAAACCGCAGCCCGATGACGTCATCCTGACTGCCTCATTCAATGTGATGATGGACGAGGTGTGCCGGCGCCTTGGCGTGCAGCACTGCATTTGTTCGGTCATCAATAAAGAAACGCTGCAAGTCGAATATCTGAATTTTAACCGCAATAAAAAAACGGCTTTTTTAAAGCAGTTTGGTGCGGCTGCCAGAATTGATGCGTTTTATACCGACAATGCCAGTGATTTGCCGATGCTTGATATTTCAGAAACGGCGTTTCTGGTGCACGGCAGCCGTATCCGGCAAATCAAGTGATGCAAAGCGTTCGCATAAATGACCCCGTTGTGGGAGAGGCAGAGGTTATTTTTAAAAGCATTAAAAATATCTATTTGGCGGTCTTGCCGCCGGACGGCCGCCTGCGTGTATCGGCGCCGTTTGGCACGCCGCTTTCGGTGCTGCTGGAGCTGCTGGCTGAAAAGCGCACCTGGGTTTTAAAACAGCGTGCAAAATGGACACAGTGCCCGCCGCAGCCACAACTGCAGTTTGTCAGCGGCGCGCCGTTTTCGTACTTTGGGCAAAGGTATACTTTGTGTGTATGCTCCGGCAGCCGCTTTGATTTGAGACTGGCGGGCAGCACAGCCTACCTCACGGTAAAAGACGGCGCAGACCCTGAAAAGACGGCCGCATTTGTTTTGAAATGGCAGCGTGCGGCGCTGCGCGGCGAAATTGAAAAGCGCTTGCCGCTTTGGGAGGCGCGCACCGGTCTTTCTTGCAGTACCTGGCAGATCAAAAACATGAAAACGCGCTGGGGCACCTGCAACACGGGTGCAAAGCGGCTTTGGTTCAACTTAAAGCTTGTACAAAAACCGTATGTTTGCCTGGATTATGTGCTGCTGCATGAGCTGGCGCATTTGCGCTACCCGGACCACGGCAAGGCGTTTTGGGCGTTTGTGCAGTCTTTTATGCCGCAGTACCGCGAAATACAAAAGCGCTTAAATACACCGGAGCAAGCATATGCTGAAAATTAAGGAGTTGGTTTCATGGAAAAGGCAACCGTCTATTTCACAAAAGAGATCACGCCGCAGAGTCTGGTGCGCATTTACCAGGCGCTTGGCAAAGAGCTGAAAGGCAGGGTGGGCGTAAAGATCTCCACCGGTGAGCCGGGCGGCCATAACTACCTGCACCCAGAGCTGATCGGTGCGCTGGTGCGGCAGCTGAACGGCACGATCATTGAGTGCTGCACAGCCTATGGCGGCCGCCGGCAGGATCCGAAGCTGCACTGGCAGACGATCCGCGACCATGGTTTTTACGACATGGCGCCCTGTGACATTATGGATGAGTTTGACGAAATGGATCTGCCGGTCGAAAACGGCTTCCATTTGAACCGCGACATTGTCGGCGCGCATTTTGCGGATTATGATTCTGTTTTGGTGTTGTCACACTTTAAGGGCCACGCTATGGGCGGCTTTGGCGGTGCGCTGAAAAACATCAGCATCGGCATTGCTTCCACGCGCGGCAAAGCCAACATTCATACGGCCGGCGTCACGACCGAGGCAGCGGAGCTGTTTAACAATCTGCCGCAGCAGGATGTTTTTCTGGAGTCCATGGCCGATGCCTGTAAGGCAGTCATCCGTTATAAAGGCGCTGAAAATATGGTCTATATCAACGTTGCCAACCGCCTGAGCGTGGACTGCGACTGTGATTCCGATCCGGCCGAGCCGGAAATGGCCGATCTCGGCATTTTTGCGTCTGCAGACCCGGTCGCGCTCGATCAGGCCTGTTATGATGCCGTCAAGCAGTCATCGGATCCGGGCAAGGCTGCACTGATCGAGCGTATGGATTCCCTGCACGGCATCCACACGGTGGAGGCAGCTGCGCAGCACGGACTCGGCAGCCGTGCCTACACGGTCGTATCGCTGGATTGACTTTTACAGCGTTTTGCTGACAAAAGATATGGAGGAATTTTTATGGATGATATGCTGAAACTGATCGAAACACGCCGCAGCGTGCGCAGTTATAAAGAGGAACTGCCGCCGAAAGAACTGCTCGATGAGATCGCCAAGGCCGGCACTTATGCCGCAAGCGGTATGGGCGCCCAGTCTCCCATTATTTTGGAGATCACAAACCGCGAACTGCGTGATAAATTGTCTAAGCTGAATGCCCGGGTCATGGGCACACCGGACAAGGATCCGTTTTACGGTGCACCGGCTGTGCTGGTCGTTTTGGCCGATAAGAGCCGGCCGACTTATATGTATGACGGCAGTCTGGTTATGGGCAATATGATGCTGGCCGCCCACGCGCTTGGCCTCGGCAGCTGCTGGATCCACCGTGCCAAAGAGGTGTTTGCTTCTGACGAGGGTAAGGAGATTTTGGCGTCACTCGGCATCACGGGTAACTACGAGGGCGTCGGCAACTGCATCGTCGGTTATTCGGCCGATCCGCTTCCGCCGGCTGCGCCGCGCAAAGAAAATTATATTTATTCCATCACCTGATATATTTCTGTGTGCCCCTGTATTTTTTTAAATATGCAGGGGCATGCGCGCTTGAGAGGGGAAGGGCTATGAAGAAAATACTTGGCGTGCTGCTTGCGGCACTGCTCGTTTGTATACCGGCAGATATGACTGCTTTTGCAGCGGAGGAGGTTTCCATGCAGACCGCTTATCATCTTTATGTAGATCCGGATGCGACCGGCTCCAACACATTTGCTTCGCTCGATGACGCACGTGAATATGTGCGTACGCTCGACAAAACGAAAGGCGATATTGTCGTAGAAATTGCTGACGGTACATATGAACTGGACGACACAGTCTGGTTTGAGCCGGCAGACAGCGGCAGCGAGCGCTGTACGGTTCGTTATGTAGCTGCTGCTGGTGCAACACCGGTGATCAGCGGCGGGCACCAGGTACGCGGCACATGGAAAAGCGAGGGAGGCGGCATTTACAGCATCCCGTATGAACGTGACCGCAAGCTGCGCGCGCTTTATGTAAACGGCCGGCGCTGCTATATGACAAGTCAGGTGGCCAAGGGGCACGGCGCTGTCGGTGAATATAATGTGGAAGCCGGTTCGGCAGACTGGGCCTGGGTCAGCGGCACAGCCGGCGACGGTGTGCTGTTCGGGAAAAAAGCCATTCCGTCTGATACGCGAAACGCAGACGATATTGAGCTGATGACACAAACGCGCTGGAATACCACGATCGTTTGCGTAGACCATTTGGAAAAAAGAGGGCCTTTTGTCTGTGCAAAATTCCAAATGCCTTATGGCGCCATCGCGCAGACGCTGGGCTGGGGCAATGAATACCAGTTCAAAGAGAATAACATGATCTACAATGTGTTTGAGCATTTGGACGAACCGGGTGAATTTTATTTTGATAAATCCGGCGGCCGCCTTTACTATTATCCGCGTGAGGATGAAGACCTGAATACGGCCGAAGTCGTTGTGCCTGAGGTGGAAACGCTGTTTGCTGTGCAGGGTGAAAATCTGCAAAATCGTGTGCACGACATTGCGTTTGAGGGGCTGACCTTTGCCTATACGGACTGGAATCTGTATGACGTGGCCGGTTCACATGGCCGCGCCACCAATCAGGGCGCGGCGGCGCTGTTCGCCTATGCAGAGGAGGATTGGCACGGTTATCTTTACCGTGCTTATGATGTCGGGCCCGCCGCTGTAACGATCAGCTCGGCACAGAATATCCGGTTTTTAAATAATAGCGTTTGTCATACCGGCAACGACGGGCTTTCTCTTGTGAACGACGCTGTCGATATCCGTGTAGAAGGTAATGCGATTTATGATACAGCCGGCGCAGCTATGCTGCTCGGCCACCCGCAGCACGAGTATATCGGCGACAAAGGGTCAGCAAAAGGGCGGCACGCAGAACATGAAAAATATTCGGCTTCTGAAGAGGGCGCGTGCACAAATGTGCTTGTGCAGAACAATTTGTTTAAGGATACCAGCCGGCTGTTCTGGGGCGTAGCCGGTGTGATGGTTTACATGGCCGACAGTATGCAGTTCCTGCATAACCAGGTGGAAAATACAACTTATTCCGGCATCAGCCTCGGCTGGGGCTGGTGGAACATGAACGGCGATCCGGAATCGGTCGTTCCGGGCGAGCCTTCTGTAACGATGCGTAATAATGAGATCCGGTATAATCTGTTTAAAAATACGGTCACCACATTAAGCGATGCCGGCGCAATTTATACGATCGGCGACATGCCGGGAACGATCATCAGTGAAAATTATATTGATACGATCGGTTCTCCGTATTCCAATAATGCGTATCACATCCGCGGTATTCATATTGATGAGGGCACGCGGCATGTTTACGGGGAAAAGAACGTGATTTATATTGACCCGTCTTACACCTGCATCGACTGCGGCGACTGGGGCAAAAAGGGTGACAATACTTGGGACGGTAACTATTCCAATGCGCAAAGCTACACAACGACCGAAAGTTATGAGCCCGGTACAGTCATCACAAACGCACATTATGTACCGGATGCACAGTGGGATGAAACAGCCCGGGCGGTGATCGAAAATGCCGGCATTGAAAAAACATATTCGTTTGTAGCGCCGGAAGCCGTGCACAGCACTTCAGCCGATACGATACACGCGATTCCGGACTGGAAGCCGAACCCATGGGGGATCGCAGCTGCCTGTATTGCCGGTGCGGCCGTTTTGGGCGGCGCTGTCTTTTTGATCGTTAAAACCCTGAAAAGAAAGAGGCGCACAGCACAATTTGGTCAGAAATAATGTTAAGGTGCGTGCAAATCGTAGTATAGGTGGTTCCGTTTATATTCGGGAATCGGTTTAATATATTATTTGTAAAAACATCCGGCAACGAATTGCCGGATGTTTTTCAGCGTGTCGAAAAAGGTATAACGGCAACAAATTATACAGCCTGACACGCTGAAAGGCTGTCAAAAAGGCGAGGTGGATTTTGTATTTTGCGAGTGGAGGCTGTACAAAGGTACTGCCCCCGAGCAAAA
>ENA-UAYF01001039-UAYF01001039.1-human-gut-metagenome-genome-assembly--contig:-NODE-1039-length-12670-cov-5.538486_pt1 | contig 12670 bp, 10 predicted proteins | sample MGYA00244017_ERZ654600 | MGnify/ENA primary metagenome ERZ654600 (study PRJEB26926, sample SAMN06164490) | human gut metagenome | biome: ENVO:00009003; feature: ENVO:2100002; material: ENVO:00002003... | reverse complement strand
CCGGCGAGCTGGCTGCCGAGGGCAAGCCGTTTCGCCGCGACGTGCCGGTCGGCATCATGGTGGAAACGCCGGCCGCTGCGCTGACTTCTGACCTTCTGGCCAAAGAGGCGGACTTTTTCAGCATCGGCACCAACGACCTTACGGGTTACGTCACGGCCTGCGACCGCGGCAATGCGGACGTGGCCTATTTGTACGACGCCATGCAGCCTGCCGTGCAGCGCGCCATCCAGATGACGATCGAAAACGCGCGCCGCGCCGGCATTCCGGTCGGCATGTGCGGTGAGGCCGCCGCCGACCAGCGCCTGATCCCGCAGCTGAACGCCTGGGGACTGGACGAATTTTCGGTCTCCCCGTCGTCGGTGCTCTCTACGCGCAAGTGCATCTGTGCATGCGACTGATCTGCTGCCGGGCATTTGCTTTGCAGGGCGCTGCAGCCGCACAAAACATATAGCCAATAATCATCCCCTTTTTGTGCCCCGCCCGGCAACGCTCACCTGCCGGGCGGGGTTTTTCGCTGTGTGCGGTGTAAAAAACATATGCCGGCGGCATGAAAAAAGGAACAGGTTTTCGCCTGTTCCTTTTTGGTTTGCAATAAATTATTCTTTTGTTTCGCCGCTTTCGTCTTGGGGCGCCGGTTCGGGCGCGCTTTCCTGCGGCGGGTCCGGGGTGTCAGCATCGGTCCTGGCCGGTGTGTCTTTTGCGTTGTTTGCCGGTGTGCCGCTGTGTGCGGCGCTGTTTTCTGTGCCGGCATCGCCGGATGTTTCGGGCGCAGACTTGGAATTTGCGTTCTGCGGCCTTTGCGCGGCGTTTTCTGTATCTTTCGCATCTGAACTCGTCTGCGGTGCAGAAAACGGCTCTGCGGCCTCCTGCGCTGCTTCAAAAACGTCCTGCGGTTCCTCGGCGGCAGCAAACACGTCTTTCGGCGCCTCGGGGCGGATGTAGTCCGGCTCCTGCGGCACGGTGTACTGCGCTTCGGTAAACGTCACCCCGCCGGCCGGCTGCGTGGGGGAAGCCTGTGCGCCGGGGTAAGCCGCCGTCTGCGGCGGCGCCCAGCCGGTGTTCGGCTGCGCCTGCTCCTGGCGCGGCACATAGCCGTTTGCGCCGGCGCCCCAGGGCGTGCCGGTCTGGGCTGTGAACTGCGCCGCGCGTTCGGCCTGCGACATGAATTCCTGCGGGTCCACGGCGTGCGTCTGCAGGGCGCGGATCTTGAAGTTCTGGTAGTAAAGCGCCACGGTCGTCTGGTAGTACGGGTAAACGTAGATCCAGGCCAGCCCCAGCGTAATGCTGCCCAGCAAAAACCAGCCCAAAAAGCTCAGCCAAAGCACAAACAGCTCGCCCTTGTGGCCCTTGGTCATCTGGCCGCTCAGGCGCAGCGCGTCAAAAATGTCCATTTCAGGGTTGTCGCAAAGGATCTGGCGCGCAAAGGCCCAGTGCAGCGAAAGGATGACGCCGGGCACGATGAACAGCAGCGAGGCCGCGCCGATGGCAAGATTCATCAGCAGCTCAAGCCCCAGCTTTTTGAAGTAGGCCGTTTTAAACGCGGTTCTGTAAATACCGCGAATGTCGCTTATTTCCGGCTTGAAGCCGCGCACGGTCTGCACATAGTAGCCGGCAGCGGTCGTCTGCACAGGCAGCAGGATGATGGCGGCTACGCTCAGCACAAAGCTGAGCAGAAGGGTCACCAGAAAGCGCAGCATGGACTGCGGCGTTACACCGTAGCGGTTTTCAAACGCGTCGTTGCTGTCGTAACCGTCGCCGGGGTAAAGGCCCCAGCCGTCGCCGCCGTATTCGCCGTAACCGTCGTAGTAACCGTAGTCATCGGCATAACCGAAGTCGTCTGTGCCGAAATCGCCGAAATCACCGAAATTGCCGTAGCCGTATTCGTTTGCCGCGGCTGTCGGCAGCGCGCCGATCCGGCTGCCGAAGTCCTCAAAGTAATAGGGGTCGAACGCGTCGTCGTTGCCGAAGTTGTAAAAGTCGAATTCCTCTTCGCTGCCGTAGCTGTTAAAGCCGCCGTCTTCCTCCAGCAGGCCGTCTTCCACGATCTCGCGCAGATCCGCCGCCGTTGTGCGCAGGGTAACGATGCCCTGCACCAGCGGCACCAGCATCACGCTCACCAGCGAAATGACAAACAGCTTCCACACGTTGCCACGGATCAGCGTGCGCGCCTGTTTTTTGATCAGCTTTCTGTCCATAGGAACACTTCCTTAAAGTGTTTTAAAAGTCGAGCTTTTCCTCGATGTAAGCGGCCAGCTTGTCGATCGGCATGCGCACCTGCTCCATCGTGTCGCGGTCACGCACGGTCACGCAGCCGTCCTCCTGGCTGTCAAAGTCGTAGGTAATGCAAAACGGCGTGCCGATCTCGTCCTGGCGGCGGTAACGCTTGCCGATGGAGCCGGCGTCGTCGTAGTCGATGTTGAACTTTTTGCGCAAAGTCGCGCAGATCTCGCCGGCCTGCTCGGCAAGCTTTTTGGAAAGCGGCAGCACGGCGGCCTTGTAGGGCGCCAGCGCCGGGTGCAGGCGCAAAACGGTGCGCTTGTCGTTTTTGGCTTCGTCCACGACCTCCTCGTCGTAGGCGTCGCAAAGGAAGGCCAGCGCCACGCGGTCTGCGCCGAGCGACGGCTCAATGACGTAGGGCAGGTATTTTTCGTTCGTCGTCGGGTCAAAGTACTCAAGCGACTTGCCGGAGGTCTCCTGGTGGCGGGTCAGGTCAAAGTCGGTGCGGTCGGCAATGCCCCAAAGCTCGCCCCAGCCGAACGGGAACAGGAACTCAATGTCGGTCGTGGCGTTCGAGTAGTGCGACAACTCCTCTTTTTCGTGGTCGCGCAGGCGGATGTTCTCTTTTTTCAGGCCGAGCGAAAGCAAAAACTGCTCGCAGTGGTCTTTCCAGTATTTGAACCAGTCCAGGTCGGTGCCGGGCTTGCAGAAGAATTCCATTTCCATCTGCTCAAATTCGCGCGTGCGGAAAATGAAGTTGCCGGGCGTGATCTCGTTGCGGAAGGACTTGCCCACCTGGCACACGCCGAACGGCACCTTGCGGCGCGTGGTGCGCTGGATGTTCGCAAAGTTTACAAAAATGCCCTGGGCCGTTTCGGGGCGCAGGTAGATCTCGTTCTTCGCGTCCTCCGTTACGCCCTGGTAGGTTTTGAACATCAGATTGAACTGGCGGATGTCGGTAAAGTCGCAGCTGCCGCAGTCGGGGCAGGTGATGTTGTGCTCCTTAATGTAGGCGCTCATCTCCTCGTTGCTCCAGCCGGCCGGGTTCACGCCGGCCGCCTCGATCAGCTGGTCGGCGCGGTGGCGCGTTTTGCAGACCTTGCAGTCCATCAGCGGGTCGGAAAAGCCGCCCACATGGCCGCTGGCCACCCAGGTTTGGGGGTTCATGAAAATGGCGCTGTCCAGGCCCACGTTGTACTGGCTTTCCTGTACAAACTTTTTCCACCAGGCCTTTTTGACGTTGTTTTTAAATTCTACGCCCAGCGGGCCGTAGTCCCATGTATTGGAAAGGCCGCCGTAAATTTCGGAGCCGGGGTACACAAAGCCTCTGTTTTTGCAAAGCGCTACAATGGCGTCCATCGTTTTTTCACTGTTTAACATCTTTCTGCCTCCGCTGTATTTATAATAATCTATTGTCAGTTTACTTGATTCCGCCCCAAAAGTCAAGGAAATCGCCGCTTTTCGGGGCAGTGCACAAAAATCGGCCGTTTCGTGCCGCCGTTTTCGCCGGGCCGTGCGCCGTCTTTTTTTTGCCGTGTTTCCCAGTCTGCGCGCAGGGCAGCAAAAAAGCGCCTGCTTTTGCAGACGCTTTGGCTTTTGTTTTATTTACCAGCCCAGGCGTACGATCTTGATCGTGCACGAGCCGATGCCTTTTTTCAGGCATGCGGCGTGGCCTTCCGGTGTAAAGATGTCGATCTTGCCGGCTTTGGAAAGGCCGCTGCCGCCGCGGTCGGCTACGGTGTACTGCACGCCGTCCACCTCGATCACGGAACCGAGGGGCAGCCAGTTGCAGGCCACGATATACGGGTTGCTCATGCCGTTGTAGACTTTCATGCCGCTGGCCGTTTTGAAATTGGAAGTGCGGCCGGTGCACTTGGTGCAGGCGCAGTAGTGCGTTTTGCGGCCGCTGATCACGTCGCCTACGCTGTAGCCGCCCTTGGACGAAACGCCGTTCTGGCCGGCAGAAACTTTTTTGGTGCCGACTTTCACGACCTTCTGCGTAGCTTCCTTGACCGTTTCGCGTGCCTGCTCGGTCATCTCAACGGCTTCGCCGTCTACATATTTCACCAGGTAGGTCACTTTGTCCAGGCCGTTTTCGCCTTTTGTTACAGTCTTTGTTTTGCCGCGTGCCAGCGAACTGTCGTTCACGGTTTTGGTGGTGTACGGCAGGGTTTCGGTTTTGACTTCTGTTTTGTACTCCACACGCTGCACAACGACCTGCAGGCCGGCGGCCAGCTGTGTGTCAGCACCGGGGGTCACGGTGTCGTTTTCACCAAGGGTGATGCCGGCTGCCTGCAGCAGCTCGCCCACCGTGCCGCCCGTCAGCAGGTGGCTGGTGGTCTTGCCGTCCGCCGTCAGGGAAACGGCGCGCGGGGAAGTGATGCGGATGACCATGCCCTCGGTGACCGGTTCGCTCAGGTCAAAGTTGACCGTGTCGTTCTCGGTCAGGACGATGCCGATCTCTTCCATGGCTTCTTTCACCGTTTCGGCATATACCTCGTAGGTGGAAATATTGTCTTCGAAATCAATATTGACCGATTTCAGCCGCTGGATGACGATGGTGCCGCCCTTGCCGCTTTCAAAAGCAGAAATGTCGACTTTGTCGTCCGGGCCGATGGTAATGGAATTTTGTTCAAGAATTTCGAATGCAGCCGTTTCATTTGTTGTCACTGCGATCGTGTCGTCGCCGTCAACGATGGTCACGTTGTACTCGCCAAGCATGCCTGCAAACGCCGTTGTTGCAAAATAGGTGATTGTAAGCAGCACCACGACCACGGTTGCAAGGAGCACTCGCGAAAGCTTGCGCACCCTTTCAACGCTTGATTGGTTAATCATCTAATTCTCCTTTTCTTAAATGGGAAATCGTTTAAAGGCTTCAGCCATATTTGAACAGCCGCGGCAGGTAAAAATATGCGCCTGCAACACGGCTGGCAAAATCTGTTTTTTTCGCATTGACCGTTATAGTATTTCCGCAAACAAGGCCATTATATCACAAATTCACAACAAGTCAATTTTCCAAACCGCCTCTGTTTGTGCAGTTTGCACAATAACCATTTTTGGCCCCTTTTTACAAATAGACTTATACCCTTTGATTCGTCCATTATTTGTTTTCACCTGCTAAAGCGTGAAGTTCAAAATTTGTTCAATTTCTAAAAAACTGCCACTCCAAAAATGTCATTTTGTAACCTTTTTTTGTAACAATTTGAAATCGGCACTACATATTGATTTGTTTTCGGGGAATTTCCGAAAAATATCAATATATAGTACGTCTGTTTTGTAGTACATTGCGTACTATATTAGACAAAAGGCGTGTAAAATTACACCGTACAAACGGTCGGCCTGCACGGCGTGCATTTTTGGGGCTTTTTGGCCGTATTTTGACGGCGCACAGCCGTGTGATTCTGTGTTTTTTGCGGTTTTGCGTGCCGCTTTTTTGCTTTGTCAGCCGTCTTGCCGGCGACTTCTTTTGTAAAGAAATTTCCTTTACACCAAAAATATGGTCGAAAGTCAGGAATGATTTTATATATTAATGTAATTAATATAATAATTTAAAACTATTAAAAAATATTGCGCAGTTTGCAAATTCGTGCATGTGCAAAAAATGTGGAAAATTGCGCAAAACCTAAAAATAAACAAAATCCCCAAAAAAGTCGTGAAAAAGAAAAACCTGCCGCCGGTTGGCAGCAGGTTTTCGTTCACAGCAGAACGGTTCATTTTAAGTAGCGCGAGGGCGTTACGCCCTTGTAGCGCTTGAACACTTTGATAAAGTAGCCGCAGTCGTTGTAGCCGCAGTGCTCTGCGATTTCGGCCACGGTCTTGGAACCTTCGGCCAGCTCGGCGCAGGCTTTTTCGATTCGGTAATAGTTCAGGTAGTCGATGGGGGTCTTGCCGGTCATGTTTTTGAAAAAGCGGCAGAAATAGTTGGGGTTCATGTCGGCCACGTCGGCCAGGTCGTCCAGCGAAATTTCGCTGCCGTAGTGCCCCTCTATGTAGGACAGCACGTTCTTGAAGGCGCTCAGACGTTTGCGCTGGGAAGAAGACAGCGTTACGATCTGGTTGTACCGGCCGTTTTCAATGATTTTTGCAAAAAAGGTGCACAGAAAACCGGCGGTCAGCAGTTCATAGCCTGCGCGCTCCGCGCGCATCGTGTCAAAAGCGCCGTAAGCCGCCTGCACGATCTCGGTGTCGTTTTTTGTAAAAAACGGGTCTATCATGGACTGCGAGCGGAAATAGCTTCGGCATATGTCGGGCGCGCCGGACAAAAAGTCCATGTCGAACACAATGCATTCGTATTCGCAGTTGTCTTCCGGGGCGTAGCTGTGCAGTATGCCGCCGCCGATCAGCAGCAGTTCGCCGGGGTGCAGTTCGTATTTGGCGGTGTCGGTGTTCACATGTACACAGCCGGAAAGCACACGGATCAGCTCTGTTTCCGGGTGCCAGTGAAAAGACGCATAATAACGCGGGTGCGTGCGGGTAACGTTGTAATATTGACACGGAAAGGCCAGCGTGCCGTGCGAACGCTGTTCGCGGTAATCTGGGTATTTCACAATACTTCCTCCGAAAAGTGAAGATTTTTCTTTGTTGCTCTTATTATACCATAAAATTGCACAAAATCAATGATAATTTGAATACAAACTTTGGCCTTTTTTCCGTATGTGACTAAAAACGGCTGGTTTTGACAAACGCTGGTTTGTTTTGTACAAAAATGTGCCGAAAGCGTTTATTTTTTGCCGCAGGCGCACAAAAACGCCGCTCGATTTGGCGGCGTTCAGACTGCCGAAAAAGCCGGCTGGACCGCGCACAACAATAATTCAAAAAATGATTCACTGCTTTTTCAAACAGAAAAACACATTGTGCTTTAAAAGCAATTAAACATTTTGAAAGCAGAAAAACCGCACAGTAGTGCGGTTTTGCGCTTTTTGTCTTTTGCTCGGGGGCAGTACCTAAGGGGCCCCCAAAAAGCCACATGGCTTTTTGGGGAGAGGAGAAATGCACGCTTGGAGCGAGCAATCGCCGCAACAAATTATTCAAAAGGCGGTTGCGAACGTATCGGCGTGCATTTGGACGAAACGGCACCACCTCGCAAAATACAAAATCCAGCTCGCCTTTTTGGCAGTCTCTCAGCGTGTCAGATCGTATAATTTGTTGCCATTACACCATTTTGACACGCTGAAACGCCGCCCCACTCGGGCGGCGTTTTTGTCTTTTTAGTTGTTTTCATCCGGTGTGTCGGCGGCCAGCCTGGCGGCTGCTTTTTTGCCGGTTCTTTTGCGGTAGACGATCATAAAGATCATGCCGGCAATGCCGCCGACGGCGTTCATGCTGATGTCGGTCATCGTGTCGATCAGGCCGTAGTCGCCGGCGTCCTGGTAGCCGGCCGCCGCGTAGTCAAAGCCCTCCAGCGGTTTGGCCAGCTGCAAATTGGTGTCGTACAGGCGGTCCATAATGAATTCGTACATCTCCCACCCGCAGGCAATGGTCATGGCGAACATAATGCCGAACATGGCGGCCAAAATCACCGAGCAGGGTCCCTTTTTGCGCTGCAGGATCACGGCAAAGTCGTAGCCGAACGAGGCGCACACAAAGCCGCTCAGGCAGTGCATAAAGTCGTCAAAGTGGGGCACGGTGTCAAAAAAACCAATGTAGCTGCCAAACACAATGCCAATGAAAATGATCAGGTTCAGCATGGTCTGCGACAGCGGCGTGACCTCTTCAATAAAGCTGCCGTTGCCGAACACCTGGAACATGTCCCACAAATGGGTAAAGATAAAGCAGAATACCGACTCAAACCCCATGACCAGGTCGTGATCTATGATAAAGGAGTAGGCCGCGCAGCCCAGCATGGCAATGCGCACAACGATCCAAAAGGCCAGCTGCAGCTTGGGCACACTGCGGATGGGGTATTTTTTTACTTGGTAGGCCATTTTTCATCCTCTTTTCCGAAGTTTGCAACAAGTACAGTTTAGTATACCATATTTTGCCGCAATTACAATGCCCGTTTTGCAAAAGCACAGAAAATTTACTTTTTATCAACAAAAGTCATGACCACCCCTCTTAGGGGGTGGTCATGACTTGTAAAATATGGTCTGTACACCCGTGCGGCAAGGGTGCCTTACCGCTTTTGCACTGTCTTTTGCCCACCGGCACAGTTTTCCTTGTGCGCGCACGCGCTGCACCCGCCGGCGCAGTGGTCGCAGCCCGCGCAGCCGGAACAGCCGCCGCTTTTTTTCAGGGTCAAAACAGCCAGCGCGGCAAGGGCCGCCACAGCGGCCAGGGTAATGATCGTTGCCGCCATTTATACCGCCGCCTTTCCCGCGGCTGCTTTTTTCGGCCGGCTCGGTCTTCGCACCAGCATGAACACGAAAAATGCTGCGATCAGGCACGCAATGCCGGTGGATACCGAGAAGCCGCCCGTCGTAAACAGCAGCCCGAAGTGGTAAATGCAAAACGAAACGGCGTAGGCGAACAGGGTCTGGTAGCAAAGCGCAAAGGCAAACCAGGCGGGGCTTTTCAGTTCGCGCCACATGGCCGAAACGGCCGCGATGCAGGGGATGCACAAAAGGTTGAACACCAAAAATGCAAAGCCGGAAAGCGGCGTGAACAGCGTGGTGATGTCGCTTGTCAGCACGCCCAGCACCGAAACGATGCCCTCCTTGGCCAAAAGGCCCATCAGCGTGGCCACGCTGGCCTGCCACTCGCCAAAGCCCAGCGGCACGAACAGCACGGCAATGACGCGCCCGGCGTAGGCCAGAATGGAGCGGTCCATGTCCTCCACCATCACAAAGCGCGAACCCTCAATGCCGAAGCTCGACAAAAACCAAATCACGATGGAGGCCAGCAGAATGATGGAACCGGCGCGCTTTAAGAAGTCAGACCCGCGCTCCCACATGCTTTTGAGCACATTCTTGGCAGTCGGCATGTGGTAGGCCGGCAGCTCCATCACAAACGGCGTGTCGCCGCTCAGGAAGGGGCGCGTTTTTTTCAGCATGGCGCCGCTGAGCACAATGGCCAGAATGCCGATGAAGTAGGCCGACGGCGCAAACCACCAGGCGCCGCCGAACAGCGAGGCGGAAACCAGCGAAATGACCGGCAGCTTGGCGCCGCAGGGGATGAACGTGGTGGTGATGACCGTCATTTTGCGGTCTTTTTCGTTTTCGATCGTGCGCGAGGCCATAATGCCCGGCACGCCGCAGCCGGTGCCGATCAAAATCGGGATGAACGACTTGCCCGACAGGCCGAACTTGCGGAACACTTTATCCATAATAAAGGCGATGCGGCTCATGTAACCGCAGTCCTCCAAAAACGCCAGGCAGGCAAACAGCACCAGAAGCTGCGGCACAAAGCCCAGCACGGTGCCCACGCCGGCCAGCACGCCGTCCTGCACCAGGCTGATGACGGGCGGTGCGCAGCCCACGCCGGTCAAAAAGGCAACGAGCGGCACGGTCAGGTAACCCTCGGCGCCGAAAATGCCGTCGGTAATGAAGTCGGTCACGGCGCCGCCCACAAGCGATACGCTCAGGTAGTACACGCAGAACATGATCACGGCGAAGATCGGCAGCGCCAAAAAGCGGTTCGTCACAATGTCGTCTATCTTCTGCGTGGTGGATTTTTTCGTTTTGTTTTTCGTCACGCACTCGCCGATCACCGAGGTGATGTAGCGGTAGCGCTGGTCGGCGATGATGCCGTCGGACGTGTCGCCGTAAAACGCTTCGCACCGCCGGATACCCTCTTCCGCGCCGGGCGGCATGGCCAGCTCTTTGAGCACAGCCTCGTCGCGCTCAAACAGCTTTGTCGCATAAAAGCGGCGCTTGCGCATGTCGACGCTGCCCGGCAAAAGGCTGGAAATGTGGTGGATCACGCTCTCCACCCGGTCGTCAAACGAGTGGTGCACGGGCGGGATGCCGGTGTTGCTGCGCGCCAGCTCGATCGCGCGCTTTACGGCCTTTTTTACCCCGGTGCCCTTGAGCGCCGAAATTTCAAACACCGTGCAGCCGAAGTGCTCGGCGATCTCGTCCGGGTGGATCTCGTCGCCGTTTTTGCGCACCACGTCCATCATGTTGATGGCCATCACGACCGGCACGCCCATCTCGCACACCTGGGTCGTCAGGTAAAGGTTGCGCTCAATGTTGGTGCCGTCCACCACGTTTAAAATAACGTCTGGCTTTTCCTTGACCAGGTAGTTGCGCGCCACCAGCTCTTCGGGCGTGTAGGGCGACAGGCTGTAAACGCCCGGCAGGTCGGTGATGATCACGTCGTTTTCGCCCTCAATGCGGCCTTCTTTTTTCTCCACGGTCACGCCGGGCCAGTTGCCCACATATTGGTTGGAGCCGGTGATGCGGTTGAACAGCAGCGTTTTGCCGCAGTTCGGGTTGCCCACAAGTGCAATTTTGATCATGGCTCCACCTCCACCATCTGCGCGTCGGCCTTGCGCAGCGACAGCTCGTAGCCGCGCACCGTCAGCTCCATCGGGTCGCCGAGCGGCGCCAGCTTTTTTACATAAAGACGGGTGCCCTTCGTAATGCCCATGTCCATAATGCGCCGCTTCAGCGCGCCGTCGCCGTTCAGGCGCACCACGCGCACGGTCTGGCCGACCTTTGCGTCTTTCAGTGTCATATGTATGTTCCTCCCCGCCGCAGGCGCGGCTGTTTGCAAAATCGGCAGAAGCGCTTTGCTTCATTTATATTCCTTATTATATACATATATAATAGGGCGCTGTCCTCTGCTTTTCATGTAAAGGTTAGCACACTCTAACTTTTTTGTCAAGGGGCGGCGGGCCCTACGTACGGGTTATTTTAAAATTTTGACAAATTGCCGGGCGCATTTCTTAAGAATTCTGGTTTTTTGTGATTTTTGTTGAAAAGGCGCCGCTGCAATGGTATACTAAAACTGGCTTAAACGTTTCGTTTTGTCGTGCCTTTTGGCATATATTTACAGATGAAGGAGGCTTTTTTATGCAGTATGAAATCAAAGGCGCACCGCTGCCGGTGCTCGTGTGCACGCTGGAGGCAGAGGAGTCCATGGTGACCGAGAGCGGCTCCATGGCCTGGATGAGTGAAAATATGGAAATGACCACCACCTCGAACGGCGGCGTCGGCAAGGTGTTTTCACGCATGGTCAGCGGCGAACGCCTGTTTCAGAATGTTTATACCGCGCGCGGCGGCCAGGGGCTCGTGGCGTTTGCCTCGTCGTTCCCGGGCGAGATCCTGGCGGTCGACATTGCGCCGGGTAAAGATATCATCGTGCAGAAAACGTGCTACCTCGCTTCGCAAAGGAGCGTGGAGCTTTCCATGTTCTTCCGCAAAAAGCTGGGCGCCGGCCTGTTCGGCGGCGAGGGCTTTATCATGCAGCGCCTGTCCGGCAGCGGCAAGGCGTTTATTGAGGTGGACGGCAGCTGCACCACCTATGACCTGGCGCCGGGGCAGAGCATTCTGGCCAACACCGGCTATGTGGTCATGATGGACGCCACCTGCCAAATGGATGTGCAGGCGGTCAAAGGCGTAAAAAATGTGGTGTTCGGCGGCGAAGGTCTGTTCAACACCAAGGTCACCGGCCCGGGCCGCGTGGTGCTGCAGTCTATGCCCATTCCGCGCCTGGCCAGTGCGCTGCAGCCGTTTATGGTGACCGGCAGCTGATTTTGCAGCGTTTGCCGTGTACGCCGGCCGGGCGATCGGGCGCGGCCGGCGTGCGTTTATTTTAAACCGCGGGCGTTTGCCCCGGCTTTTTGGAGATGTTTTTATGCGAAAACTGGAAAAAGTGGCGTTTTTACTGTGCTGTCTGGCGCTTCTGTGTGTGATGGGCGTGGGCGCCTGGTCGGTCATCGACAAGGGCGATGCTTTTGATGATTATAAAGACGCGCGCCCGGCATTCGGCTACCTGCGCTACGAAACGCTGTCGTTTGCCCCGACCGAAAAGGGCGATGCCGACAAAAAGGCCGAACAGCAGGAGGTGGCTGCCCCGATCCTGGAGGAGGTGCAAACGGCCGTTTCTTACACCGGCACGCAGGCCAGCCAGTGCCCGGTGGATACGCGCCTGCAGTCGCTGTGCTGCTGTAACGCTGTGCGTGATCCGTCCTATACGCTGGCTGACAGCGAGGTCACATTCGTGGCCTACCGCGAACTGCTTGGCAAGGGTTACCTTTGGGTCACGGTCGACCAGAGCGTTACGAACGCCGCCGGGGAAACACAGACTGTGTGGGACGGCGCGCTCTGCCTGGTGGAGGTCAAGCCGGCCGACGACGGCACGTTTACCGTGACCGACATGGTCATTGCCGAGCTGGCGGAAAAAGAATGATCTGCCTTGTTTGTCAACAGCCTGAAGCCTTTCCGTGCGGAAAGGCTTTTTTGCTGCGGTCTGTTTTGGCCGCCTGTCTGATTTTGGATGTTTTGTTCCTGTTTTTCGTGCAGCGCCGGAATTTTTCATATGGTAAAAAATAATTTTGAAAAATTTATAAAAA